>TARA_R110002033_G_scaffold165871_1_pt1 | contig 74272 bp, 69 predicted proteins | sample TARA_R110002033 | Tara Oceans TARA_R110002033 (sample SAMEA4397051) | marine metagenome | biome: Polar Biome; feature: [SRF] surface water layer (ENVO:00010504); material: water (ENVO:00002006), including particulate matter (ENVO:01000060) such as... | depth 5 m | reverse complement strand
TTGCCAAACGACACGCCAAAAACAAACAAAATGGGTCATATTAAAAGAAAAGTGCTTTAGCAGCGCACGCGTATTTTTTAAAACTGCCGCCAGCCTCAAACTGGCGGCAGTGCTGCTTTTGATCATAAATTCATGCTGTTGTATGAAAAATGTAAAATTGGGTGCTTGACGGCTCGTATTCGATAGGGCTATACACCGCCCTGCCGACGCGCTGGCGCGATGGCGGAGTGGTTACGCAGAGGACTGCAAATCCTTGCACGCCGGTTCGATTCCGGCTCGCGCCTCCACTAATCCGGCATAGCTCAGTTGGTAGAGCAAATGACTGTTAATCATTGGGTCGCAGGTTCGAGTCCTGCTGCCGGAGCCAATGTGGAAAGGGATCGAACGTTTGTTCGGTCCCTTTTTCTTTACGCTGTCTCGTCCTGAGACACGTTGTCACGACGAATGACAACAATAGATACAGTGCTTCAGATGGCAAGATTACACTCTGCCCTGCCCTTATCTGACACATGATGGACAGTTTACCTGACCGCAATGTCTTGATACGACATAGGCAGAGCAATCAGAAAAAACAGGTCATCCGGTTTCAGATGCGGGTCGGATTAACATGCCCGTCGCCAGAAACAGGATGCCCCATAGGGACCCGAAATGTCAGCACCTGTTTCACGCCGCCAGTTAGCGGAAAATTTAAGTTTTTCAAGTTTGGCCTGGGGCACCTGGCGTCTTCGGAATAGCCCGGATATTTCCGGCGTTGACGATATTATCCGCCTCATGCAAACCGCCCTTGATGTCGGCATCACCACTTTTGACCATGCCGATATTTATGGCAACTATGGCTGCGAAGAATATTTCGGCGACGCATTGGCCACCGTACCGCATTTACGCCATCAGATGGAAATCATCACCAAATGCGATATCGCGCTGGTGTGCGACGCCCGCCCCGATCACCGCATTAATCATTACAACACGTCCAAACCTCACATTATAGAATCGGTCGAACGCTCGTTACGAAACCTGCGAATAGACCATATCGATACCTTGTTACTTCACCGCCCCGACCCGTTAATGGTTGCCGATGAAGTTGCCGATGCCTTCAACCAGCTACAGCGCGATGGCAAAGTTCGTTATTTTGGCGTTTCCAACTTCAAACCATCACAGTTTAATCTGCTGCAAAGCAGGCTTGAGCAACCGCTTGTCACCAATCAGGTTGAATGCTCCGTTCTTGAACTGGACCCGATTTTTGACGGCACGTTTGATTTGATGCAGCAAAACCGTGTCAGACCAATGATCTGGTCGCCACTGGGCGGTGCGCGCCTGTTCAAGGACAAGGACGATGCCGTTGCCGCCCACCTTCGGCCGATCCTTGAAGAAATGCGTGTCAAATACGACGTTGCAGGCATTGCCGAAATCGCTGTCGCATGGCTGATGGCGCTTCCGTGCCAGCCGATCCCCGTTCTTGGCACCATGAAACCCGAGCGGATCCGTGCCGCAACCCAGGCATGTGCGATAACGATGGACCGCCAGGACTGGTTTGCCATTCTGGTCGCCGCACAGGGCCACCCGGTTCCCTGATTGCAACATCCTGACTATTCAGTTCATTGTGCCCGGCATTGCGGGTAAAATTTAAGTATCCGTCTTGGTTCTTCCGGCAGTGGCACCAAAGCGATGCACATTCGGACGCATCACGGCGGATCTTGATGTATCTCGTTTTATTCACGGCTAAAAATGCACCAAACATTTCCACCCCGAGCGTCTGATAAGACATTGAAACTGGATAAATTTTGACGAAATTCAATTTTTCCCGATTTTTTGTCAAAAAAGGTCTTGCACGTGTTTCCGGGTTTTATTATACCCCAGCCACGCGCTTCGAACGGGGCGTCAAACACTGATCCGGCATAGCTCAGTTGGTAGAGCAAATGACTGTTAATCATTGGGTCGCAGGTTCGAGTCCTGCTGCCGGAGCCAATTAAAAAGGGACCGAACAAACGTTCGGTCCCTTTTTCTTTTCGTAACCCTCCCCCATCATGGATCGACACGCCCAAAAGGAAAAACCAATGAAAATTGCAAAAATTGAATTGCGAAAAGTTCAACTGGGTACACTTGGCGGATCAAGCGACGGCTGGCTGATCATTGGTGAAAACGACGTTATTCACGGCACCGTCCACCCGATAGACGGCGACCTTTTTACCATTGCTTCGACCACGGATGAACGCATACAGGCATTTGGCTGGTGCCCGATGTTTGATAGCCTGGATCATGTGCATAACGATGTTGCTATCGCCCTGGCCATGGGCGGTGCCGCAGAAGTTGAACAATGGCTTGAAGACTCCGAACGCCATGACCTTGATCACGGTCAGGAAGGACACATGCATTAAAGCTGTTTGCATTCCAGCCTGTGTTACTTCACCCTGCCACAGAACAATTTTTGTTCCAGAAATGTGAAGCCTGTCGCGGTTTTGATTCAGAACAAGGCAAACAGACACCAGACGCCATATTTTCCGCACCTGCGAAAAGAAATTATTCTGATCGGGATCACATTGAACCGAAAACGGGTCACATAGCGCACAGATCGGCGCGGCGTCCATTCAGAGAGCAAAGCAGGAATTCGGTTATGAGCACAGTCAACCTAGAGCACCTCTTCAAGCCGTCGTCAGTCGCCGTTATCGGCGCATCAAACCGCCCACATTCGGTTGGGCAGGTCATCATGCGCAATTTACTGGCGGGGGGCTTTGACGGCCCGATCATGCCGGTTAATCCGCGCAGCCAGTCCATTGGCGGGGTTCTTGCCTACCCCGATGTTGAAAATCTTCCTGTCGTGCCGGAAATGGCCGTCATTTGTGTGCCGCCTGCAGCCGTGATTTCCGTCATGGAATGCCTGGATCGCAAAGGCTGCAAGGCCGCCATTGTGTTAACCGCAGGCCTTGGCACAACACCGCATGACGAAACACGCAGCGTCAAACAGGCGATGCTTGAAATTGCGGCGCGCAATAAAATGCGCCTCCTGGGACCAAACTGCCTGGGCCTGATGGTTCCCCCCATTGGCCTGAATGCCAGCTTCAGCCATCAAAGTGCCAGCAAGGGTAAAATCGCCTTTGTTTCGCAATCTGGCGCCTTGTGCACGGCAGTTCTGGACTGGGCCGCCGCGCGCGGGGTTGGTTTTTCGCATTTCGTGTCGCTGGGCGAATGCGATGATGTCGATTTTGGCGACGTGATCGACTATCTGGGCTCGGACCCCGAAACCCGCGCGATCATGCTTTATATCGAATCGATCCATGAACGCCGCAGCTTTATTTCAGCCGCCCGTGCCGCATCGCGCAACAAACCCATTCTGTGCATCAAATCTGGCCGTTTTGCTGAAGGTGCCGCTGCTGCCGCATCGCATACCGGCGCATTGGCCGGGGCGGATGACGTGTTTGATGCAGCCATCAAACGTGCCGGTGTCTTGCGGGTGTATACCATCGCCGAAATGTTTTCAGCGGCCGAAACCCTGTCGCGCATGCGCCCGTTTCGCGGTGACAAGCTTGGCATCATCACCAATGGCGGCGGCATCGGCGTTTTGGCCGTCGACGCCCTGATCGAGCGCCACGGCCATCTGGCCCATCTGGAACAGTCGACCATTGATAACCTGAACAGCGTGCTGCCCGATACCTGGTCCCACGCCAACCCGGTTGACATTATTGGCGATGCCCCAGGCGAGCGCTATGCCAAATCCATCGACAAAGTATTGGCCGACCCGAATATCGACAGCCTGCTGGTCATGCATGCCCCAACCGCCATTACCGACCCGGTAGAAGTGGCGCGCGGCGTGATTAATTCAGTCAAAAACAGCAAAAAGAACATTCTGACCAACTGGGTTGGCGAAGCAACCGTCGCCCCTGCCCGCGTCCTGTTTAACGAAGCAGGTCTTCCAACCTATAACACCCCCGAACAGGCCGTGGCCGCGTTCCAGCATATGGTGAATTATCGCAAATTGCAGGATTTGCTGATGGAAACGCCCCCGTCAGTGCCCCAGGATTTCACACCCGAAATCGACAAGGCACGGGGCATCATTCATCTGGCGATCCATGCCGGGCGGACGATGCTGACCGAACCCGAAGCCAAAGCCGTTCTGGATTGCTACGGCATTAACACAGTTAAAACTCTGTCGGTCGAAAACACTGAAGAAGCCGTTGCCACAGCCGAAAAAATCGGCTTTCCGGTTGCCCTTAAAATTCTGTCGGACGACATTAGCCACAAATCCGATGTCGGCGGAGTTGTTTTGAACCTTGAAAGCAGCGAAGAAGTTCATCGCGCTGCGACCAAGATGCTTAAAAACATTGGCAAACAGTTCCCCGATGCCCGCCTGCGCGGCTTTACCGTGCAAGAAATGGTGAAACGCCGCAATGCCCGCGAACTGATTGTCGGCATGACCACCGACCCGATTTTTGGCCCGGTGATTTTGTTTGGCCATGGCGGAGTTGAAGTCGAAGTGGTGCGTGACCGTGCCATGGCGTTACCCCCCCTTAACATGAAGCTGGCCCGCGAACTGGTTGAAGGCACACGCATTTATAACCTGTTAAAGGGTTATCGCGATGTGCCGCCGGTTAACCTCGAAGAACTGTACATGACGCTGGTGCGCCTGTCGCAACTGGTTGTGCATCTGGGCGAAGTGGTTGAACTCGACATGAACCCGCTTTTGATTGACCAGAAAGGCGTCATCGCCCTTGATGCCCGCATCAAGGTAACGGCCAAGGTTGAAAGCGACGACAAACGGCTGGCCATTCACCCCTACCCGCGCCATCTCAAACAGGAAATCGTTCTGGAAGACGGCACAACCTATATGTTACGCCCAATCAAACCCGAAGACGAACCCGCACACTACGCTTTCATGTCCAAGCTGACCCCGGAAGACATCCACTTTCGTTTCTTTGGTTCCGTCCGTGAATTGCCACATTCTGAAATGGCCCGTCAGACCCAGCTGGATTACGACCGCGCGATGGCCTTCGTGGCCACTGTTCCCAACGGGACCTCGCAAGGGGATATTCACGGCATTGTCCAGGTTGTGATCGACCCGAACAATGAACATGCAGAATATGCCGTCATGGTGCGATCTGACATCAAAGGACGTGGCCTTGGCCGAATCCTGATGGAAAAAATGATCGAATTTTGCCGCGCCAAAGGCGTCGCCACATTTATTGGGCAGGTTCTGCCCAATAACCGCCGCATGTTAACCCTGTGCGAAAAATTGGGCTTCACACGCAAATATCTGGAAGACGAAGAAGTCTTTGAAGTGACTTTACCGCTGGGTCAACCAACCAAGCCGAGCCATTAACACCAAGCTGCACAACCCAAAACAGCCCCCCGCCAAACGAACGTCTGGCGGGGGGCTTGATTTCAGACCATCAACAAATCAAAATCGCGCGGCGGGTTCAGGCACCAACTTTCGTGGGTAATTTCTTGCCGATCTCACGCACCGATTCTTCCGGGTCCAGTCCCCGCTTGCGCAAGGCATCAGCGGCTTCTGATTCTATTTTACGAAGCTCGCCCAATGTTGTTTGAACATCGTCAAGCTGTTGTTCCAGCTCAGTTATGCGTTTACGCCCCACCAGCATCAAATGCGCCAATTGCTCGGCATGACTTCGGTCCGCATCATAAAGGTCGATATATTCCTTGATATCTTCCAGCGTAAAACCAAGCCGCTTGCCCCGCAAAATCAGAACCAGACGGGCGCGATCACGATAGTTATAAACCCGCGTTGCACCTGCCCGCTGCGGTGATAACAACCCCTTGGTTTCATAGAAGCGGATAGCCCGGGGCGTGATGTCAAATTCGTCGGCAAGTTCGGTAATGCTGTAAAGCTTATCGTTCATCTGTTCTTCTTATGCTCAAAGACACCCAACCAACACCATCACCCCAGACCAACGTCGAAGTCAATAAATTTACGCTAACGTTAGCAGCAAACCACAAGATCGGGAGTTGACGCAAATGCCAGCCTAAACGTCATCCGAATCACCCCCAAGACACTGCTGAAGATAATCACGATCAATTGGCCGGTATTTGGGGCCTTTAAACAGGCTGTTGCCATCAAGCGCGCCGGGCATCAAACCATTAGCCGAATGCCACACCGTGCCATCGGGCATACCAACCGCCAGCGGCTGGGTAAAGGGCTCTGCCTTATCCGGCACCAGTGCCAGGTCACCGCAAATGCCCGCACGAAACACCTGACCGTCAACCGGCGTTCCGCCCAGATAGACACCGGGATAATTGTCAAATATTTCAGGGAATGTCGGGTGATTGCACAAATCGCCCTCAAATGACACATTGTCGGCTTCAGACAGGACCAAGTCTTCGCCCAGAAACGGTTGATCCGGGTTCATTAACCCCGGCGGTAATTGCGCATCATCGGCATAGCCAATCGCATTACGGCGATGGCGCCAATTGCGGGTGGTGCCCTTTTTTACATATTGCTGGCGCAGGTAAAAACTGTTGTGAAAACATTCAAACGGCAATTCGGGCAGCGCATCGGGGTCTTTGCCAAATTTGAAAACAGCCCCGCCATTATTATCGTCCCCTTCCGGCCCTGGTCGGGAATCAAACCAGCCCCGATTGCCAAAATAATACCAGAACCCGCCGCGCGCGCCATCCTGGGAAAACCATTTATGGCAGTTGTAAAGCTGGTTATTGACCACCCACCAGTTCACCGCCACACTTTCGGGCTCGACCGGGTTATCGCGCACAAAAGAAAACACGTTATTGCAAATCAAAACATTGCAATTGAACTGCCCTAACGGCGCGTCCTCATTGTCATCCGACAGATCAAACCGGATCGCATTATAACAATGGCGAATATTATTGCCGCGAATAACCACATCGCCAGCGATATTGTTGCTGCCAAAAAAGGCCCCGTTCAAATAACGATAGGGTGCCTTTTCGCCCGGTACCAATTCACCATCATGCACCATGGCCCAGTTGATGTAACGCCACAGGCTGTCATTCTGCATCCAGTCGCATCTAACAACGCTTAAATGACGACATTCTGGCCCATCGGCATAGAAGGCATAGGTTCCGCCCACAATCTGCATGTCCTTAAAGGTCAGATGGTGGCTGTTTTCCATGTAAACAGCACTAGGCCAGCACCGTTCGATCCGAAGGTTATCAAATCGGATATGACAGCGGTTCACCATACGAAATGCTGCATAGCGCAACGGCCCCGGGCTGGTGGCCGATACTTCGGGGTCCGGTGGCCGCCGACCATCAATAATCGCGCCATGTTCACCGCGAATAATAATTGGTTCGCCCGGCGTGCCGTCCCGTGGCATGTCGATCGCTTCGGGCAGAAAATAGTTGCCCGGTAACAGGCGGATCAAATCCCCCGGCTGGCTATCATCAATGGCTGCCCGCAATGTTCTGGTATCCCGCCATTCACTGTCAACCCAGTGGTGCCCGCCATCCGGCGTCACATACACCATACGTAACATCTTCACCCCCTCATCTTGTTCACAATGTTGCGGCAAATGGTTTCGCAGCCCGTTTACCCGGCCTGACGAGCACTATTGCCCAAACGCGCCGCCAAAACATAACACCCGCACAACACACGTGGAAACAATACAACGACGTCAGCTTACAATTTCCATCACCATTCTGCCTCACCTCATTAAGGGGTATTGTGCCGTCAATTACACCGCCCGGAATTAATTCATACGATTTTTTATTTTTTATGATAAATGTGATTTCAGTCACTTGACGAAACATTTGCGTAAAACTAGCGTCTGGCACCACCAGATTCCATCGCATTAAAAAGGATAAGATGATGCAATTCCTTAAACAGTCAGCGCGCCTGGCATTTGCCACCGGCGTTACTGTTTTTTCCTGTGTATCTGGCCCGGCGCAAGCCCATTTTCAGGAACTGATCCCCAACACCAATGTGGTAGATCAGAAAACGGGCAAGGATGTGCATTTTGACATGATTTTCACCCACCCCACCGATGGCGGGCCAACAATGGAAATGGCGTACCCGGTACAATTCGGCATGCAGGTTAATGGCGAGAAAACTGATCTTCTGGGCCATTTGACCCGCCATGATGTGAACGGAAAACAGGCTTATCAGGCCGATGTCACGGTGCCGCGCCCGGCCGGATACGTCTTTTACCTTGAGCCGAAACCCTATTACGAACCGGCGGAAGGTAAATACATTGTCCAATACACAAAAACCGTGGTTGATGCCTTTGGCGATGGCAGCAACTGGGACCAGATGGTGGGGTTTCCGGTGGAAATAGAACCGTTGTCGCGCCCCTATGGACTATGGGCAGGTAACAGTTTTGGTGGCATCGTCAAACATAATGGCAAACCGGTTCCCTTCGCCGAAATCGAAGTGGAATTTCGCAATGACGGCAGCATCACCCTGCCCAATGACAGCTTTTCCACCCAGATCATCAAAGCAGATGCAAATGGTACCTTTTCCTACACCACACCTTGGGCGGGCTGGTGGGTCTTTGCAGCCCTGATCGAAGACGGCACCCTGCCAACCCCGGATGGCACAACAAACGTTCCGGTTGAACGCGGTGGTGTTTTATGGGTTAAAACCAACGATCCCATCCGTCAGGGCCAATAAGCCAGCATTGCTTAAAAAGCAAAACTGATGACGCAAAAATCGAACATCATTCATTTTAAAACAAAGGCTTGAATGATTTTCTTGCGTCATAAATTTTTACAAAAAATATGAAAAATGGCGTGGTGGCGCTTGACTTTTATTGTCTTTCGCCGCTACGCTGTTGGCTGATCATGGTGATCCGGGCTCACCCGGATAAAAGGGAATACGGTGCCGTAATTTTTACCCATGCCGTAGCTGCCCCCGCAACTGTAAGCGACCATAATTTTCAATGGCCACCGGGTTTTTCCGGGAAGGCGAAAATTGTTATCGCAAGCCAGGAAACCTGCCCTGATCAACACAGCTGTATCGGGCGGGGTGTACCGGTGGAACGGCGCGATAATGGCGGTCGAATACGGCCTGTTATATCGATGCTTTCCGCCGTTATGGCATCTTCCCCCTGATACATGCATGACGATAAACCAGTCTGGCCCCTTTCCGGCCAGCGCAGCAAAGGGCGGCCCAATGCATATTGTGGATGGTGTTTTGTCAACCGATGTGGTGGTTGCAGGTGCAGTCATTGCGGTGGGCGGCATTGCCTTTGGTTTGCGACAGGTCACCATCGAAAACATGCCGCGCATCGCCCTGCTAAGTGCCGTTTTTTTCGTCGCCTCTCTCATTCATGTGCCCATCGGGCCTACCAGTATTCATCTGATCATGAATGGCCTGCTTGGCCTGATTTTAGGGTGGGCCGCTGTTCCGGCGGTATTTATTGCCCTGTTGCTGCAGGCCGTTTTTTTCGGGTTTGGCGGCATAACGGTTCTGGGTGTTAATACCGTGAACATGGCCTTGCCCGCCATTGCCGTATGGCTGGTCTTTGGCCCGATACTGGCCCGAACCGACGGGCGCACCATGATGATAACCGCGTTTGTTGCCGGCGCTTCGGCCATTATGCTAAGTGCAGTTATGGTCGGATTGTCCCTTGCGCTGAGCGGGCAGGAATTTATTGCAACGGCTCGGCTGGTTTTTGTCACCAACATTCCCATCATGGTTGTTGAAGGCTTCCTGACTGCTGCGGCCTTTGGCCTGATCAAAAAGGTCCGCCCGGCCCTGTTGTTATCAGGGCCAACCACCCGTATGGCAGTCTGATCAATGACCATAATACCCGCTTTGCGCACCCGCCGTTCTGAAAACCGCCCTTCGACATTCCCCCTTTTTGCTTTTGCGATGATTGTCATCGCAACTGTGATTCTAACCCTGCCCGGTTTGGCCAAGGCACACAGCTTTCATGTTTTCGCCCTCGGCGATGGCAATATCATCGAAGGTTATGCCTATTTTGGCGGTGGAGCCCGCCCGCAACATGCCAAACTTTCGGTCGAAAACAGTGCGGGCAAGGTGTTGTTGCAAGGGCAGACCGATGCCACGGGCGCGTTCCGATTGCAGGTTGATCACCTTGATGATTACGTGATCCGTGCCAATACCGGCGATGGCCATGCGGCGGCCTACACCCTTGGCGCGGCAGAGCTTTCCGATGCGTTGCCAGCGGCAACACCCGATGCGGTTGGCACTATTATTGCGCTTGCCCCTGCTGACACCACAAATAATACCACCGATGCCGCAACGTCCTTTGCTACCCCCGAAAGCATATCGGGCAAGACAGCAAATCCGCAACGCATTTCAATATCACCAGAACAGCTTTCGCAACTGGTTAGCCATGCGGTTGCCAAGCAGGTAAACCCGCTGCGCGAACAGATTATGGCATACGAAGACAAGGTTCGGTTCTCAGATATTATCGGCGGGCTGGGCATTATCATTGGCATTTTCGGCGTCATCGCATGGTGGCAGGCGCGCCAGAAAATAACGCCCCCGCGCGCATGACCCGCCATATCGTGCTATCGCCCGCCAGCCGTAAAACGGCCACCGGGGGGATCGGCCATGTTGATCCGCGTTTTCGCATTGTTTGCACCATCGTTTTCGCTGTTTTTGTTGTTTCCGCCACAAGCTGGCAGGCCGCATGTGCCACCATCCTTGCGGCGGCTGTTATGGTGGCACTTTCATCATTGGAATGGGCTAAAACCCTAAAACGGGTTCTGGCGATGGACGGGTTTATTTTTGCAACCCTGCTGCTGCTGCCCTTTACCTATCCTGGCGATACCGTTTTCACATTATGGGGACATACAGCATCACGCCAGGGCATCGACCAGGCCATCATGATCGGCCTGAAGGCCAACGCGGTTATTTTCATGGTGATGGCGCTGTTAGGGTCACTGGGCAGCACAGACCTTGGTCGCGGCATGATGGGCCTTTATATGCCCACCAAGCTGACAACATTACTGATGTTCACCGTTCGCTATATCGACGTTCTTCACCAGGAATATTTGCGACTGCGCCAGGCAATGCGCGCCCGAGCCTTTCACCTGCGCAGCAACCGGCACAGCTGGAAAATGATGGGATATCTGGTGGGAATGTTGCTGGTGCGCGCGCATGACCGATCCGAACGCATTGTATGGGCGATGAAATGCCGCGGATTTCATGGGCACTTTCATTTCACCCGTCTGTCGCGTCCGGCACCATCTGATTATATATTTCTGCTGTTTATGGCGCTGTTGCTGGCAGCCCTGATCACGCTGGAGGTCCTGTGTCCGCCCCTGATCTGATTGTGCTACGCGATATCTGTTTTTCATTTTCCACGACAAAACCCGTATTGGACCATGCCAGCTTCACCCTGGCACCAGGTGAAAAAATTGCGCTGACCGGCCCGAACGGGGCCGGAAAAACCACATTGCTCCATATTATGATGGGGTTGCAAACTGCCCCAAAAGGCACAATCACGGTCCTGCAAAAACCCTGTAGAACTGAAAAAGACTTTCGTGCCATTCGCGGCAAGGTCGGCTTGCTGTTTCAGGATTCTGACGACCAGCTTTTTTGTCCTACCGTGATCGAGGATGTTGCCTTTGGCCCGCTAAATCTGGGGTATAATGATGCCGATGCCCTTGAAATTTCGCATAAAACCTTGGCCGATCTTGGGTTATCCGGTTTTGAAAACCGTATCACCCACCAGTTATCGGGCGGGGAAAAACGTTTGGTCGCGCTGGCAACAGTGCTGGCAATGGCACCCGAAATTCTGTTGCTCGATGAACCCACCAACGGGCTGGATCATCGTGTTGAAAGCCGACTGATCGAAATTTTACAAAATCTGCCACAGGCAATGGTTATTGTTTCCCATAACCAGTCTTTTCTCGATCAGGTTGCAACCCGCAAGGTAACACTGCACAATGGCAAACTGATTTCAGAATCCGAAACATGGCAAAAACCCATGGTGGAGAATACACAATGAATCCGGACGAGATTTTAAATTTCTGGTTCAAGGAACTAACCCCCAAACAGTGGTTTGAAAAAGACACTGCACTTGACCGCCATATCAGCGAGCGCTTCGCCGATTTCCACGCGAGTGCTCGTGTGGGCGAGCTATACCTCTGGCGCGCCACGGCGCGCGGGCGGTTGGCTGAAATCATCATTCTGGACCAGTTTTCGCGCAATATGTTTCGCGACCGTGCCGAGGCTTTTTCGTGCGACATAATCGCATTGATTCTGGCACAGGAAGCAATCTTGCAAAAAGCGGATGAAGACCTGACCTCTGCCCCTGAAAAACTGTTCCTGTATATGCCCTATATGCATTCGGAATCAGAAATCATTCACGACATCGCCCTGCCCCTGTTTGATCAACCAGGGTTGGAAAACAATCTGGATTTTGAAAAACGCCACAAGAAAATTATCGACCGTTTTGGCCGTTATCCGCACCGCAATGACGTTTTGAGGCGGCAATCAACCCCCGAAGAACTGGCGTTTTTGCAACAGCCCGGATCGTCCTTTTAATTAAAGCAGGCGGGCGACCCAAATCGCACCACCTGCCCTTTTGATTTTACCGCGATAACCGGCAATCGCCCGGGTTATTTCGCGCGCTTGATCTGGCGGTTTTCCCACCACCCTTCGACCAGACTTTCGGCTTCGTCAATATAATCGGCCCGCCCCGCCAGATAGGCCGCCATGGCGGCACTGCCCTTAATTTTGGCAATGGCGTCCCTGTCTTCAATCTCGCCCTGCCAGACACCCATAAAATGTTCCATCTTGGCAGGGATGGCATCATCCTCGGGTTTTTCATTGCGCGCCAATGCGGCAGGCCAGCGCAAATCGCTTAGAACGCCATTATCAAGCAAGCGCAAATCAACATGTTTGTATGGTGTCCGTTCCGCCTCGCCGCCGCCGCCCTTGATCACGCCGATACGCGGCAATGCCAGCAATTTGCCGGTTTCACGGTGCACATCCAGAAAGGCCGGGTGAAACACCCCAAGAAATGCCGCCTTGGCCTGTAGCGGGTTTAACAGCCGTAACAGGGTGTTCACCGGGCTGCGCAGCCCCAAAAGCGGGCGCAAGCCGATCAGTTCCTGTAATTTCGGATGAATATGGCGCAGGGGCAAATAGGCAATCCCATGCGTTTCAATGTCTGAGCGTGCTTCTTCTGCCGACATCGCAATTGGCAATTTCAGTGCCTTAAAGGCAGCTTCGGTGCCAACCCCTTTGATCAGATGCGAATTATAACCATGCATCAGAACGGGAACCTTGTTTTGCGCCAGCAGCAAAGCCGACAGCACAAACCACGGTAAGCCCCGTGTGCGCCCCGCTGCGTAGGAAGGCCAGTCCAACATCGGATGGCAGGCGTCAGGCACATCGCTGTCATCGGGCTCCAGGCGCGCGATCGCGCGCACGGCCTCGATCATGCCAGCCAGTTCTTCCGGGGTTTCCCCGCGATAGCGCAACATCAAAAGATAGGCACCCAACTGAACCGGATCGACCTCGTCGCGCAGAACCATGGAAAAGGCGTCAAATGCCTCGTCGCGTGTCAGGCTGCGCGAACGGCCCGGCCCGCGAAAAAACTGCCGCAAATACCCGGAAAACGGATGGGCTTCAGGCAACTGGTTTTCGTCGTCGGGCTGCTCTAGATGATCGTCGCTCATCTGGTCGCTCACTTCATTTGTGGATGGATTGTGAAAACGGGCACTACCCTATTCGTGGGTGCGCGTAAAGACCCAGTCATTTCCCTGTGTCAGATCGTCGCGGTAAACATAACCGTCCATATCAAAGGATTTCAGGTCTTCCGGTGCTTCAATACGGTTCTTTATCATAAAGCGTGACATCATACCACGGGCACGCTTGGCTGAAAATCCGATAACCTTCGCGGTATTCCCCTTGATCTCCTTAAACACCGGTGTAATCACCGGCCCTTCGATCAGTTTGGTCTTAACAGCTTTAAAATACTCGTTAGACGCCAGATTGACCAATGTTCTGTTTTTATGCTCAAGGGTAATGTCATTAAGATGACGGGCAATTTTATCGCCCCAGAATTCATACAAGTTTTTGCCACGACTGTTTTCAAGCCGGGTGCCCATTTCCAGACGATAGGCCTGCATCAGATCGCGCGGTTTTAAAACACCATACAAACCGGAAAGCATCCGAAAATGGTCTTCTGCCCAATCGAGATCATCGGGTGTCAGATTATCGGCATCGAGTCCGATATAGGTGTCACCGCGAAAGGCATACACGGCTGGCTTGGCGTTATCGCGGTTGAAAGGCGTTGAAAAATGCGCGAAACGCTGCACGTTCAATTCCGCCAGCTCCTCGCTAATGTGCATCAAATTCATCAAATCGCGGCGCGTTTTCTTTTGCGCAACCGCAACCAGCTCAACGGCATCATCAAGGAACACCGGCTGGGTTACAGGCATCTCCGGTGCCGGTGTTTCAAAATCCAGTTTCTTGGCCGGGGAAACAACAGCAAGCATTTTTAAGCCTCTTCTCTTTCATCACTGGTGATTTTGTCGTAACAAGCCACAAGGCTTATGGGAAAGCGAAATTGATAGCAATTCCCATAATTTCGAAATTTAGCAGATTTCCGGCCATTTGCCCCCTATAGCGGCCGGATCGAAAGGAAGAATCATGAGTGAACAAGTTCGCGCTTCGCACATTTTGCTGATGTATACCGGTTCGGCACGCTCGACCGCATCACGCAGCAAAGACGAAGCCCTGGCCCTGATCCAGGATCTGAAGACCCAGGTTAATGACGGTGCCGATTTTGCCGAACTGGCCAAAGCCAATTCCGATTGCCCGTCCGGCCAGCAGGGCGGCGACCTCGGATTGTTTGGCCGTGGCATGATGGTTCCCGAATTTGATCAGGCCGCTTTCAACATGGAAGTTGGCACTGTATCAGACGTTGTTGAAACCGATTTCGGTTATCATATCTTGCAGCGTACCGCCTGATTTTACGCGTCAAAAAATCAAAGGCCTGCAATTGCTTGCGGGCCTTTTTTTATGTCAAAAATTCACCAAATACCTTTTGCTGACTCATCCCCACCTTACTGATCGGGTACCAGAGCCCCTAATTTATCAATTGCGCGCAATACGGCGGGCCGACTTTCGATCTGGCGATACCAACGTTCAACATTGGGGATGTGATCAAAACCAATACCGGCAAATTCGCGCCGCCACAACCAGCTGAAATGAGTGATATCGGCCAAGGTAAATTCGCGGCCTGCGGCAAAAACACGGCTGGCAAGGGTGCGATCAAAGACGGCCAAAACGCGGTCGGCTTCAATCTGAAACCGGTTTATCGCCACTGGCATTTCGGCACTGGCCTGACGTTTGAAATAACCCAATTGCCCAAAGGCCGGGCCAATACCGGTAAGATGAAAAAACACTTGTTCGTAAACGCGGGCCCTTTCTTGCGTATTTTCAGGCAGCAATTTTCCGGTCTTCTCGGCCAGATAAAGCAGGATTGCCCCGGATTCCGTCAGGGTAAACGGTTCACCGGTCACACTATCAGGGTCAACAAGGACCGGGACTTTTCCGTTTGGATTACGCACCAAATGGGCTTCGGTTTTTTGTTCACCGGTGCGCACATTTATAGGGACAATTTTATATTCAAGTCCCAGTTCCTCCAGTGCGATGGCAACACGCAGGCTGTTCGGAGTCGAAAACGCGTAAAGTATATACATATCAGGCATCCCTCGTCGGGTGAAAATCAGCTTACCTTTCGGTAAATCCATGTCAGAATTGCCTTCACATTGCCCGATGCGCTAGAGGGTGCTGTGCCATAAGGATTATGTCGAAAAGGAATAACGATGAACCGGTTTGCCACGATGCAGGCTTTTGTGAAGGTCATTGACGTCGGATCGTTTTCCGGAGCAGCACAGCAACTTCACATCGGCCAACCTGCAATTTCCAAGGCAATTTCCCAGCTTGAAGAACGGTTGGGCGTGCGTTTGCTGTTGCGATCCACCCACGGGTTAACACCGACCGAAGCTGGCAAAACATTCTATGACCGTGCCAAACGATCCATCGAAGCCGCCGACGAAGCCGATGATGCTGCGCGCGGTGCAGGCACAGCCCTTGCTGGCCGGTTGCGCATATGTGCCGCTGTCACCTTTGCCCGCCTGCATCTGATCCCCAGGCTGGAGGGATTTCTCGATGCCCACCCCGAACTCGATGTCGACATTGTGCTGGATGACCGAAATATCGACCTGATTGAAAACGGCATTGATGTTGCCCTTAGAATAGGAATTCTGCCCGATTCCAATCTGACGGCTCGCAAAATTGGTGAAAACAAGCGGCTGGTTCTGGCCTCCCCCGCCTATTGGGACAAAGGCGGTATTCCGCACACGCCACAAGACCTGGGCAAACATCAGGCGGTTATTTATGATCAACGTGGCGGCGGATCGATCTGGGCGTTCCGTCAGGATGAAATTGAAAATGTTGTTGCCCTGAAGGGGCGCGTTCGCGTAACGGCCGCCGAAGGGGTTCGCGAAGCGGTCTTTGCCGGTTTGGGATGTGCCGTTTCTTCGCAATGGATGTTTGCACCCGAACTCGAAAGTGGAAAAGTCATTGCGGTTTTAAACGATTGGCACTTGCCAACACTCGATTTATGGGCCGTATACCCCGCCGGTCGCCAGGCCAGCACCAAAGCCCGTGCCTTTGTCAGCTTTATCGAAAAGAACCTTAGTCTGCGCAATTATTCCATAACGGAATAACCAAAATGCTTTTTGCCAGACTTCCAGCCATGGCTTGTTTTCCATAGATTTGCCGCAACAACATCATCCCGTCGCGCTTACCAGATGATCACACCCCGCACAGTGACACTAGATGCGCGATTAACATTTGTGGAAAAAATCATGTCCTTACAAGCACAGCTAGACGCCTTTAAAGCCGATTTTGAAGCGGGTAAACCGCCCTATAACGTGCCGCCTGCCGTTATTAAAACCATGCACCGGGCAACAGCCGAACTGATAGCATCGGGGGCCGCTGATCGTGCTGTGAAAACCGGTGATCAGGCACCGGAATTTGTCTTGAAAGACCCGGAAGGTAACGCGATAAGTTCTGCGGACCTGTTAAAAAAAGGCCCCCTTGTTATCAGCTTTTATCGCGGGGTCTGGTGCCCGTATTGCAATATGGAACTTCAGGCGCTTGAGGCCGCCAAACCCGAATTTGACAAATTGGGGGCGTCAATTATTGCCATCTCACCGCAAACAGCCCCCAACAGTCGCAAATCGGTGCGTCAGAACAATCTGACCTTTCCAATTTTGTCAGATCCCAAAGGAGATATCGGCGCGGCGTTTGATTTGCGCTTTAGCCTGCCCGATTATCTTGTCGATCTGTACAAAAGCATGAAAAACGACCTGCCGAACTTTAACGATGACCCGGCATGGACCCTGCCGATGCCGGCACGCTACGTGATTGACCGTGACGGCATCATTTTATATGCCGATGTTAACCCCGATTATACCCTCCGCCCCGACCCCGAAGACATGATCCCGGTTTTAACCGCCGCCACATAACGGCTTGTCGTTAGCAACTATTTACTAAAGCACGTTTCCTTTAAAATTCAACAATTGGCGCATCAAGTTCATAGACCGATTTGTGGTCCTCGATTTCCAGCACCCAGACATCGCGGTCAAACGAAACCTGCTTGCGGCAATATTCATCGCATTGCATTTCAGTTTCGCGCCCGCCGTCGCCGCCCCCGGCCACCTGCATCCAGCCCAGTTCACCATCCATCGTCGTCACACGGGAATAAACAAAACAGCCATTGGCGAAATGGTTCAGCTTGACCAGAACAGCACCGGCATCCTCGTTTCCCTTATGAACAACCATCGCTGTAATGCTATGGGCCTGGCAAATCGCAATTTGCCCCCGCACCCATATTCCCGCTTTTAACCGTGGTTGCATCATTTCAAATACCATCTCGGCTGGCGGTGACATCTTCGGGCATTTGCAAAATCAGATTGGCATTGGGGCAAATAGCTTCCCATACATCCCATTGCGACGGTTTGGCTGCGCCAAAATAATCGCCGCGCTTGCCCAGCAGATCAAAAATGATTTGAAAATGCAGATGGGGGATCCAGTCGCCATTAACTGGATAATCGCCAAACCGGCAAAGTTCCTCGCCTTTGGCAAAGGCCTTGCCTACGCAAAGCCCGTCAAGCGAGTCTCGACTTAAATGACCATAGAGGGTCCAAAACCGGATGGCGGGTGCCGGGTTGTGTTCCATAATAATTGTCGGACCATAATCCAGCGGCAAATTATTGTCGGCAAAACTGTGAACCACGCCATCAAGCGGCATGAAAACCGGTGTTCCCGCAGCCAAAAACAGATCAATGCCCAAATGCTGGCTTCTGGCTTCACCGCCGTTTTTAAACTGTGGCGACTGATAACAGATACGGTCTTCGCGATAGCGCCCGACACCGACCGGGGCATTGGCAGCTGCCATCTGCGCAAACATCAGATCTGTCTGGCGGGCTGGATCACTGGTGCCGCCAATCACAACATCACCATTACGGCTAAAATCATAAACAATTTTACGGCAGGTTCTCAGATCATGCGTCAAAACAGATGCAAAATCCGGCTGATGATCAACAATCCAGCCCGTTAGGGAAGCTGCCTGCGGCATCGGGTTTTCACCGCTGGCCTGACGCGCCAAACAGGTGGCAAGGCGCTGTTCGCCTTGCGCCAAATCATCATCATCATCGTTTGTGATGGAAACCGAAATACCAAGGGTCACACCAAAGCTCCGCAAAAACAAAAGGCAACATGCTGTAACATGCTGCCTTTGTGCGTAGTCAATTTATCGGCCTGGCGCAAGCAACAGCTCAACACCTGTGACACGTTAATTACCAGTTGGCGACTTCATATTCGCATGAAACGTCATCATCGTCTGTGTCGGTCAGCGCAACGGTCAACCGGCGCATTTGCGGGTTAAACCGCTTGATAAAGTTCAGCAACAACAATGCTTCTTCGCTGAGCTCACCGGCATCTTCGTCATCATCATCAAGTTCGCACAGCTCAACGAGTTCGAGAAACAGGGCTGCCAGCGCGCGTTTGACGTCTTCGCCGCCTTTTAGGCCACCGGTCAATTCACCCAACGGCTTTAAATCAACGTCCAGCTGACGCAGAGTCTTGCTCATCTGGTCGATTTCGTCTTCGTCGAGCACCATTTCCGCAGCAACCATATGCGTGCCAACTTCATTGATGTTCATATAGCCAACGAATTCAAACACATCTTCCGTGCTGCGACCTTCATCGATCAGAGTTTCGGTATGGGTTTCAAACTCGGCCAATTCGAGATCTTCGTCATCCAGGTCGTTATCATGGTCGCTCATGGGCTTTAACTCCGTTAAATTTGCGCCGCTGATACTCTTAATCGGGCCATAAAACAAGCCATCGGCCCATTATTTCACCAAATCATCGCAGCGAAGGCCTGCCAGCAAGATAAATGCAACGGCACAATAGTTCGAGAATAAACCCGGCACCTGCCGTCGAAAAATCATGATATGCTGGTTGGCAAAAATCAGGGAACGATACATAAAAATGGCGACAACAACACTCTATGACGGACTGGCCCTGATCTGGGCGCTGTGCTGGTGGGCAGGTTATACCTTTTACGCTGACAGCAGTGCACGACGCAGAAAAAGCATTTCCGCCTTAATGGCACGAAACCGGCATCGCTGGATGGAACAAATGCTTCAGCGAAACCTGCGCATGATCGATACCGCCATTGCAGGTAACCTTATTACAGCAATCAGCTTTTTTTCATCGACAACTATTCTGGTGCTTGTCGGCCTGGGAGCTTTGCTGGGCTATAGCAAAGAAGGCATCGAACTGGTTTCCGCCCTGCCCTATGCCGCCCCTTCATCTGCAGTGGTGTGGAATTGCAAAGTCGTCTTTTTGATGCTGATTTTCATCTACGCATTTTTCAAATTTACGTGGGCTTTCCGTTTGTCGAACTATTGCTCGATCCTGATTGGTGCGGCCCCGGACCCCTCGCATAGCAAGGGGGCCAACGTTGCAGCTCAGGCAGCACGCATGAGCATGATGTCAGCACACAATTTCAACCGGGGTATAAGATCCTACTTTTTCGCCCTCTCCGCCCTGGCATGGTTTTACCATCCTGTCGCGTTCGTAATTGGTTCCACCTGGGTTACCATTGTTCTTTACAATCGCGAATTTCGATCCCATGCACTGCAGATAATGCAAGGGCGTTAATAACGTTTCCCCCAAATTACCCCGAAACAACGCCTTCACCCTCGCAAAAAACACGCTGTAACGTCCATACAAAGCGCAGAAATTTCGTTGGTGAGCATGAACAAAATCAGTTCAAAAGAACGGTAGATCTCCAGTTCTGCCGAAGAAAAAACTTCCCCAAACACCTTGAACTACCTTCACACAGGATATATATCGCAAAAGTATAGTAATCTCATCCTTTTGAATAGTTCAAACGGCACACCTAAAACTGTCAAAAATTCAGGAAGTACGTTGCATGGCATTTTTTAAACCTTCACCCGAAATAGCAGAAAAAATGGAATGGCTTGAAATTCTGTCACGTCACTCTGGTGTTGGACTATGGGATGCGATCCTTCATAAGGGTGATGCGATGCATGAAAAGTCCAAATGGACTTGGACACCTGAATTTCGCCGACTGTGCGGTTTTGACAATGAAAGAGAATTCCCCAATGTCGTTCAATCCTGGTCAGATCGCCTGCACCCGGATGACGTTTCGCCAACCTTTGCCGCATTTACAAACGCCCTGGAAACCGGAAAACCCTACGAGGTTTTATACCGACTGAAAGTCAAAAATGGGTCATATCGCTGGTTCCAGGCAACCGGTGGCACTGTCAAAGACGCCAATGGTGTACCGCGCCGGGCATGCGGGTCTCTTGTCGATATTGATGACAGCAAACGCGCCGAAGCCGAACGCGAAGAAATGCGCCAGCAGCTAGCAACAAGCTTTGAAACGTCAGTTGGCAAACTTGTTGAAGCCGTTACCAGTTCTGCTGGCACGCTGGACCAGGCTGCCCGTTCGTTAACATCAACCGCCACCCAGACGTCTAGCCTGTGTGACGTTGTTGCCTCGGCATCGCACGAAACAACCCAAAACGTTCAGTCGGTCGCCTCCGCCACCGAAGAGCTGTCCTCGTCGATTTACGACATCAGCAAACGCGTCAATCAATCATCGCAGATCATTAGCACTGCGGTTTCGGAAGCCCAGGAAACCAACAACAAAATTCAGGGCCTTGCCATCGCTGCCCAGAAAATTGGCGATGTGGTCAAACTGATCAACGACATTGCCGGGCAAACCAACCTGCTAGCCCTTAATGCCACAATTGAGGCCGCGCGCGCAGGTGATGCCGGCAAAGGGTTTGCCGTGGTTGCCTCGGAAGTGAAAACACTGGCCACACAAACAGCCAAGGCCACGGAAGAAATTGCCAATCAGATCAAGGCGATTCAGGACGAAACCCAAAGCTCGGTTCTCGCCATCCAGAACATTTCCAAAACCATCAATGAAGTTGATGAAAATTCATCTGCCATTGCTGCGGCCATTGAACAGCAAGGGGCGGCCACCCAGGAAATTTCCGCGAATATCCAGCAGGCCGCACAAAGCACAAGCGACGCACAAGCAAATGTGCAGTCGGTAACCAAAGCAGCCGACGAAACCGGTCGTGCTGCCAACCGGGTTCAACAAGAAACATCGGATCTGGCGAAAAACGGCAACAAGTTGCGCGATCAGGTCGCCGAATTCCTGCGCTCCATCCGCGCCTGATGAATTTACATTTTCCGCCTGAAAGCCGCGCTGTCATCGGCGGCTTTCGGGTTTGGCGCGCCTATAATGCTTTTCTTTTCAGGCTGAATTTATACAAGGCGTATATCGCGACAATCAAAATCACCAGGCCAACCGGCAGTGCAGCGGACATCAGCAAAACAGACCAGCCTGCACCGGCATAGATCGAACCCGCCGAAAGGGATGCAACGGCGACTGTGCCAAACACAACAAATTCGTTAATGGCCTGAATGCGCGCCTGTTCAGACGGACGATAATTTTCCGTGAGCAACGCTGTTGCGCCGACAAACATAAAATTCCAGCCAACACCCAGTAAAATAAGAGCGGGCCAGAAATTCGTCAGCAAATCAATCCCGGAAAGCCCGACCACCAGGCAGACCAGGGTGATAATCGCCCCGACCTGAATAATGGCCAGCGTGCCGAACCGGCGAATAAGATTGCCCGTCACAAACCCCGGGGCATACATACCAACCACATGCCATTGAATGATAAAAGCCGCATCGCCAAAGGCATAATTACAATCAAGAATCGCAAGCGGTGTTGCCGTCATTACAAAGCTCATGACAGCATAGCCAAGGGCGGCAGCAACAATAGCAACCACAACACCTGGGACCCGCAAAATTTCGCCCAAAGGCCGCGCTGGTTCGGCGTGAATTTTTTTGTGGGTTTCAGGCAGCCGCAATTGAGAAATTGCGAACATCAGCAACAGTTGCAAACCAAACAAGGCAACGAAAGTCCCCATAAACGGCACTGTATCAATCCAGTTCCGCGCATGGCTGGCAAGATTAGGGCCAATGAAAGCAGCCAACACCCCGCCCAGCATGGTAAGTGAAATCGCACGGGCGCGAAATTCCGGCGGGGCGGCCTCGGCTGCGGCAAAACGGTATTGCATGGCAATGGCATTGGCCGAGCCAATAAAGGCACCTGCAGCACATATCAGCCAGAAATTACCCCAATAAACCGCGCCGATCCCACAAAAAGCACCACACATGCCAATCAGACAGCCAATTGAAAACCCGATCCGACGCCCGTATTTTTTCATCATGAAAGCCGATGGTGCGGTTGTGATCAGCATCGCGATCATGGTCGCCGAAACAGGCAGTGTCGAAAGGGATTTATCGGGCGTCAGTGAATAACCAATCACGGCGGCAACGGTAAAAAGAAGCGACATTGCGCTGGCAGAAAGTGCCACGCACAGGCTTAAGACAATGACATTGCGTCTGACTTCGGGGGTGTTCATGGTGGCAGTTCCCTGATTGGCGTGGTGGCGCCGGGTGATTATTATTGCATAAATTATTGCGATATTGGCCAGTTCCGGGTTGCCCGCTGGCAATAGCCTGTTATATTTGACCCGCAACAAACGGGAAAGCATCAATGCACGGCATCGCCGACAAAAAATTGATGAATACGGACTTTTCTGCACGCCAGAATGGCGATGCAGCGTTTTTTGCTGCCCAGAAAGTCGCTTTTTCAAAAGTGCGAACTTGACCCCATCCCAAAATTCGTTTTCTTGTGCAGACTTCCCGTTATAACTGCGGGTATAAGGTGTGCGCCTTGATTATTTCGCCCGCATAATAAGCAGAGTTGAGCAGAACATGATTGCCCTTACGCTTCCGGACGGCGCCGTACGTGAATTTGACGGTCCTGTCTCGGGTTTCGATGTTGCAAAAAGCATCAGCAGTTCACTGGCAAAGAAGTCCTTTGCCATTATCGTTAACGGTGAAGTCCGCGACCTTGGCCGCGTGATCGATACTGATGCAACCATCGAGATCGTAACCAAGGGGCATGACGAGGTTTTGCCGCTGATCCGCCACGATTGCGCCCATGTGATGGCCGAAGCCGTGCAGGAACTTTACCCTGACACGCAGGTCACGATTGGCCCGTCGATTGAAAACGGCTTTTATTACGACTTTGCCCGCAAAACGCCCTTTACGCCTGACGATCTGGTCAAGATCGAAAAACGGATGAAGGAAATTGTCGATCGTAACGAAAAGATCGAACGCGAAGTGTGGGACAGGAACGACGCGATCAAGTTTTTTCTTAATAAAGGCGAAGATTACAAAGCCGAAATCATTCGCGATCTGCCGGAAACGGAAACGATCACGTGTTATCGCCAGGGCAATTTCATTGACCTGTGCCGCGGGCCGCACGCGCCATCAACGGGCAAAATCGGCAAGGCATTTAAATTGATGAAACTTGCCGGTGCCTATTGGCGCGGGAATTCCGACAATGAAATGCTGCAGCGCATTTACGGCACCTGCTGGGAAACGCAGGAACAGCTTGATGCCTATCTGCACATGCTTGAAGAAGCCGAAAAGCGCGACCATCGCCGCCTTGGCCGCGAAATGGACCTGTTCCATATGCAAGAGGAAGCCCAAGGGTCGGTTTTCTGGCATGACAAAGGCTGGAAACTGTATCGCAAGGTTGAAAATTACATTCGCGAACGCCTCGACAATGCCGGGTATCAGGAAGTACGCACGCCGCAGCTGGTAGACCGTGTTCTATGGGAAAAGTCCGGTCACTGGGAAAAGTTCCGGGAGAACATGTTCACGACCGCGCCCGACAGCGACGAAAAGGTTCTGGCCCTTAAGCCCATGAACTGCCCCTGCCACGTGCAGATTTTCCGCATGGGCAGCAAATCCTATCGCGATCTGCCGTTGCGCATGGCCGAGTTTGGCTGCTGTCACCGCAACGAACCTTCGGGCGGGCTGCATGGCATCATGCGGGTACGCCAGTTCATTCAGGATGACGCGCATATTTTCTGCACCGAAGACCAGATCGTTTCCGAAACCAAGATTTTCTGCGATCTTCTGAAATCGGTTTACAAAGATTTTGGCTTTACCGATATCGTCGTCAAATTCTCGGATCGCCCGGAAGTGCGGGCCGGGTCTGACGAGATCTGGGACAAGGCGGAATCAGCACTGCGTGAAGCCTCGGAAGAGGCGGGCCTGAAGCTGGAGATCAATCCCGGTGAAGGGGCATTTTATGGCCCGAAACTGGAATTTGTTCTGCGCGATGCCATTGGCCGTGACTGGCAGTGTGGCACGCTGCAGGCCGACTTTGTTTTGCCCGAACGTCTTGATGCGTCCTATATGGGCGAAGACGGTGAAAAATACCGTCCTGTCATGTTGCACCGGGCAATCCTGGGTTCGCTCGAACGCTTTATCGGCATCCTGATTGAAAACTATGCCGGTCGCCTGCCCCTGTGGCTGTCGCCGGTTCATGCGGTCATTTGCACCATCACCAACGAGGCTGATGGCTATGCACAGGAAGTCAAAAAAGCATTATCAGCCAAAGGTTTGACTGTTGAACTTGATCTTCGTAATGAAAAAATCAGCTATAAGGTTCGCGAACATAGCCACGCCAAGATCCCGCTGATTTTGGCCCTTGGCAAACGCGAAGCCGAAGAAAAAACGGCATCCGTTCGTCGTATTGGTTTCAAGCACCAGAAAACGATTGCGATTGACGAACTGGCCGAAAATATGGTCCGCGAAATTCAGGATCGTGTCATTGAAGCCGACTTTTAATCCGCTCGCACTTTGACCACTCAATCGGTTACCAGGCCCGCCAGTTTAAGGCGGGCCTTTCTTTTGGGCCTGCCACACTGTATCCTCACGCATAAGTTATATCGGGTGTACAAGCTGTGACAAACGGCTTGCAATCGTATGGGTATAATGAGGATCGCTATGCAATAGTTCCCTCATTGTGTACCCATCCTTCAGGTTTCCCCCTTTAAAAACACGAGCTTCAGATGAACAACAAGCTGATTGTTAAATTTGCGAGAATAACAGCGATCGCAGGCGCGATCTGCCTATACAGTTCTGCTGGCTTTGCGGCTGGATTTTTCAGCAGTTCAAGCGACGACACGCCAAGCGACCTGCCCGCCGTCGTCAAACTGATTGATGCCGGGAATTATTCTGATGCCATCGTCAGCTTGGAAAAAATGCAAAAAGCCGATCCGGAAAATGCCGATGTGCTAAATTATCTGGCTTATAGCCAGCGTAAATCCGGTGATCTGAAATCGGCCGAGGTGAATTATGACAAAGCCCTGAAAATTAACCCGGACCATCCCGGTGCGCTGGAGTATCAGGGTGAGCTTTACATTCAAACTGGCCGTATCGATATGGCAAAGGAAAACCTGGCGCGACTGAAAAATGTTTGTGGTACCGACTGCGAACAATATGAAGACCTCAATAAAGCCCTTGCTGGCAAATAAACAGAACTTATCGCACCTGTTCATTGCGTATTGTTTAATCAAAAACCCTTCCCGGTAATATGCCGGGAAGGGTTTTGCGCGTTATGAGCCAACCTTGAAGCAGGATCGCGCAGGGTGAAGCGCAATCAAAACCTCACTTTCGGCTGCCAGATCGCAACACAGTCATACAACGTTCATTTTCGGCTTGATCTATCTTGTTTCCAGGAAAAGATGAACAATATAAAAAAAGCTTTGCGCGTGTCCAGGCAGGGGAACACTTCGCGTGTGGTTGTGAAAACATACCCCGTATCAGCTTGATAAAATCACGCTGCCGACAGAATAATATATTGCGCTGCGTAAAAAATCCTTATGTATAAGTACATGTCCCCTATAGATTAGGGTATGTTAGCAATTTAACCCATTCAATTTTGTGAGTGTTAATGTCAGACAACATGCTGCGCAAAACCTATACGATCATGGTCACCCGCACTACCGGGGCCCAAATGGAGCTGGGAACAGCAACAGAATATACAGCAGCGATGGCATTGGCCAAAGAAGCGCTTAACAACAACAACAATATTGAAGTCCGTGTGATTGAAAACAAATATGACGATGCCACGCACCGCGAGAAGAAGCAGGTTGTCAAAATTTTAAACCGCAACAATCTTGCCAGTGCCCAAAATACCGTTCCAAATTCCAGATCTGGCCCCAAGGTTATCCCGCCTGAGGTTGTTTCGCGCGCGACCAAGTCCGTCATCAACATTGCATTAGCCTTTACTGTTTTGATTTTATTGGGCGGTATCATTTTTCAACTTATTCGCTGACAAGCAATTTTCTGCACCAAACAGCGTAACTGCGCCTTGACACGCCCCCGGTCTAAGACATGATATGCGGCAGAAAAGGCTTTGAACAAACAATCGGTAAATGTGGGGAACAATGGCGAAATCCAGCTTTTCATTCGGGAACGGCACTTTTCGCCCGGCACTGCGCGTGTTTTTGGCAACATTGCCTGCCGCCGCTGTTTTGGCAGGGTGCGTGTCAGGCAATCAGGGAACGCAAAAGGAACGGCCAAATGTTATGGCCGACATGGTGGATCAGCCAATACCTTTTGCCGATTTCAGCCAGCCCCAACAAATGGCCGCCTGTTCGCTGTTTATTGATGCCAAACCTGCCCGCGGCATTTATTTGTCACCCAGCCAGAAAAGCGCATTACAGCCAACTCCAAAAAACATCGCCATCAGCCAAAGCCCGGAAAACGATTTGGGCCAGGCCATCGCACTGGAACTGGGCGGTTACCAAACTGAAGCCCGCAAATTGTATCTGTGGCTGACAGCCGCCAACCCCGGCAGCACGTTTACCATGCCATGCGGCAATGGTGTCAGTCTGTCGAGCACGATTTCGCGCCTTGCGCAACACCGGCTGGCGGCAATGGACAATTCCAACCCGAATTTGGCACAGTCGGCCGAAATCAATGACAAAGTTGAGCTGGCAAAGGTCGCCCCCGGCCCGTCATTGCCTAACCCGCCCAAAGTCGAACGCAATACTGACTTTTATCTAACGGCTGGGCCTGTTGACGTTATGCCAGAAGATAATCGGCCACAGGCACCGGCCTTTGCCATTCAAGTCAGCCCCAATACCGAAGCCCTGGCCCGCGTGACCCCGCCCAAGGAACCGGTCACCTTAGATAGCGATAATGTCGTGCGCATTAGCGATGTCACAACCCGAAAACCCGACGGTATGCATGCTGATTCGGATATTTTAGAACTGACCGGCGGTGTTGGGACCGCCAGCGTGGGTAATTCAGGCTTGCAACCCAACAGCAACCCGACCGAAGATGGCAATCTGCAATCCATGCCTGCGGCACCGCATGCAACCGAGATAGCGCCCGCCCCGGTCGCCGATGATATGGTGCCGGGGGCCGATGAAACAAAATTGGCGGAAACGGCATCGTCAAACCTTGCCGATGCGCCAATAGATACGCAAAAGAAAGTCCCGCCCGCCGAACCGTCGCATCAACAGGCGCGGAAAGGTATAATAGAGAAATCGGAACGGCAAGGTCCGCCCTTACCCAAGGCTTCCCCGGCCCCTGCCTTGGGGACAACGGGTCGCGCCTATTATGCCCTGCAACTTGCTGCTTATCGCAGTCGCGAAATAGCCGAGGCAAGCTGGCTTAAAATTCAGAAAAACTCAAATGGCCTTTTAGATGGAATTGACCACGAAATCCGGACGTTAGCGGTCAAGGACAAAGGGCTTTATTTCCGATTGCTGACCGGACATTTCGCTGAAAAATCAGTTGCGATTAAAGTCTGTGAGGGCTTCAAAAAAGAAAAAATGGATTGCATTGTTCGCCATATTGAACCGTGATTGAACAATGTGAATATTGCTCAACACGCCCGAACATGACCTGTTCGGGCGTGTTTTTTTCACCAGTTCCAGGACCTCGCGCCTTGACCGGATCATTGCGAACAGATCAATGATGCGGTCAGCCCGAAAGCGATGCTTTTTGCCGCAAGCGACGTTGAATGGGACCGGGATCGGTTTTGCGCAAATAAACCGCAATCCAGCCCGGTGCCTGATAAAGTGCTTTTTCTAAAAAGCGGCTCCGTTGTGCCAGTTTCCACCGGCCCCCCTGAATCAGCCGACGCGCCCGTTTTGAGCCACTCCCCAACATTGGGATTGCGATGGCAATAAGCACCATGCCAAAAAACGGCGGCGGCAATGGCAAAAATGCCACACCTGTCAATAACAGCAGCATCCCGCCACCCACCAGCCAGAACGATCGTAAGAACCGCATTGCAACGACTTTCAGGATTGACTGCGACGCAGGCGTTACCAAACCCGCGACCGCAGCATAAACAGAATGTTGCGGCATTATGTCCTTTCGCGAGGACCGATTAAAACGAAATTATCAAGACAATTTGATGGATCGATGATTGCACCAATTCAAAACCCGGCTACATTGCGGGTAACTTCATTCAACATTCAGGCAGGTTGATCATGTTTAATACTGTTCCGCCCGAAAAATCGCGGATCCCAACCCAGACCGACGCCCTTCCCGGCCGCGCCGAAGCCATCGCCGTTCCCGACGCACATGCGGTAAATGGCAATCCCTTAAAACCGCCATTTCCCCAGCATCTGCGAACCGCCCTATTGGGGATGGGGTGTTTTTGGGGCGCTGAACGGCTTTTCTGGCAACAGGAAGGTGTATATAGCACTGCGGTTGGCTATGCCGGGGGCTATACCGAAAACCCGACTTACCGCGAAGTCTGCTCTGGCATGACCGGCCATGCTGAAGTTGTTCTGGTGGTTTATGATCCTGATGTCATAACATATCAGGACTTGCTTAAACTGTTCTGGGAAAACCATAATCCGACCCAGGGCATGCGTCAGGGCAACGACATTGGCACCCAGTATCGGTCCGTCATTTATACCATGACAGATACTCAGCAAACACTTGCCCTGCAATCACGCGACGACTATCTGGCGGCCCTGAACGGTGCGGGTATGGGGGCGATTACAACCGAAATCGAAATCACCCCGACTTTCTATTACGCCGAAGATTTCCATCAGCAGTATTTATACAAAAATCCCGATGGCTATTGCGGCCTGGCGGGAACCGGTGTCACCTGCCCCGGCACCTGATCCGGCCTTCCACAGACCACAAAAATATCAACCCGCTACAGTACGAAAACAGCAAACGGCCCGTCCTTTATGGGCGAGCCGTTTGTTTGACCTGACAGATCAGGGCCTGGCTGGTTAAACCGGTTTACCACCGTATTCGCGGCTTAAATCGGCACATACCCGACGTATCATGCCCCCGAACACCGCGATACGGTCCTGGGGAATGCGGGCTGCCGGGCCGGATAATGACAATGCCGCAATCGGCACGCCGGTTTCATCGCGCACAACACCGGCAACACATCGCAGGCCGACGGCATGTTCTTCATCGTCTAAAACCCAGCCCTGCCGCCGTGCTATTTCCAGATCCGATTTAAGGCTTTGCGCGGTCGTTCTGGTGCGCTCGGTCATTTGCGGCAGGCCATGCTGTTCAATAACCACATCAACATCTGTGGCCGGTAAAAAGGCCAGCAGCGCCTTGCCAACACCGGAACAATGCATCAAGGCCCGCCGTCCTGGCGTCACCAGGGCCCGCATCATTTTTCGGCATTCCACCTGCGACAGAAATATCACTTCCCCCCCATCCGCCACAGCCAGATTAACCGTCTCGCCACTTTCTTCCATAAGCGCGCGCATATACGGGCGCGCGATCTGGTTTAAGTTACGATTTTTGGTAAAAGCATTGCCAACACTAAACGCCTGGACACCAATCGACCATAACGTCCGTTCCCCATCAAAGGTCACGTATCTTTCGTGCTGCATGGTGGTAAGCAAACGATGCACTGTCGAGGGTGGCAATTTCACGCTGTGTGAAATCTCGGTCAGAGTCATGCCATCATCACTGTCGGCAAGTGTATTTAGAATGCTAAGGGCGCGCACCAGCGATTGAACCTGCTGCATTTCAGATGTTCCTCCCAAACCGACATGCGTTCTTTGATCTGGTAGCGATAGCACGGCGGCAAGAGCGGCAACATCATTACCCGCTTTGCACAATTCTCCGGCTGCGCCACCAAACGACGCTGGAATAAAAGACAAGATAGATTGTCGCCGCCCCAAAAGCGAGAAGCGTTCCGGCCCCGATCCCAAAACGCGGATAGGTAAGACTGACAGAAACAATATAAATCAGCAAAGCCCCCATACCGCGGGGAAAATTACGGATCACCGTATGCACCGGCGCGACACCATAGGACCAATGCAAAATCAGGATCATGGGATAAAGTGTGACCGGAAAACCCGCGAACAGACCTGACCAGCGCGGACCAATAATCGCCGCAGCGCCACTTATTGCGACGACAATAAAGGCCGCCGTTGCGGCCCGAACGGCAACAATTTTATGTGTGATTTTAACCCGCTGTAAAATGCTGACATTTTCGATCGCCCGAAACAGAAAAATCGCCGCGATCATGGCAATAAACAGCGACACCGTTGCTGTTAGCAAGGTAAAACTCACCATTTGCCCCAGCCACGACACAAACACAAAGGCCGCAAACGAAGCCATGGAAGACGCGAGCACCTGCACCAGTACCGACCAACGCAGCAACAGCCGCGACACCAAATAATAAGCATATAAAAATGCCAGGGTCGCAATCAGGCCCGGCAAGGCATAAACGGCACTTTCTCCGGCAAAATGCACACCTTGTTCAACGGCGATGAAAAACAGCAAAATGGCGGTTCCCAACGGATAACCCGATAAAACCCCGGCGACACGCGGCCCTGCCCGTTCTGCCAACATCGACAGGCCTAAAACAACAAGGATCGAAACGGCAAGTTTGGCAAAAAACAGCGACATGACCACCTGTCAGATAAAACCGGGCCAGAAAAACAAAACGTTGTCGAATTGTCGCAATTTTACCGATGTTGCGCCAGCAGTTTTTATCCTGCCTTCCAAACAACACAAAATGCAGCACAAGCCGCACGCTTTACCCCCGCTTCCATTGCAAGACGGCACAGTCATAGACAAGTCAAATCTGCAATTCAAACTCACCTTGCGCAACAGAACGACCATTAACGATAATTTCTATCCGCTGGATTCCGGCATAGTATTTCCGTGTCGTAATGGCCTTTAGGGGATGCTGTCGGCTCAACAAAACTTGCTCGTCCTTTTTTAACCGCAGCTTTTTCCATTTAAACACTTTGGCCGATTGGCTGCCATTGGCCTTGCGATGATGGATCGCATAATCAACCATCAAGTCGCGGGCCGAAGGGTCGCTATTTTTGATATACAGCGAAAAACCAACAGAACCGCCCAATTGTACAACCGCATTTTCCACCACCAGGTCTGACGCGACAACCTCCACCGAGCCAAAGCCCAGTGCGCTCAGGGTTGGGACATGCCCCTGCTTGATCAGGCTGCGGCAGGCATGTCGTATGATGCGCTGGCGCGTTTCTGGCCCATTCTGAAGCCATTCCTGTGCGATACCGGCAACACGATCAGGATGATCTTTTGAAATATCATTCAGACTATTGGCAACAGATCGACGCACATATTCAGCACGGTCATCGCGCAATATTGTTAAAAGACCAATGACTGGCGACGGGTCCTGAACAAACACAGGCAGCCTTATCCCCCACGGCAATCGCGGCCTTGTCCCCTCTGAAATCAAACGTCGCACATGCACGCTGGGGTCATTAACCCAGCCCGCCAAAATCGCCAACGTCTGTTCTGTATGGTTGATCAAAAACGGCCGAATGGCAAACTCCGCTGTAAAGCGCTGCGTTAAATGATAAAGACTATCCATTGATAACTCGACATTATCCTGTCCTTTCCTGGCGATAAAATCAGCCATTGGCATAATGGCCCAACCCCGAATACCAGGACCGGATGCCTGCTCCTGCGGATCGGTGATATCGTTAATTGAACCATCCTGCGCAGGTGCCAGGCTCTGGGTAATAATGGCAGCGGCTTCGCTAAAATCGTTTGGCAGATAAGTCAATAACGCATCAAGAACCTGATTGCTGCGCTGTTTAAGTTCCAGCCTGTCCATGTCATGACTGGCCGCATTGACAAAACCGTCGCGATCAAACCGGTGGTCATGCAAAACAATATTATCGGCCATACGCACGACAAGCTCCGGCGAAAACAGATCTTTTAGCAACGTCCCCATGCAGGCTCCTTACCCGTGCAATTCATTCTGTAAAGGTCTTAAAGCACATTTCCTTTAATACCCTTTGGGGCAAATCACCATCAAGTTCCCGCCGCCCTCCTGACACACCCTGACAGCAGATCTTGCGGCAAAGCGGATCCTCAAAATGAAAACAGGCAGGTACCACCCCCTGCCTGAGATACAAATAATGCTGTCGCTAAAATCAGTTCTCAGCGGACGGTTTCAAGCTGGCGCGTTGTCGTGCTGGTTAACGCTATATGCCTGCGGGCCGTTCGCAAGTCATTACGCGGTTTTTGCACAATAACACCCCGCCAGCCAAGGCCCTCATAGGTTTCATAACCAGGCGTCAAAGCAAAGGCAACAATGCTGCCATCCTCAAGCAGATAGGAATCTTTGCCATTTTCACCGACCTGCAACATAAAACGTTCATTGCGGTTCGACATGCCATCAGACGCGGCAATAACATTATAATTGCAGTCAACAATCATCACCCGGGTCCTCGGGGCTTCTTCTTCGGCAAAGCTGATTGAATTTACCACTGAGTCTGCCTGGACTTCCCAGTCAAAGAAAATTCCCATCGCCCCAATAATTTCTCCGTCAGCTTCCCCGTCGGCACGAACAGCTGTTGCATATGTCGCAACTGCCTTGCCTCCCAGGTGCTGGTTTCGTTCAATATCGGCAACCGAATATTCGCCACCATTATTGGTCGCCATTGCCTGACGGAACCAGGGTTCATTGCTAACATCCAGGCCCTTCACCCGGTATTTATCGGGCCGCCCATTGGCGATAACGCGGCCATTTTTGTCGGCGACCCACAAATCAAGATACACCGTATAGGAATCCAGAATGACCCCCAGTCGCTTGGACGCCCAGGTGCTTGCTTTCACATCATCAGGATCAGCACATCCGTCAACAACAGCACTATCTGTTGCCCACCAGCGCACATCGCACGAACGCTCGTAAAGATTACGGTCAATCAGTTCAATGACATAAAGTGCCAAATCCGAAAGACGGGCCCCGCGCACCATTTGCGCTGTGCCACGCAAGTCGCGCGCTTCTGTTGCAAACAGATTTTGCAATTCCTTGGCAATTGATGTGACCTGTTGCGAAATAATGTTGACTTCATTCGCCACGACGGCAAAACCCCGCCCTGCCTCGCCGGCACGCGATGCTTCGATCAATGCATTCAATGCAAGTATTTTGGCTGCTTTGGTGACATTCTGTATTTCATTGACCTTGGCTGTTGTCAGTTCTGACATTTTTGTAGCCGCATTCAAAATTCTCTCAGGCATGTTATCCCCCATTTTTTTTGAAGTTACCAAGTAAGAGAATGCTGAGCCGACCACTCCGTTCGCACACGCAATATTTTTGTCATATCATTTGGCAATATGGGATTATATCATTGAAATTCAATGACTTATCTATTTAGATCAAATACGTCAAAAACCTTTTCCAAAACGTCACAAGTTACTTGCCGAAAATACGTAATACCAATATATCAAATTAACCCTTTAAGCTTATCTAATATATATACAAATGTATTAGTATACATCTGCGTCTTCAGTGATTATTTCCCATGAATTAAACAGTTAAAAAATGTAATTAACAGAGTCGAACTGGCATTTTCTCCGCAGAAATTAGTTCATTCTATCAAAAATTCCTGATTTTTAGCATTAACCACCAAAAACCCCTATACAACCACCATAAATACGCAAAAATCTTCAATATCCAGAATGGTCTGTTGTCCCGACCGACAACTAAAAAGGTATTCTTCTGGCGCCAGTTAAAAACAAAGCATTTATGCAAATAATTCACACATATACCGCTGTGCATCGCTCGCACAAAAAAGGCCAGAAAGAAAATCCTTCCTGACCCGAAAAGAAAACCCGGATTGGCATTAAAAAATGCCGTAATGAACCTGTCCATCCCATAACAGCTTGATGCCCGTCAAAAGCAACAGCACATAACAGACGCGATAGAACAGTTGCTCGTTGATCTTGTCATGGGCCCAAAGACCGATCCACGTTCCGGCAATCGCAACCGGTGCAAGCACCGCAGCTGTCTCAAGATTTGATCCGTTAAATTGGCCAAGCAACCAGTACGGAATGAGCTTTACGTAATTGACAACGATGAAAAACATCACAGTTGTGCCGACAAAAACTGTTTTATCAAGTCGCTGAGGCAACAGGAAAACCGATATGGGCGGCCCGCCGGAATGGGCAACAAAACTGGTAAAACCCGAAATCGTTCCCCAGAACGTGCCTGGCAGCCATTTTGCCGACCTAGGCTGATTGACCGCCGATTTACGCCGAAACCAGCGATCCATTGTAAAGCCGATCGCAATCACCGCGATCAGCATTTTTACAGCCGCCTCACTGAGATAGTTAAAAGACAACGATCCGACCAAAATGCCCACCAGCGCAGCCGGCACGAGGATCATCATGTTGCGACGATCCCAGTTCTTGCGATACGCCCACACATTGGCCAGATCCATCAGGCATAATATTGGCAACATGATCGCCGCTGCCGCCTGCGGTGACACCGCCAAGGCGATCAACGGAACTGAAATAATGCCCAGTCCGCCTCCAAACCCGCTTTTGGAAACGCCCGCAATCAGAACCGCAGGAATTGAAACAAGATAAAAAAACGGGTCGCTAATAATTTCCATACAATATCCGTGTCATCGTTCATCAGGCCTTTTATGCCGCCACGCGCGGGCCTGTTTGCACAGATGCAAACCCTGGTGCCATGACCATGCTGCAAGAACAAACCCGGGCGTTATTTCTCAAGCAACCGGGGCATCAACTCGACGAAGTTGCAGGGGCGATGGCGAAAATCAAGCTGATAGACAAGAATGTCATCCCACGCATCTTTGCAGGCCCCGTTTGACCCCGGCAGCGCAAACATATATGTGCCCGAGGCAACACCGGCCACAGCGCGCGACTGAATGGTTGATGTTCCGATTTTCGCATAGGAAAGCCAACGAAACAGCTCGCCAAATCCGGTTATTTCCTTGTCATAAACAGCAAGATGGGCTTCCGTGGTCACATCGCGCCCGGTAACGCCCGTTCCCCCTGTTGAAATGATCACGTCAATTTCCGGGTCCTGGCACCAATGGCGAAACTGCATCACCAACAGATCAAATTCGTCACGTAAAATTTTACGATCAACAAGGCTATGACCGGCGGCTTGCACCCGACCAACCAAAATGTCACCCGATGTATCATTGTCAAAGCTGCGGGTGTCGCTCACGGTTAATATGGCAATATTAACCGGCTTGAATGGCAAAGAAGAATCAATCTTTCCCGGCATTTTCTGTTCTCCGAAACGTGTTTTTACGCGCAACACATTACTGCCCCGGCACGGGGGCGCAAGCTATTCGTCAGAAAACTTTTTGTTGTAAAAATAACATCCGTGGTGCGCGTTAAATGCCTGCCGCGTCGCGCCAGCCCCAAAAAGCGCCAGAGTGCTAGCCCCCCCGAACCCGCCTTGCAGCATCCCCTCGCCTGGCAAACGGACATCTTCCCTAGCATTCGTTTTTTATGTGCTTATTTGTGATTTCAGCAAAACAGCATTAAATTGGCAGATGGCAGAATGGATAAACAGCGCATTGCAACACCAGTTTTCTTGCCGTGCACCATATTTCAACGTAAAAAGCGGTAGGGTGATACCGAATTACAAACAACACACGCAAAATGCGGCATCCCCTTAATTCATAATAATGCTGACGCAGGAAACAGAGGTATCGACGATGACGGACATTCTTTGGCAACCCGGCCCGGAGCGCATAAAAAACGCTAACGTCACGCGCTTTCGCGAATGGATTAACGGCCGCAATAATTTGCAGCTGAAAAGTTTCGTCGACCTGTATGACTGGTCCGTCCGCGAGATGGAAAAATTCTGGCCTGAGCTGATTGAATATGCCGGGTTAAAAGCGCAAAGCTGGGGCGATGTCGTTTTAAAAAATCCACACCAGATGCCTGGCGCCGAATTTTTCCCCGATGCAAAGCTGAATTTTGCCGAAAATCTGCTGCGCCGCGACGATCAAACCGATGCCCTTGTCTTCTGGGGCGAAGACAAGGTGAAAACCCGCCTGTCATGGTGCGACCTTAACATTGCCGTTTCAAAATTTTCGCAGGCATTGCGCGCCCAGGGCGTAAAAAAGGGCGACCGCGTTTGTGGCTACATGCCCAATATGTCCGAAACTGTCATTGCCATGCTGGCGACGGCGGCCATTGGCGCAACATGGTCCTCCGCCTCGCCTGATTTTGGCGTGCAGGGTGTTGAAGACCGGTTTGGCCAAATTGAACCAAAAGTCATGATTACGGTTGATGGCTATTATTATAATGGCAAAAGCCACGACATTCGCGAAAAGGTAAAGGATGTCGTTGATCGCATCCCCAGCCTTGAAGCCGTGGTTATCGTGACCTATGCCTTTGATGGCAAAAACACCACCGGCATTCGTAATGCCGTTTCTTATGCAGAATTCACCGGGCGGTATGACGCCGAAAAAATCGAATTTGAACAGGTTGAATTTAACCACCCGCTTTATGTGATGTTTTCATCGGGGACGACGGGGAAACCCAAATGCATTGTCCACGGTACCGGGGGCACGCTTCTCAAACAGGTCTCCGAACATCTGATGCATTGCGATGTTGTGCCTGGCGACCGGGTATTTTATTTCACCACCTGTGGCTGGATGATGTGGAACTGGCTGATGGGCGGGCTGGCCGCCGAAGCAACCCTGCTGCTTTATGACGGATCGCCGTTTTACCCCAGCGGCAACATCCTGTTCGACTACGCCGATGCCGAACGCATGACGCTTTTTGGCACATCGGCCAAATATATTGATGCGCTGGCGAAGGCTGAACTAAAACCGCGTCAAACCCATGATCTCTCAACCGTCCGCGCCATGACGTCCACCGGCTCGCCTTTGGCACCCGAAAGCTTTGATTACGTTTATAATGACATCAAACAGGACATTCATTTGGCATCAATTTCGGGTGGCACCGATATTCTAGGCTGTTTTGTGCTGGCATGCCCTGTTTTGCCGGTGCGCCGTGGCATTATTCAAACCCGTGCTTTGGGGGTTGCGGTAAATGTCTATGACGACAACGCCAAACCCGTTTTAAACCAGAAAGGCGAACTGGTCTGTACGGCCCCCTTCCCGTCCATGCCAGTCGGATTTTGGAACGACCCCGATGGCAAACGCTATCATGATGCCTATTTCGACCGCTTCCCCAATATCTGGTGCCATGGCGACTATGTTGAACTTGACGACACGGGCGGCATGATCATTTACGGTCGGTCAGACGCCACCCTGAATCCCGGCGGGGTACGCATTGGAACGGCCGAAATTTATCGCCAGGTTGAACTGCTCCCTGAAATTCAGGAATCGATTGTTATTGGCCAGCAATGGGACAATGACGTGCGCGTGGTTCTGTTTGTTGTGCTAAAACCCGGGGTCACCCTGGACGATGCGTTGTCTGATCGCATTCGCAAACAGATCAGAAGCAATTGTACGCCACGGCACGTTCCAGCTAAAATCGTGGCTGTTGACGATATTCCCCGCACCAAATCGGGCAAAATCACCGAACTTGCCGTGCGCGATGTTGTACATGGTCGCAAGGTAAAGAATCAGGAAGCCCTGGCAAACCCCGAGGCACTTGATCTCTATGCCGACCTGGATATTCTGAAAAACTAATTCTCGCACCGCAGCAAAATTACATCTTTGCCCCGGTATCGGTTAAGGGTCCGGGGCATTTTCTTTGCAATAGATCGTTACAATCCGCGCGATCCGGCGGACAGATATTTGGTCGTGCAAATTGATTCCGATTCCGCATCGCAACGTCGGTTATTTTTTAGCCATCCGGTTTGTTTGCCAGTTTTTTACACAATATCATCTGGCCCAAAAAAAAAGTGGCTTTAAAATGGTGCATATTCCGATCCAAACAGACGACAACTCAATGCCTTGATATTGCATGATTTTATATACTTAAGCATCACATGATCTTTTTATTTGGCTAATAAGATTACCCAAATGACGCGCTTCCATGCCAAAAATTTCGACCTGCTTTAAGGCAGAAATATTTTTCATACTTGACACACACGGCCCTAAAACTCCTTAATTTGGCTGTCCCGTAAAAAGGACAGATCAGATATGTCGTTTCGGCATGTCTGGGGTGGCATAGAAGTTACCAAAGCCATTAAGAATGCTTTGCTAATGAGGGAGCTAATAAATGAAAATGAAAACGATCCTGGCCGCTGGCGCAATGTCTGTTGCAGCCATCGCCGCAAACAACGCCCATGCAGGAGCAATGCTTGACGGCATCAAGGCAAAAGGTTTCGTTCAGTGTGGCGTGAATACCGGTCTGCCGGGTTTTTCTGCCGCAAATGCGGAAGGCAAATGGGAAGGCCTTGACGTTGATGTTTGCCGTGCAGTGGCAGCAGCACTTCTGGGTGATGCCGAAAAAGTTCAGTACACGCCGATGACCGCAGCTCAGCGTTTCACCGCTCTGCAATCGGGCGAAATTGACATCCTGTCACGTAATACCACCTGGACCCTGACCCGCGATGCAAAGCTGGGCCTGACCTTTGGTGGTGTTAACTATTATGACGGCCAGGGTTTCCTGGTGCCGAAAGCCCTTGGTGTTTCGCACGCCACCGAGCTTGACGGCGCAACCGTTTGCGTTGAACCGGGCACCACGACCGAGCTTAACCTGGCCGACTACTTCCGCGCCAAAGGCATGAGCTTTGAACCGGTTGTTATCGAAAACATCAACGAAACCACTGCTGCATTTTTTGCAGGTCGTTGCGATGTTTACACCACCGACGCTTCGGGTCTTGCATCGGTTCGTCAGACCATGGCACCGAACCCGGATGACTATGTAATCCTGCCGGAAATCATTTCCAAAGAACCGTTGGGGCCGTCTGTCGCACAGGGTGACGATCAGTGGGCTGATCTGGTTCGTTGGTCGCTGATGGCAATGGTTGAAGCCGAAGAACTCGGCGTGAACAGCCAGAACGTTGACGACATGAAAAAGAGCGAAAATCCCGCAATCCAGCGTCTGCTTGGCGTGTCTCCGGGCATGGGCGAAGCTCTGGGTGTTGATGAAGAATGGGCATATCGCATCGTCAAACAGGTTGGCAATTATGGCGAAAGCTACAAAGCCAACGTCACCGCTAAGCTGGGCCTTGAACGTGGCCTGAACGCTTTGTGGACTGACGGTGGTCTGCAATACGCAATGCCGGTCCGTTAATCGTTACGGCCTTCGTAGACGAAATGAGCTCCGCCCGCTGGTCTTTTCTGCCGGGGCGGAGCTTTTCGTTAGCGCATCTGAATATTGGATACAATCTACACCTGAGGGACAGATGAGTAAAACTCAAAAGGCCCCGGGAGGTGTCCGTTCCAAAGGCCTGACCGATTACCTGAATGACGAAAATGTTCGCGCTGTAATTTATCAGATCGTCGCGATTTCCCTCGTCATATTGGCAGGCTGGTACCTGGTTTCCAACACACTGGCAAACCTGGAACGGCAAAACATCTCAACCGGTTATGGCTTCCTTGATCTGGAGGCATCGTTCGGGATCAGCGAAAGCATGATCAACTATACGCCGGAAAGCAATTATGCAACGGCGCTGATGGTCGGCTTTCTCAACACCGTCAAGGTGGCAGTTCTCGGCATTATTTTATGCACCATCATTGGCACGATCTTTGGTGTTGCACGCCTTTCCTCTAACTGGATTGTTCGCACGCTCGCGGCTGTCTATGTCGAGACATTCCGGAACATTCCAGTCCTGTTGCAGCTTTTTTTCTGGTACGCAATTATTCCAGGGGCTTTTCCCGCCGGAAGAAACGCCTGGCAGCCAATACCAGATGTCCTGCTGACAAACCGTGGGATGTATCTCCCCGTCCCTGTCGCAGACAACGCCTATAGCTATATGGGCATTGCCGCGATCATCGCGTTTATCGTCATCTATTTCATCAAGAAATGGGCAACAAAACGCCTTGATGCCACCGGACAGCCCTTCCCTATTGTGTGGGCCAGCCTGGGCATTTTCTTTGGCCTCGTTCTGCTTGCCTATCTGGTTGGCGGCGCCCCAACGGCCATGGATATTCCCTCTCTTCAGGGCTTTAACATTCGAGGTGGCTATAATATTTCGCCTGAATTCATGTCTGTGCTGATCGGGCTGACAATTTATACGTCAACCTATGTTGCCGAAGTTGTCCGGTCCGGCATCCAGGCTGTTCCGAACGGCCAGTGGGAAGCGGCGGAAAGCCTGGGGCTAAAACGTTCTATCGCGTTGCGAAAAATTATTTTGCCGCAATCGATGCGCGTCGCGATCCCGCCGCTGACCAACCAGTATCTCAATCTGACCAAAAACAGCTCGCTTGCTGTGGCGGTTGGCTATCCCGATCTGGTGTCGGTTTCAAACACTACCATGAACCAGACGGGCCAGGCGATCGAGGCGATCTCGATTTACATGGCGGTTTATCTGGGCCTTAGCCTGATAACGTCTTTGTTCATGAACTGGTTCAACAAAAAAATGGCACTGGTGGAGAGGTAAGATGGCAAACAGTCTCAAGCTACCACCGGGCCCGATTGGCTCCGTTGGCCAGCGTTCGGTTATCTGGGTTCGCAAAAACCTGTTTAACAGCTGGTTGAATTCGATTTTGACACTGCTTTCATTTGCCTTTGTTCTGTGGGTTCTTCCACCGATCATTGAGTGGGCGGTTGTCAATTCAACCTTTACCCCCACCATCGAGGCCTGCCGGGCAACGACAGGCGCATGCTGGGGTTTCGTTAACGCCAACCTGCGTTTGATCCTGTTCGGGGTTTATCCGTTCGATCAGCAATGGCGCCCGCTTCTGGCAATGATCGTTCTGTTTGGCATTATTATTGCCAGTCTTGCCGGGGTTAAATATCCCCGCTTGCAAAAAATGATCATCCCGATGTGGGTTGTCGGCATTCCTGTAATTGCTATTTTAATGTGGGGGGGCATGCTTGGCCTTACCTATGTTCAAAACAGCGCTTGGGGTGGTTTGCCGCTTACCCTTATCCTGTCGACAATCGGTATTGTCTTTGCCTTTCCGCTTGGTCTTTTGCTGGCCCTTGGCCGTCAATCGAACATGCCGGCAATCAAGACCCTGTCGGTGGTCTATATCGAAGTCATTCGTGGCGTCCCGCTTATTACAGTGCTGTTCATGGCATCCGTCATGTTTCCGCTGTTTTTGCCCGACGGCGTTTCAATCGATAAATTGCTGCGCGCCCAGATCGGCATCATTCTGTTTACGGCGGCCTATCTGGCCGAAGTATTCCGGGGTGGCCTTCAAGCCGTACCGCGAGGACAGTTTGAAGCCGGTGACTCGCTTGGCCTGTCCTATTGGCAGTCCATGCGCCTGATTATCTTGCCGCAAGCCTTGCGGTTGGTCATCCCGCCAACGGTCAACAGCTTCATCTCGATGCTCAAAGACACCACGCTGGTTGTGATTATCGGCCTGTTTGACCTTTTGGGTTCGGTAAAGCTGGCCCTGCGCAGTGACCCTGCCTGGACCAAATATTACGTCGAAGGCTACGCTTTCGCGGCCGCAATCTTCTTCCTGATCTGTTTCTCGATGGCCCGCTATTCCGCATATCTTGAAAAAGAATTGCGCAAGGGCGAGCGCCGGTGACGAGAGAGGAAAACAAAATGACTGCTCCTATCAGCACTAAGAAAGTTGCTCCACCACCGTCCGATGAAGATGTGATCACCATCCGCAAGGCAAACAAGTGGTATGGTAACTTTCATGTTCTCAAAGACGTGGACCTTACGGTTCGCAAAGGTGAACGTATTGTTATCTGCGGCCCTTCGGGTTCGGGTAAATCAACCCTGATCCGCTGCCTGAACCGTCTTGAAGCCTATCAGACTGGTGAAATCACGGTTGATGGTATTTTGCTGGGCGATGATGTGAAAAACATCGAAGCCGTGCGCCGCGAGGTTTGCATGGTGTTTCAGCACTTCAACCTGTTCCCGCATATGACGGTTCTCGAAAATCTGACACTGGCGCCGATCTGGGTTCGCAAGACTCCCAAGAAGCAAGCCATTGAACTGGCAATGCATTATTTGGAGCGTGTTCGCATTGGCGAACAGGCTCATAAATTCCCGGGTCAGCTTTCGGGGGGGCAACAGCAGCGGGTTGCTATCGCCCGTTCGCTGTGCATGCAGCCAAAAATCATGCTGTTTGACGAACCAACCTCGGCCCTCGACCCGGAAATGGTCAAGGAAGTGCTCGACGTCATGGTTGAACTGGCAAAAGAAGGCATGACCATGCTGTGCGTGACGCATGAAATGGGCTTTGCCAAGGAAGTTGCCGACCGCGTTGTGTTTATGGATGCCGGAGAGATTGTCGAAATGGGCGAACCCCACGACTTTTTTGACAATCCCAAAAGCGACCGAACCAAACTGTTCCTCAGCCAGATTTTGTCGCACTAAACGACATTCCCGATTTAAACAGGCAAAGCGGCCCCGATATTTTCGGGGCCGCTTTGCCTTTCACACATTTCATCCTTGCGCCCTGCCCGTCAAGCAGCGACTATCGCCCCCTTATTGTTCGCATAACACTGAATGACCCATGACATTGCCCCACGACACCGCCCAAAACGCACACACCAATATATCGGCATTTTTGCGCCTGGAAAAAATTGGCAAGAATTTTGGCCCAAACACCGTATTGGATGACGTCAGCTTGACCCTTGACCGGGGGCAAACCATGGCCATCATCGGGCCGTCTGCCGCTGGCAAAAGCGTGTTATTGAAATGCCTGGCTGGCGTATATGACATTGATCGTGGACAAATCCTGATCGATGAGAAAGATGTTGCGGACAATGAAGATGGAAATCAGGGACACTGGACCGATAATATCGGCATGCTGTTTCAACAAAACGCCCTGTTTGACAGTCTGCCAATCTGGCAGAATGTGTGCTTTCAACTGATTGAAAACGGATCTTTGAAACGCAAGGAAGCCCGTGAAAAAGCGGTTGAGCTGTTGGGCCTGGTCGGGCTTGATCCCGATAGCAGCATATTGCGACCATCTGATTTATCCGGCGGCATGCAAAAACGCGTTGGCATCGCTCGTGCCATTGCCAGCGACCCGGAAATTCTGCTGTTGGACAATCCCACAGCCGGACTGGACCCGGTTTTATCCAGCCATATTGAAAATATGATTGAAACCATTGCCAAAAAGCGCATGACAACCGTTATTACCGTAACCAACGACATGGAACTTGCGCGCCACCGGTACGACTATCTGACCATGATGCATGAAGGCCGCGTTTACTGGTCTGGTCCGCGTGACCAAATTGACAATGCAAACAATGCCTATTTGACACAAATGCTTAACGGATCGTCACAGGGGCCGATTTCGATGCGAAGCCAAAACCGGGGCCAGCATCTGGTTGCCTGAAAACTGCCAACGGTACCCAGGCACCCTACCCATATTCAACAAACCCTGCCCGTTTTGTCCATGGCAAAACGGGCAGGTAATGAACATATGCGAAAACTTCAGGCCAAATCAGTCGGCGCAATAGACCGACAAATCAGCCTGTTCAAGAATGCTGTCCCACGATTTTCCGGGGGCAATATCGGTAAACAAAGCATCGACTTCAGATAAATGCCCAAGGCGCACCATTGCGCGACGACCAAATTTGGAAATATCGGTGCATAAAAACGTTTGCCGGGAATTGGAAATAATTGCCCGGGCAACACGGACTTCACGATAATCAAAATCCATCAGACTGCCATCTTCATCAACACCGGAAATACCGATAATGGCATAGTCGACCTTAAACTGGCTGATAAAGTCGATTGTGGCTTCGCCGATGATGCCAAAATCGCGCTGGCGCACCACGCCACCGGCAATAATCACCTCAAAACCGGGATTGGCGGCGCAAATTTCGGCAACATGCAGGTTATTGGTAATAATTTTCAGATTTTTGTGCTCGGACAATGCCCGGGCAACTTCTTCGGTTGTCGTCCCGATATTAATGAATAACGATGCCCCTTCAGGAATATGCTGAGCGACCAACCGGGCAATTTTGCGTTTGGCATCCAGATTAAGAACCTGACGGTCGGTATAGGCCGCGTTTTCTGTTGTCGATTGGCTTGCCGCCCCACCGTGATACCTGGCAATCAACCCTTCTTCGGCCATTTCATTAATATCGCGGCGTATCGTTTGCGGGGTAACATCGAAATGCGTCGCCAGGGCATCAATTGTCATAAAGCCGCTGACAGCGACTTTTTCAAGAATTTCGCGGCGACGCCTGTCTAATTTACCCATTTTTTCTCCGATCCGGCGAATTTGGTTTTGGCGGTGGCTGTTCGCATTTCGCGGGTCTTAAAATGCGGGGATTAGGCACGATATGCAAGCCATGCCACCCCCGGATCAAAACACAACCGTCCCCGTAAAATGGCAAGTATCTTCAACAATAACAATGCACAAATGTCCAATAACGGCCCGGTCGGCGTCATATCGCCGCTTTTCAAACAACCTCGGCCAAATTTGCGACCCATTCAAACCAGCCCGACATTAAACAGGGCCTCGCCCCTAGATTTGGTTAACGACCGGCATATGTGCTGCGGTAAGCAAATCACGAGCCGCATGGGTTTCCTCACGGATATAGTCGGCCAACAAACGAATCCGCGCCACATTGATCATGTCGCTATGGCAAACCATCCAGTAATCGCGCATGATTTTGACGGTTTCAGGTAATACGGGCACCAGATCATCAAATTCAACGCCCATAAAATAGGGCAAAATACATAACCCGAATCCGGCGCGTGTGGCCTTTAGTTGGGCAAATACGCTAGAACTTTGATAGCCTGCCCGCAACCCGGGCAATAATTCGCCCAGATAGTTCAACTCCTGGGTAAAGATCATATCTTCGATATAACCGGCAAAAGGATGTGCTGCCAGTTGGGCGCGATCCGTGATGGGCGTGTGTTCGGCCAGATATTGCCGCGATCCGTAAACATATAACGCGTAGCTGGATATTTTTTCGCGGTGATAGGACCCGGTTTTGGGCGTGTTCAGGGCCACCGAAATATCGGCTTCGCGGCGTGAAAGTGACACAATCTGCTGGATATTAACCATTTCAATCGCCAGGCTGGGGTGCCGTTTGGCAAATATCGGCAATTTTTCGCCAATGAAAAAATTACCGAACCCCTCAGGCACGCTAAACCGCACAACGCCACTTAACGCAAATGAACCGGTTCCGACCTCGCCCAAAAGTTTATCGGCCTCCTGCGCCATCATTTCGGCAGGCCCCATCAAACGCGCCCCAAGCGGCGTCAGAACATACCCCCTCGGGTTCCGTTCAAACAGTTTGGCACCCAAACGTTGCTCCAGGCGGTCAATTCTGCGGGCCACGGTAACGTGGCTGGTGCGCAGGCGCCGGGCCGCCGCCGAGAGCTGACCATCGCGTGCAACTGCCAGAAAATACTGCAAATCATCCCAGGAAAAATTGTGCATTCGCACCTTCTGTTCATTTTTGTACAGATATTGTCCAAAATTATATATTTGTTGACGTTTTCGTCAATGTTAGCGTTCATGCTGAACAACAAAACAATAAGGTCGCTTGCCGGTGGATCCGCGCAAGGGATCGCTGTCAGGGCATCGAAACATTCCGGTGCATTACAAAAACAAACAAGTACACACCACAATGTACGCCAATCCGTTGCCTGTGTTCCGCCGTTTCCCTTTGGTAAACGGTTAAACCAGATTTCGGAAAACAGGAACGTCTCCCGCCAATCATCATGACTGGCGGTAACAATTTGGTTCAGTTAGGGAGGAACCTCAGATGAAGAAACTCGCGATGGCATCTGTTGCCGTCATGGCGGTTGCGGCTGCATTTCCGGCATATGCAGCTGGTATTTCCGACGATATCGTTAAAATCGGCATTCTCAATGACCAGTCCGGCGTCTATGCCGACTTTGGTGGCAAATGGTCATATGAAGCCGCAAAAATGGCCGCTGAAGATTTTGGTGGCACCGTTCTGGGCAAAAAAATCGAAATTATCACCGCCGACCATCAAAACAAACCTGACGTTGCAGCCAACATTGCCCGTCAATGGTATGACGAGGATAAAGTTGACTCGATTATGGAACTGACCACGTCCTCCGTGGCGCTGGCTGTTCAGGGTATTTCCAAGGAAAAGAAAAAAATCGACATCGTTACCGGTGCTGCCACAACAGCGCTGACCGGTGATCAATGCTCGCCTTATGGTTTCCATTGGGCCTATGACACCCATGCTCTGGCTGTTGGTACAGGCGGCGCCCTGGTCGAAAACGGCGGCGATACCTGGTACTTCCTGACCGCCGACTATGCCTTTGGCTATTCGCTGGAAGAACAAACTTCGAAATTTGTCACCGATAATGGCGGCAAGGTTCTGGGGTCGGTCCGCCACCCGCTTGGCACCAACGATTTTTCATCCTTCCTGCTTCAGGCACAGGCATCCGGTGCCAAGGTAATCGGCCTTGCCGATGCCGGGCTTGATACCGCCAATGCCATCAAACAGGCATCGGAATTTGGCATTGTTCAGGGCGGCCAGCGCCTTGCCGCACTGCTATTTACCCTGTCCGAAGTTCATGGTCTGGGTGCCGAAGCCGCACAGGGCCTGTCGCTGACCGAAGGTTTCTATTGGGACCGCAACGATGAAACGCGCGCATTTGGCGAACGTTTCCATGACCGGACCGGTCGTATGCCCAACATGGTCCAGGCCGGCACCTATTCCGCCGTCTTGCAGTACCTTAAAGCCATCAAGGAAGTTGGAACCGACGAAACCGAAGCCGTTTCCAAGGCCCTGCATGAAATGCCGGTCAATGACGTTTTTGCCCATGACGGCAAGGTCGGGGCCAATGGCCGCATGATTTATGACATGTATCTGATGGAAGTTAAAAAGCCGTCCGAAATGAAGGGCGACTGGGACTATTACAATGTTCTTGCCACCGTTCCGGGGGACAAGGCCTTTATCAAACCTTCAGAAAGCGGTTGCGCACTGGCGCAGTAAAAACATGATGGCAACCGGAGAACGTCAAAATCCCGGTATGTCGCAAAACGCGAACGAGGCACGAGTGGTTCTTTCCGCTCGTGCCCTCCGCCGCGATTTTGGTGGCTTTACCGCGGTCAACAATGTCAACCTTGATGTATATGACGCCAAGGTGCATGCGCTGATCGGCCCGAATGGCGCAGGCAAAACCACTGTTTTCAACCTGTTAACAAAATTTCTTCAACCAACCAGTGGTTCCATAACGCTGCTGGGACAGGATATTACCAAAACGGCCCCTGCCCGTGTCGCACGGATGGGGCTTGTCCGTTCGTTTCAAATCTCAGCCGTTTTCCCGCATCTGACGGTGCTGGAAAATGTGCGAGTTGCCCTGCAACGACCCAGCGGGCTGGCGGTTCAATTCTGGCGATCAATGGATACGCTTGACAGGCTAAACGACCGGGCCGTTGAACTTTTGACATCGGTCGGGCTCGACAAAGACATTCACAGTTACGCGGCAGATTTATCTTATGGGCGCAAACGGGTGCTGGAAATTGCCACAACCCTGTCGCTGGACCCCAAGGTCTTGCTGCTGGATGAACCCATGGCGGGCATGGGGCAGGAAGATGTCGGCCGTGTCGCCGAGATCATCCGCGAGGTTGCCCGGACCCGTGCTGTTCTGATGGTGGAACATAACCTGACGGTGGTGGCCGATCTGTGCGATCACATTACCGTTCTTCAGCGCGGTGAAATACTGGCTGAAGGGGATTACGACACCGTTAGCAACGATGAACGCGTAAGAATTGCCTATATGGGAACAGATGATGACTGACAAAGATATCCTTCTGTCCGTCAAGGATCTTAATGCCTGGTACGATGAAAGCCATGTTTTGCACGGTGTTAACCTTAATGTCCGGCGCGGGGAAACCGTTACCATTTTAGGGCGCAACGGAGTTGGCAAAACCACGACCCTGCGGTCGATCGTCGGCATTTTGCGCAAACGAACCGGCGAAATTGAATTTAACGGTCATAATCTGATGCGCCTGCCCCTGCACAAAACGGCAAGAACAGGTTTGGGATTTGTGCCCGAGGAACGGGGTATATTTTCAACCCTCAGCGTTGAAGAAAACCTGATGCTGCCGCCCAAAATCTCGGATAGCGGCATGAGCGTCGAGGAAATATACGACCTGTTTCCCAACCTTTATGAACGTAAAACCAGTTCGGGCACCAAGCTTTCGGGTGGTGAACAACAAATGCTGGCAATGGCACGCATGTTGCGCATTGGCGTCGACATGCTGTTGCTTGATGAACCGACAGAAGGCCTGGCCCCGGTTATTGTTCAGCGCATTGGCGAGGTTTTACAAACCCTTAAACAGCGTGGCATGACCATTTTGCTGATCGAACAAAATTTCCGGTTCGCCAGCAAAATTGCCGACCGGTTTTACCTGATGGAACATGGGCTGGTGTCGGCTGGTTTTGATGCGGGCGAACTGCCCGACCGCATGGACATGCTGCACGAGGTTCTAGGAGTATAAACGCCGTGATCATGATATTTGGAATTCCCATTCAGGCGTTTCTGGGACAATTGCTGATCGGGCTGATCAACGGCTCGTTCTATGCAATGCTCAGCCTTGGCCTGGCAATTATTTTCGGCATGCTGCGCGTCATCAACTTTGCCCACGGTGCCCAATATATGATGGGTGCCTTTGCAGGTATGCTGTTGCTGACCTGGTTTGGCGTCAATTACTGGCTGGCCCTTATTCTGGCCCCGGTCATTGTGGGCATTACCGGCATTATTGTCGAACGTTTCGCCCTGCGCCGCCTATACAATCTCGACCACCTTTACGGCCTGCTGTTTACCTTTGGCCTGGCGCTGGTGATTGAAGGAACGTTTCGGTATTTCTATGGCTCGTCGGGCCAGCCCTATGCCACGCCAAAACTGCTGAGCGGCGGGGTCAACCTTGGCTTCATGTATTTGCCAATCTATCGCGGATGGGTCGTTATTGCATCCATGATCGTGTGTATCGGAACGTGGCTTCTGATCGAGAAAACCCGTCTTGGTGCCTATTTGCGTGCGGCCACCGAAAACCCCATCCTGGTGCAGTCTTTTGGCATCAATGTGCCACTTTTGCTGACGCTAACATATGGTCTGGGATCGGGTCTGGCGGCCTTGGCCGGGATTATGGCGGCGCCGATTTATCAGGTTAGCCCGCTTATGGGTTCCAATCTGATCATTGTGGTTTTTGCCATTGTCGTTGTTGGCGGTATGGGATCAATCATGGGGGCGATTGTCACAGGCTATGCCCTTGGCATTATTGAAGGCCTCACCAAGGTTTTTTACCCCGAGGCCTCCAACATCGTGATCTTTGTCATCATGGCACTGGTTCTTCTGGTCCGGCCTGCCGGTCTTTTTGGTCGGGATGCATGAAATGAAAACACCTTCCATGACGCCCCCTGCAACCACCAGTACAGGCACCCGCCTTCAGCTGATTTTGCTGGGGCTGGCTTTGCTGGGGTTAATCATCGCCCCTTTCACCTTCTATCCTATCTTTTTGATGAAGATTCTTTGCTTTGCCCTGTTTGCCTGCGCCTTTAACCTTTTGCTGGGTTATACTGGCCTGTTGTCCTTCGGTCATGCCGCGTTTTTTGGTGGCGCATCCTATTTTACGGCCTACGCGGTCAAGGAATGGGGCGTTCCACCCGAAATCGGCATTCTGATTGGTGTCATTGGCGCGGCTTTCCTTGGCCTGATCATGGGCGTTTTCGCCATTCGCCGACAAGGCATCTATTTTGCCATGATTACCCTGGCTTTGGCGCAAATGTTTTATTTCTTCTGCCTGCAAGCCGAATTTACCCATGGTGAAGACGGCCTTCAGGGTGTACCGCGTGGGCATTTTCTGGGCTTTATCGACCTGAACCAGCCCCTGAACATGTATTTCTTTGTGCTTGGCGTGTTCATCATTGGCATTTTTGCCATCTGGCGCATTGTCAATTCGCCCTTTGGCATGATCCTGAAATCCATCCGTGAAAACGAAGACCGTGCCATTTCCCTTGGCTATTCGGTGAACCGTTACAAACTGGGAGCATTTGTGATGTCTGCCGCCCTTGCCGGTTTGGCGGGGGGAACAAAAACACTGGTGTTTCAGTTTGCCACCCTGACCGACGTTGCCTGGCAGATGTCGGGCGAAGTCATCCTGATGACGCTTTTAGGCGGTATCGGCACCATTTTTGGTCCCATCTTTGGTGCCGGATTTGTCGTGACGCTGCAAAACTATCTGGCAGAATCGGCTTTTCCGGTAACGGTTCTCACCGGGTTGATCTTTATGGTCTGCGTTCTGGTATTTCGTCGCGGCATCATTGGCGAGTTTAACGCATCGCGTCTGGGTGCCCGCCTTGGTTTGCGGACAAAGCAGTAAGGTCGCCGGTTTATGAGTGAAGATACATTCGACTATATCGTCGTCGGCGCAGGTTCGGCGGGCTGTACGCTCGCCAACCGCCTGTCGGAAATTGGCAATGCCACCACCCTGTTGCTTGAAGCAGGGGGCAAGGACCGGCACCCGTGGATACACATCCCCGTCGGCTACCTGTATTGCATTGGCAACCCCAAGGTTGACTGGTGCTTTAAAACCGAAAACGAGGCTGGTTTAAACGGGCGGTCGCTGTCATATCCGCGCGGCAAGGTTCTGGGCGGCTGTTCATCAATCAATGGCATGATTTACATGCGCGGTCAGGCCACCGACTATGACCAGTGGCGTCAGGCCGGGTGCCAGGGCTGGGGCTGGGACGATATTTTGCCCCTGTTTAAAAAGTCCGAGGATTATTATCAGGGCAAGGACGACATGCACGGCGCAGGCGGTGAATGGCGCGTCGAAGAAGCCCGCCTGCATTGGGATATTCTTGACGCCTTTCAGGATGCCGCAAAACAGGCCGGTTTTGCCAAAATTGATGATTTCAACCGTGGCAATAATGAAGGATCGAGTTATTTCAAGGTCAACCAGCGTCGTGGTATTCGCTGGAACACGGCCAAGGCCTTTCTGCGCCCTGCCCTTGACCGCCCCAATCTGCACCTGCAAACCCACGCGCAGGTTCGTCGGCTGATCATTGAAGACGGACGCGCGGTTGGTGTCGAATTTGACCATCGCGGCACCATCCATACCGTTCGGGCACGGCGCGAAATTATTCTGTCTGCCGGGTCGGTTGGATCTCCGCATATTCTGGAACTTTCGGGCATTGGTCGGGGGGATGTTTTACAAAAAGCCGGTATCGCCGTTATCCATGAAAACAAATCGGTTGGCGAAAACCTGCAAGACCATTTGCAATTGCGTTGTGCCTATAAGGTCGAAAACATCAAAACCCTGAACGAACAGGCAAATTCGCTGTTTGGCAAAGCCGCCATTGCGCTGGAATATCTGTTCAGGCAATCTGGCCCGATGTCGATGGCGCCCAGCCAGCTCGGCATGTTTACCCGGTCATCAAGCGCCTATGACATGCCAAATTTGCAATATCATGTGCAACCGCTTTCGCTTGATAAATTTGGCGACAGCGTTCACCCCTTCCCGGCCTTTACCGCCAGCGTGTGCAATCTGCGCCCGGAAAGCCGTGGCTCTATTCATCTCACCAGCCCGGATTTCAGAAAACAGCCTGCCATCGCGCCTCATTACCTAAGTACCGAGGCCGACCGCCAGGTCGCGATTGATGCCATTCGTCAAACCCGGCGGATCGCATCGCAAAAAGCATTGCAGCCCTATAACCCGCAGGAATTCAAACCAGGCCCTGCCTACGAAACCGAGGAGGACCTCATCCGCGCGGCGGGTGACATTGGCACCACCATTTTCCATCCGGTTGGCACCTGCCGTATGGGTGTTGACCCCGATGCCGTCGTTGACCCTTTTTTGAAGTTCAACGGCATTGCCGGGCTGCGGGTGGCCGATGCCTCAATCATGCCAACCATTGTGTCGGGCAACACCAATTCGCCAACCATCATGATTGCCGAAAAGGCCGCACAATTGATCAAGGCAGATGCTGCCTGAATAAACGGCACTATTCAGAAACCAAGGGTCGGACAAAATTTGCCCGACCCTTAAAGCACTTTTCCTTTAATATGACCCATTTTGCCAGCTCAATCGCCGTGGCGCATGGCCACAATACGTTCGCGCACCGCACCTGTTGTGCCCGTTTCGGCCACATCGCCCTCGCCGATCACAATGGCGTCTCGCAGCATCTTTTGCGCCGCACGAAGCTGGTTTTCATCACGAACATGCGCCACACACAACGGTGACGCCGCCGATACGGTTTGCCCCACCCGAACAAAATCGGTAAAGCCGACAGCATGATCAATTTCCTGATCCGCACGGGTTCGCCCGCCGTTAAGGGCCACAAGTGCCAAACCCACCTTGCGCGCATCCATCGACAAAATCCGACCGGTTTTTGCCGCTGAAATTTCAGCGATCATTGGTGCTGCTTTCTGATGGGCATCAATGTTTTCAACAAAATCGTTCGGTCCGCCAAGGGCACTAACCATGCGGGAAAACACATCACTTGCACGGCCTGATGACAGTGCCGCCGATGCTTTTTGCAGGCCGTCCGCAACGTTTTCGGCGATGCCGGTTAAGGCCAGCATTTCCGCTGCCAGCGCCAGAGTCACATCATAAAGGCGCTGTTCCTGATTTTTGCCGGTCAGAAAATCAACCGCCTCTTTCATTTCCAGCGCATTGCCAACCGTTTCGCCCAGCACCTGGTCCATGTCGGTCAAAAGGGCCGTGGTCGGTACGCCATTGCGGGTTGCCACCTCGGTAATGCTTTCGGCCAGTTCACGGGCACGCTCATATTCATCCATAAACGCGCCAGAGCCAAATTTGACATCCATCACCAGCGCATCAAGCCCGGCTGCCAGTTTTTTTGACAGGATCGATGCCGTGATGAGCGGAATGGATTCAACTGTCGCCGTAACATCCCGAATGCCATAAAATCGTTTGTCAGCCGGGGCCAAATCCGCTGTCTGGCCAATAATGGCGCACCCAACCTCGCGGGTGACCTTGGCAAATTCGGCCAGGTCCGGTGCCGTACGATACCCGGGAATGGAATCAAATTTATCCAACGTGCCACCGGTATGGCCCAACCCACGGCCCGAAATCATCGGAACATAGGCCCCACAAGCCGCAACAATTGGCCCCAGCATCAGACTGACCTTGTCGCCAACCCCCCCGGTGGAATGTTTGTCCACCACCGACCCGTTTTCAAGCCCCAGCTTTTTCCAGTCCAACACCGTGCCTGAATCGCGCATATTGCGCGTCAATGCGGCACGTTCATCCATTGTCATGCCCTGAAAAAACACAGCCATGGCAAATGCGGCTATTTGACCTTCACTGATAGATAAATCAGCGATCCCTTTGACAAAAAAGGTAATTTCATCTTCGCTTAAAACATCACCCTGACGTTTATGACGAATAATTTCCTGCGGCAGCATCTTTTTCCCCTGCTCGGCAGTTGATTAAAAAACCGGGGCGGACACCATAATGCTGCCCGCCCTTGCCCGTTGTTATGACAGGCGGGTATTATTGACCTTGGGCAAAGTAGCGCAACAAAATGCGGATCAGATTTGCCGATCCTTCCTTGGCCATCTCCAATGTCTGTTCATGGCTAAGGGCTGTTGCACTCATACCGGCGGCCAGATTGGTAATGTTGGAAACAGCCGCCACGCGAAAACCAAGACGCCGGGCCAGAATATTTTCCGGCACCGTCGACATGCCAACCGCATTAGCCCCCATCACCCGCAAGGCGCGAATTTCGGCCGGCGTTTCAAAGCTGGGGCCGGTGCACCAGGCGTATGTTCCCTCAAACAGGGGAATGCCCAGCTCGGCTGCGCTATGATGAAGCCCTGCCCCTATTTCAGGGTCATAGGGCACATTCATATCCACAAACCGGTCAGTCCCATGATAACCAATTAACGGGTTAGGCCCAAACAGGCTGATATGATCGGTAATCAACATCAGGTTGCCCGGCCCGGCTTCGGCCACCAACGACCCGGCCGCATTGGTTAAAATCAGGCAATCTGCGCCCAGCTTGCGCAATACTTCCAACGGTTCAGCCATCAGGTCTGAACGGCCATGTTCATAATAATGCGCCCGGCCCTGCATCACGGCAACCGATGTGTCACCAATACGCCCCAGCACCAGTTGGCCGCCATGCCCCACCACGGTTGGTTTGGGAAAACCGGGCAAGTCGGCATAATCAATGGCAATGGCGTCGCTTACCGCATCAACAACGCCGCCCAGCCCACTGCCCAGTACCAATGCCGCCTCGGCACGAAAACCCGGTGCTTTATCGGCAAGGGCGGCAAGGGCTGCATCGATATTGCTCATGACAAATTCTCCGGCCCAAAGGAATGCGGGATCAGCTCTTCGCGGGTTAATGTCAGCAGGGTTTTACCCGCTTCGTTAATCACAAAAATGATGGCATCAGACCCGGTAAATTCGCGAATTTTCTGACGGCACCCGCCACAAGGCGTGCAGGCAACATCACCGCTGCCCACCACCACAATTTCGCTGATCTTGCGTTCACCGGCCAAAACCATCGCGGAAATGGCACCGCCCTCGGCACAAACGCCCTCGGGATAGGCCGCATTTTCAACATTGCAGCCCGTGATAATCACACCATTTTCGGTTCGCAATGCCGCCCCAACCAGAAACCTGGAATATGGCGCATAAGCATTTTTACGCGCAGCTTGCGCCGCAGCCACCAGATCGGCGGGTGCTGCTAATTTTCCTACATTGTCAATCGGGTTATTTTCAGTCATTTTTTCATCCAATAGGGCGACAGCCCCGCAAACCTGGAAACTTTAACGTTCCTTGACGTAAGCACGCCCCAGCGACTTTGGCGCAACCGCGCGGCCAATAAAGCCCGCCAGCAAAATCACTGTCAGAATGTAGGGCAGTGCCTGCACCAGTTGAACCGGGACCTCGCCAATGCCGGGCAGAATAACACCCTGAAGACGGGTTGCCGCCGCATCGAGAAAGCCAAACAAAATACAGGCAAACATGGCCGGGAACGGCCGCCACTTGCCAAACACCATGGCGGCAAGTGCGATATAGCCCTTACCCGCCGTCATATCTGACAAAAACGATGCGCCCTGTGCGGTTGACAGATAAGCCCCGGAAATACCAACCAGGAAACCGCTGCACAAAACCGACTTATAGCGCATGCCAATCACGCTGATGCCCGCCGTATCAACCGCACCGGGGTTTTCCCCCACGGCGCGCAACCGCAAACCAAAGCGAGTACGATACAAAACCCACCACGATGCCGGAACCGCCAGAAATGCCACATAAACCAGAATATTATGGCCACTTAACAATTCGGAATAAAGCGACCCCAATATCGGCACATTGGCAACGGCATCGGCACCGGGCAAGGTAATGGGCTGGAACCGTGCAGAATGGTCCAGTGCCGGGGTTTTGCCGCCTTGCGCAAACAATGCAATCCCGACAAGGGCGGTTAAACCCGACATCAGAATATTAATCGCCATGCCCGACACAACCTGGTTGCCCTTATGCGTGATACAGGCAAAACCATGCAACAAAGACAGGGCCATCGTGGTTAAAACGGCGGCCCCAAGGCCCAGCCAATGACTGTCGGTGTAATAGGCGACACAGGCCGCCGAAAACGCCCCGCCCAGCATCATGCCCTCCAGGGCCAGGTTGATTGTCCCGGCCCGTTCGGAAAACATCCCGGCAAGGGCGGCCAGAATAAGCGGGGTGGAGGTTCGCATTGTTGCATCGAGCAACAGTACGATCATTTGAAAATTATCCATCACACGGCCTCCTGCGTTTTCTGGCGCAAACGCCATGCCGTGTACATTTGGGTTACACGCGGGCGGAACATATGTTCCAGCGCCCCGGTACACAGGATAACCAGCCCCTGAATCACCACAACCATGTCATTGGTGATCGTTGGAATTTCAAACGAAAGCTCGGCCCCCCCCTGATAAAGCATGCCAAACAGCAATGCCGACAGGAAAATGCCAAACGGATGATTGCGCCCCATCAGGGCCACCGCAATACCGACAAAGCCATAACCAGCGGTAAAGTCGATCAAAAGGCGATGCTGAACCCCCATCACTTCGTTCAGCGCCATAAAACCCGACAAAGCCCCGGAGATCATCATCGCCATAATAATATAACGCCCCGGTTCAATCCCGGCGAAGGTCGCCGCAGCCGCATTGGCCCCCACGGTGCGAATGGCATAGCCCCAGCGCGTATGCCAGATAAACAGCCACACCAGCACACAACAAACCAGCGCATAAAAAAATGACAGGTTTAGCGGGCTGCTGGCCATGTCAATGCCAAACCACGCCGCCATATTGTGGATATAGGGCAGTGTAAGGTTTTCATCAATGGCGGCACTTTCGGGCGTCATCGAGCCTTGCGGGCGCAACACATTAACCAGCAAATAAACCATCAGCGAGGACGCGATAAAGTTAAACATGATGGTCGTGATCACCACATGCGACCCGCGCCGCGCCTGCAAATATGCCGGGATATAGGCCCAGGCCGCACCAAACACGGCGGCGGCAAGAATGGCCACCACCAGCATCACCGGAAATGGCAACCAGTTCAGATACAGGGCAGCAAGTGTCACCCCGAGCCCGCCAATATAGGCTTGGCCTTCAACACCGATATTAAAAAGCCCGGCATGAAACGCCACCGCAAAGGCCAGCCCGGTAAAGATGAAGTTGGTGGTGTAATAAAGGGTATAGCCCACCGCTTCTTCATAGCCGAATGCCCCATAGAGCATAATTCGAACCACTTCGGTCGGATTTTCGCCAATGGCCATTACAACCAGCCCGGAAATCAGAAAGGCCAGGAGCAAATTCATTAATGGCAGAACGCCAACGTCGATCCAGCGCGGAAGTTGAATGCTCTCGCTCATTTGTCGACCTCCGATTCTGCCTGTTTCGGGTCTACGCCCGCCATCATCAGGCCCAGAACCCGTTCATTTGCATCTGCGGCATTCACTTCACCCACAATAAAGCCATCGCACATCACCAAAATACGGTCCGACAGTGACATGATTTCATCAAGTTCAACCGATACCAGCAACACAGCTTTACCCGCATCGCGCATGGCGACAATCCGTTTATGGATAAACTCAATCGCACCAATATCGACACCACGGGTAGGTTGCCCCACCAGCAACAAATCCGGGTCGCGCATCATTTCGCGCGCCAGAACAAGTTTTTGCTGATTGCCGCCCGAGAAATTTGCGGCCTTTAAATGCGGGTCCACCGGGCGAACGTCGAATTCTTCCATCATATTACGGGTGGCATCGGCAACCTTGCCCCAGTCCAGCAACAGCCCGTTCTGATAAGCCTTGTCATCCTGATACCCCAGAATGGCGGCTTCCTCGGCCGAAAAATTCGTCACCATTGCCATGCGATGGCGGTCTTCGGGCACATGGGCAACTCCGCGCTGGCGCAGCTCGGCCGGGCCAACCCCGCGCCCCGGCGTTACATCCTGACCATTCAATATAACATGGCCTTCTGCAACAGCCCGGATGCCCCCCAGGGCTTCAAGAAGTTCGCTTTGACCGTTGCCCGAAACACCGGCAATGCCGACAATCTCGCCTGCCCGCACGGTAAAGCTGGCATTTTTAACCTTGCGCACGCCAGTGCTGGTATCAACGCATAAATTGTCCACCTGCAAGACCGTACCTTGCGGATTGGACACACCTTTTTCCAGGCGCAACAACACCTTGCGGCCAACCATTAATTCAGAAAGTTCTTCGGGGCTGGTTTGCGCTGTGTGCCGGTGCGCCACCATTTCGCCCTGGCGCATGACCGAAACATTGTCGGTCGCGGCCATAATTTCACGCAACTTATGTGTAATCAGAACCACGGTTTTACCCTGCTGTTTCAGGGTGCCCAGAATGCGAAACAAATGGTCCGCTTCCTGCGGCGTCAAAACGCCTGTCGGTTCATCAAGAATAAGGATTTCAGCCCCGCGATACAGGGCCTTTAGAATTTCAACGCGCTGCTGCAACCCGACCGACAAATCGCCAACGATGGCGTCAGGGTCGATATCAAGCGAGTATTCGTGTTCCAAACGGCGCAATTCTTCACGGGCTTTATCCACGCCTTCGCGTAGCACAGCGCCGCCTTCAACGCCCAGTATCACATTTTCCAGCACACTAAACGGTTCAACCAGCATAAAATGCTGATGCACCATGCCAATGCCCACGGCGATGGCGTCTTCCGACCCGTTAATGTTGCAAAGCTTCCCGTCAACGTGAATGGTGCCTGAATCGGCCTGATAAAAACCGTACAGAATGCTCATCAACGTTGATTTGCCAGCACCGTTTTCCCCGACAATGCCGTGGATGGTGCCTTTTTCTACTTTCAAATCAATTGAATTATTGGCGTGAACCGCACCAAACCGCTTATCAATTCCGCGCAGTTCAATGGCGGGCGGCACGGTACCGGTTTTCCCGGTACCGTGCGCTGAATGTATCGTATCCGACACGTCAAATCCCCGATTGTCTAACGACTTACATCGGGCAGGCGCTGTCAGTCATGTAATCATGAACCTTCAGCGAACCGTCGATGATTTCCTCTTTCGCCTTGGCAACGGCGGCTTTCATGTCGTCGGTGATCAGCTTCTCGTTATTTTCATCAAGAGCCCAGTCAACGCCACCTTCCTTCAGGCCCAGAATGCTGGTGCCCGAATGCCACTTGCCTTTCGCAGCATCATCGAACGCCTGATAAACAGCAACATCAACGCGCTTGAGCATCGAGGTCAGAACCGAGCCCGGATGCAGGGCGTTCTGGTTTGAATCCACACCAATGCCCAATTTTCCAGCATCGGCCGCCGCCTGAAGCACACCAACACCGGTGCCCCCCGCAGCATGATAAACAACGTCAGCACCACGGTCGAACTGCGACTTGGCCAACTCGCCCCCCTTAACCGGGTCATTCCATGCAGCGCCGGTGGTGCCAGTCATGTTCTGGAAAACTTCGGTATCGGCATTGGCAAATTTAACGCCCTGGGCATAGCCGCAGGAAAATTTGTGGATCAGCGGAATATCCATACCGCCAATAAAGCCAACCTTGTGGGTCTTGGATGCCATTGCCGCCAATACACCCACCAGGAACGATCCTTCCTGTTCCTTAAACAGGATCGACTGAACGTTCGGCAGATCAACGACCGAGTCAATAATGGCAAAATCAGTATCCGGGAATTCGACTGCAACTTTTTCAAGGGCGCTTGCCTGCGAGAAACCGATAACGATGATCGGGTTCATACCGCGGCGCGCAAAATTACGCATGGCCTGTTCGCGTTGGGAATCATTCTGGATTTCAAAATCGCGATACGCAGTGCCGGTATCTTCTTTGTATTTCTCTGCACCCGTATGGGCACTCTGGTTAAATGACCGGTCAAATTTGCCGCCCAGATCATAAACAACCGCCGGCTTGATTTCGGCAGCCGAAGCGACCGTTGCATAGCACGCGACAGCTGCGACCATTGTGGTCAGAAGCTTTTTCATTCCGATGCCCTTCTGTTACCTGATTCTCTTATTTTATATCCCGCCAGTGCCCTTGACGGCGGAACTCCCTCATCGAAAAAATGTGCCCGCTCCTTTTGTGATTTATCCGGGGCAGATTGCGCCATTCCCCCTTTAAACCGAACACGGACGCCATATGGTAACTACAAAATATGGGCCTGTGTAAATAGGCGAGGAACATTATCCGGTATAAAAGCTGTCCATTTGGTCAGAATAAGGTCAGAAAAATATCCGCTTTGCCCTGCCCCATCAGGGATTTCCCTTAAATTGCCCATTTAACAGGCACCAGAACAAAATTCAAAATTTTTACCCCTTTTTTGCCAGCCCCCACGCTGGCACCACCACAAAAGACAGCGCAACAATGCAACCGGCGCAGTTCAACCAACATGTCGATTCCTTTTTCAAATAATCCGGAATCCTTTTCATTGATCATCGCCAACAACATCCTGCCAAGCCCCCTTCAGAAGGACAATTCCTGTTCGCCTTTGCCCCCCCAAAACCGAAACGGCCCTCTCGTCATCATAGTTTCCATCGACATCTCCATTCGCTTGATTAACATATCGAGGTTCATATTTCAGAACCTTTAAACACTGTTTTTCGTGATTTGACCGGAGCAATACCATGAAACGGATGACGTTGGGTCTGTTGGCAGCCTGTTCGATGCTGACCCTTGGGGGCGCACCTGCTCTTGCTGATTATCAACTGCGAATTTTACACACAAACGATGTTCATGACCGGGTCGAATCGGTCACCAAATACAACAATAGCTGCGATGCAAAGGGCGAAGCAGACGGCAAGTGTTTTGGTGGCTATGCCCGCCTGGCAACTGCCGCGCGCGATGCCCGCGCCCAAGGTGGCAATGTTGTGCTGCTCGATGCGGGTGACCAGTTTCAAGGCTCGCTGTTTTACACCACCTATAAAGGGACGTTAACCGCCGAACTGATGGCACTTGCGGGCTATCAGGCAATGACCATCGGCAACCACGAATTTGACGATGGCCCGGAAAACCTGGTCCGGTTTATTGAAAACAGCAAAATACCGGTTTTGTCGTCAAACCTGATGGCAGGTCCCGGCTCGCCTCTGCATAACAAGGTCAAAGCCTATACCGTGTTGGAGGTCGGCGGCCAAAAAATTGGTATCATCGGCCTGACAACCGAAGAAACCCCCGAGATCAGTTCGATCGGCCCCGATCTTACCTTCATGAAATCCGAAGAAGCCCTGCGGATTGCCGTTGCCAAATTAAAACTGGAAGGCATCAATAAAATCATCGTGCTTGGCCATGACGGATCTTATCGGGATTTGGAAATTGCCAAACGTGTTGACGGCATTGATGTCATTGTTGGCGGACATGACCATCTTTTGTTCTCTAACACGGCAAAAAACGCCAGCTACCCTTACCCGCTTGTTGAACACACCCCAAATGGCGACCCGGTTCTGATTGTTCAGGCCTATGCCTATAGCCGTTACCTTGGTGATCTGAATGTCACCTTTGACGATGACGGCAAGCCGGTTAAATGGCAAGGCGAGCCGATCACGCTTGATAGCAGCATAAAACAGGCCCCCGATATATTGGCTGCCATTGAAGCCAAACGCGGCCCGGTTGATGCCATCCGCACCACCATTGTTGGTGATTTCAGCGCCCCGGCAGACGGTTCGCGCGAAAGCTGCCGGTCGAAAGAATGCGCCATGGGTGACCTTGTTGCCGATGCCATGCTGACCAAAGCCGGTCATGGCTACCAGATCGCCATTCAAAATGGCGGCGGCGTTCGGGCCAGCATCGATGCAGGCCAGGTTGACATGGGCGAAGTCATGACGGTTCTGCCGTTTCAAAACACCCTGGCGACCTTCAAACTTTCCGGTAAGGACCTTGTTGCGTCCCTGGAACATGGGGTTTCCGGTGTTGCCGATGGTAAAGGCCAGTTTCCGCAAGTTGCCGGTTTGAAATTTGACCTTGACCTGGGTGCCGCCGATGGCGCGCGCATATCTAACGTGATGGTCCTGGAAAACGGCAGCGCCACCCCGATTGACCCCGACAAACTATATGGTGTCGTCACCAACGACTTTATGCGCCGTGGGGGTGATGGCTATGTCTTATTTCGCGATAACGGTGTCGATGCCTATGATTATGGCCCCAATCTGGAACAGGCCGTTGCGGAATATATCGCTGCAAATTCGCCAATGGCCCCTGCCACAAATGGCCGTATCAACCTGAAATAACAATTTCTGTCAGCCTGACCTGCCGGTTTCATACCGACCTGATCGCAAGAGATAGCGGGGTGGCACACTGTGGCCACCCCGTTTTTATATCGGCATATTAATGCGCGCCTGGCCTTTTCCTTGCCAGCCTGCGAACAGATGACTATCAATCATTTAAACAATCAAACATCGCCTTGGCATGGTCCATGCCGCTGTTCATAACCCTGTTTCAAAGTCGCCCCAATGTCCTTGCCCGCCAATATCCTGTGTCTGGGTGCAGCCCATTTTGACAGAACCATGCAATGCCTGAACCCGTTTGTCGCTACGGCGTCCAACCCGGTTAAAACGCTTCATCGCAAGCCGGGCGGTGTGGGGCGCAATATTGCCGTTCATTTGCGACTTTTGGGGTGCAATGTTGGCATGGCCGGGGCCGTTGGCCGCGATGGGGATGGCGCACAGATCGTTCAGTCGCTGTCTGAAATTGGCATTGATACCCGCCTTCTGGATCGCCTGCCCGGCCAGCATACGCCGGGCTACACCGCCATACTCGATATGGAAGGCGATTTGGCACTGGGCCTGATGGATGCGGAAACCTATGACAAATTAACGCCGGATCATTTCAAAAGCCGCCTATCCCAGCTTAAAAAATGGGACTTTTGGGTGACGGATGCCAATTTACCCCAGGAAACGCTGTTTTGGCTTAGCCGCAACAAAGGTGCAATTCCGCTATGCGCGGCCACGGTTTCGCCGTCAAAGGCCGAACGCTGGAAAGACATTGTTGGCGATGTTGATTTATTGATCACCAACCGTATTGAAAGCCAGATTTTGACAGATCGACCTGTGGTATCCATTGAGGATGCCCGTGATGCCGCAAAAATACTGTCAGAAAAAGGCACGCCCCAAGTGATCATTACCCTTGGCGCACAAGGTATTGTGGTCTTGAACAAAGGGGAAACATCATTTTGGGCACCATTACCCACCCGGCTTGTCGATGCCAATGGTGCAGGCGATGCCTTTTTTGCCGGTTTTACCGCGGCCTTTGCCAACAACCGCCACGATTTTGATGCTGCCATCGCCCAAGGGCTGGCAATGGCCAACCTGACCGCCGAAACACACGGCACCACCGTGTGGGACCTCGACACCAGGATTGTCCAGGCGCGCGCAAAACAGGCCGTAAAACAAGTTTTATAGCCTGTTAAAAAACCTCAACGCTGCGCGACATAGGGCCGCACAAGATGATCCAGCCAGTTGCGCAGTTCGATCAAACGCGAGGAAGGTTTTAAAACATCCTCGCTGACCCCGTATCGCCATGCCAGATCGTGTCGGTCCGGGTTTTCATGCAGGGTAAACCAGTCCGCCGCCATGGTATCCAGTGCGTGCTGGTTTTCAAACAATCCGGCATCCATCAGGCGTTGCCCATAACGGCGGAAAATCGCGGCCAGTTCGGCCAGCGAATATTCCGGGTGATATTGCACCCCCCAAAACCGATATTGCGACGTTTCCAGGACAAAGGCCTGAATGGCAGAATGGCGATTGCCCGCCAGCACAATCGCCCCATCTGGCACCACTGAAACCTCGTCCATATGCACCGTCAAGGCGCTATAACACGGGTTTCGGCCCGCAAATAACGGGTGATCCCTGCCCGCCGCATTGAGCAATATTTCCCGACCAATGCCAATTTCACGGCCTTGTTCACAAGCCTGCACTGTGCCGCCCAAGGCCTGGGCAACAATTTGCATCCCCCAGCAACTGCCAAACACCGGCACGCCCGATTCCACACTGGCACGTGCCAACGACACCTGATGGGTGACCGAATCCTCGCCCGAATAGGCATTCAAGGCCGAACCCGTCCAGGCAATGCCGTCAAAATCAGCCAGGGTAACGCCGGTGGGCAAACAATCGGGCCCATCGTCGGCGGGATGAACAATGGTCGCCTGAATTTCGGGATCAAGGAATTGCAAGGCGGCAACATACCCCTCGCCCGAGGGCGATCCCCCCAGCGATTTATTCAGTTGGTTCACCGCCGCCAGGTTGCCATCGACAACCAGTATTTTTAAGGCCATAGCGCCCCCCGATCCCGAAATTTCTGGTGTTTTCTCAATCAGCCAAGTTCACCGGCACAGGCCCGCCGATAGATCGCGGCGTAATCGGCTACCGACAAGTCAATCGGATTGCCACCGTCAGACGGGTCTGCCTTGGCCTTTGTTGCCACTTCATCGGCACGGTCAACATCAACACCGATGTCGGTTAGCGTATTGGCAATGCCAAGCCGCGCGCGAAAGCCCAGAACCCACTCAAACATGCTTTCAAAACCGGGGCCTGCAATGTTGAGAACACGGCCAAGGACAACCATTTTATCGCCAATCGCCTTGCGGTTGGCCCGCATGACATAGGGTATTAAAATGGCGTTGGTCAGACCATGGTGGGTATCAAAAATTGCCCCGATCGGATGGGCCAGGGCATGAACACCGCCCAATCCTTTTTGAAAGGCCGTGGCCCCCATGGATGCCGCAGCCAGCATGTCGGCCCGGGCAGCAATGTCGCTGCCATCATCATAGGCACATGGCAGGGCATCGGCGATCAGGCGCATGCCTTCCAGGGCAATGCCATCTGCCATCGGATGGTACCCCGGCGCACAAAAGGCTTCAAAGCAATGCACAAAGGCATCAACACCCGTTGCCGCAGTTATGTGTGCAGGCAAACCAACGGTCAGTTCCGGGTCGGAAATAACAATGCCGGGCAGCATTTTGGGATGAAAAATGATCTTCTTTTCGTGGGTGGCCTCGTTGGTAATCACGCTGGCACGCCCCACTTCCGAACCGGTGCCCGAAGTTGTTGGAACGGCAACAATTGGCGCAACGCCGTCCGGGTCCACCCGGGTCCAGTTATCGCCGACATCTTCAAAATCCCACATCGGTCGGGTTTGCCCGGCCATCAGGGCCACGGCCTTGGCCGCGTCCAACCCCGATCCACCGCCAAATGCGATCACACCATCGTGCCCACCTGCCCGATAAACCGCCAGCCCATCGTCAACATTTTTGCCAACCGGGTTGCCCTTTACCCCGGCAAAAAGGCCGGTCGGCAAACCCGCGGCCACGTTTGCTGCAATGGCATTGCGCACCATTGGCAAGTCTTTCAGACCTTCATCGGTAATCAGCAGCGGCCTGGTCATGCCCAATGCCTTGCAGGCGTCGGCCAGTTCGGCAATTCGGCCCGGCCCAAAACGCACGGACGTGGGGTAATTCCAGTTTCCGGTAAGGTATTTGCTCATGATCATTTCCTTTGTCGCGCTTGCCGCCCATCCTTAAATTTTGGTCCGCAGGTGAAAACTTTTCGGTCGGGTCAGGCTTTCATAGCCAATCCTGGACAATGTGCAGCCCCGGCCAGAGTTTTTAACCCCAACCCAGGCCAGTGCCGGGTCCAGGTAATCCGCGCGATTCATAAAGACCGTGCCGGTTTCAAGTTGATCGCCGATGCGCAAGGCCGCGTCTTCGTCCGCAGTCCAGATCGATGCCGTCAGGCCAAATTCGCTGTCATTCATCAGTTTGATCGCCTCTTCGTCCGAAGCAACTTTCATAATGCCAACAACCGGGCCAAAGCTTTCCTCGCTCATCACGCGCATAGAATGATCAACATTGATTAAAACCTGCGGGGCCAAATACGGCGTGCCTTCCGCATTAGCGGCAAATTTGGCAGGATCAATCAATGCCTTTGCCCCGGCGGCAATGGCATCGGCAATTTGCCCGCGCACAAAATCGGCAGAACCGGCCCGCACCATCGGCCCCAAATTCGTATTGCGGTCTATCGGGCTGCCCAACCGATAGTGCGATACCAAATCGGCTGCTTTGTCGACAAAGGCATCAAAATGGCTTTCATGCACATAAATGCGTTCGATCCCGCAGCATGACTGCCCCGTATTAAAAAACGCCCCATCAATAACGTTTTCGACAGCATGAGCCAGATTAACATCCGTACGGATATAAGCCGGGTCCTTGCCACCAAGTTCCAACCCGGTTGCAATGAATTTACCAGCAACCGCACGTTGCACCGCATGGCCACCGGGGACCGATCCGGTAAAATTAACAAAATCAACCCGCCGGTCGCCCATCAATTTTTCTGCATCGGCATGGCTTAAATGCAAATATTGGAAAACACCTTCGGGCAAGCCTGCTTTCGCAAAGGCCTCGGCAAAACGTTCCGCACATAGCGGGGTTTGATGCGAATGTTTCAGCACCACACTATTGCCCGCCATCAATGCCGGAATAACCCCGTTTACCGCAGTCAGATACGGGAAATTCCAAGGGGCAATTATGGCGACAACCCCCAACGCTTCACGGCGAATAAACCGGTTAAACCCCGCCTTTTCGCCCGGGTTATAATCGCCAAGGGCTTCGGGGGCGATGTCGATCATATAGGTGGCACGTTCTTCAAACCCGGCGACTTCACCGCCAGCCTGCGAAATGGGGCGCCCCATCTGCCAACTGATTTCAGCAGCGATGTCATCCTTTTTGCTGACAAAAGCAGCAACCGCCTTGCGCAAAATGGCCTGGCGTTCTGCCACCGGCACATTGCGCCATGTTTTTTGGGCTTCGCGGGCGTGATCCAGTGCCGCGTTAATTGCCGCTGCGTCCGCCAATGGCCGTTCGACATAAACAGATCCATCAACGGGCGAGATGGTTCTTAAAGTCTCTGACATTCTGCCTCACAGGATGATAAGGGGGATGGTCGTGGGTGATTGATCGCGATGTTAAACCTTACCAAATCAATTCAACCTATTGAAAATAATCTCTATATTTCAAAAATCAGATGATTTCGAAATACCGCTGCATTTCCCAGTCGGTAATGGCCTTACGAAATTCGCGTTCTTCCCATTCGCGCGACTGCGCATAATGTTCCACAAATTTCGCCCCAAACAGATCATTGGCCGCCTGGGACTGGCGCAATCGCCCTGCCGCTTCATACAGAGTTGCCGGGATCGTAAGTTCGGCGGGAAATTGCTGTTCATAAGCATTGCCCGCTACGGCTACGGAGGGTTCAACCTTGTTTTCGATGCCCCATAAACCCGACCCGATACAGGCCGCCAACGCGATATAAGGATTAATATCGGCCGCCGCGATGCGGTATTCCACCCGTTGCGATTTGCTGCTTCCCGGTATCACCCGCAAGGCGGTGGTCCGGTTTTCAACACCCCAAGTCGCATTGGTCGGCGCCCAAAAGCCGGGAATAAGCCGGGAATAACTATTGACCGTACAGGCCACCATCGACAGCAATTCGGGCATCAGTTTTTGTTGCCCGCCAACAAACCAGCGCATTTCATCGGACATATTGTGGGGGTTGGCATCATTAAAGAAAACAGATTTTCCGTCCTCTATGCCAAACAGGGATGCATGCATATGCCCCGACTGCCCCGGCCAGTCTGGCGACCATTTCGCCATAAAGGTCGCCATCCAGTCGGATCGCTGTGCCAGCACTTTGGTAAAGGTTTTAAACAACGCGGCTTTATCGGCAGCGCGCAACGCCTCATCATGGATAAGGGCGGCTTCTAAAACGCCCGGCCCGGTTTCGGTATGCAGCCCTTCAATCGGGAAGTCCATTGCCTCGCCCAGGTCAAGCAGATCACGGTAAAACTCGGCATGGACCGAGCTTCGCAGCATCGAATAGCCATAAAAACCGGGCGTGATATTTTTAAGATCGCGATAATTTTTCTCGCGCACGCTGTGCGGGGTTTCTTCAAACAGGAAAAACTCGAACTCGCACGCCGCCGTAGCGCGGTAGCCCATATCCGCCGCCTTGTCCAACACCCGGCGCAACACCGCACGCGGACATACATTTTCCGCCTCGCCCTCGAACTCGCCTAAAAACAGAATAGTGTCTTCTTCCATCGGCAATTCGCGGCAGGTTTCGGGCAACAAGCGCACAGACGCATCGGGATACGCCGTATGCCAGCCGGTAAATTTGGCGCTGTCATAAAGTTGATCATTGGAATCCCAGCCCAGCACCACGTCGCAAAAGCTAAAACCACCGTTCAGCGACGACAGGAACTTGTCCTTGTGCATATATTTTCCGCGCATAATGCCATCGACGTCAAAAACGCCAACCTTCACATATTTGATCTGGCGTTCTTCAATCAATTGCCGGGCATCTTCGGCGGTTTTAACCTGTTTTGCCTCCATGGGCGGCCTCCTGTTTGATCGTTTTAGGGATCGATCTTTTTTGTTTTATGGTTTCCCGTCTCTTTGAGCGGTGATTACACCGGCATTATTGTAATAAATTTTACAATATTCCAGCATTTTTTTGAAATTTCGCTTTGTTTGTACAATTTATTACAATTGATCAAAATTGCACCGTCGCAGATCGCACGATCAAGGCGGTGGCAGGCAGGCATTACCGTTGAATGCCTGCCTGCACAGCCGTTACCCTGGTCAATAACCAGAACCAGAATTAGCTGTAGCGATAAGGTGCGCCGGCCTTTTCCATCGTGTCGGCATATTGCTTGAGAATTTCGACAACCTTGGCGCACCGCGGACTGGTTTTGGCAATTTCATCCCAGAATTTATGCGCCTCGGCTTCGACCTGTTTCCATTCGGCATCGGGGATCGAAGTCAGCTTCATTTTTGTCCCCTGGGTGCGCAATTTGGCTTCCCCGGCCCAGTACCAATACAAACGATGATAATGGGAACTGTCCATACAGGCCCGGAAAAGCTCTTTCAGATGGTCGGGCAATTCGTTCCAGCGTTCTTCATTGGCGAAATACGACCCGCACCATGCCCCGGAGATATTGTTGGTCAGGAAATAGTTGGTCACATCGGCCCAACCCACCGTGTAATCCTCGGTGATGCCAGACCAGGCAATCCCGTCAAGCTCGCCGGTTTGAACCGCAACTTCCACATCTTCCCATGGCAAGGTAACCGGAACCACACCAAAGCGTGACAAAAATTTACCCGCTGTCGGGAAAGTAAAGATACGTTTGCCTTTAAGGTCGGCAAGGCTTGTGATCGGTGCCACCGTGGCAAAGTTGCAGGGGTCCCACGATCCGGCCGACAGCCATTTCACACCTTCAACTTCGCTATAGGCCTCTTCCCAGATTTTATCGAGACCATATTCGTAAAACAGGGTCGGAACATCCAGGCTATAGCGCGATGCAAACGGGAAATAACCGCCAAAAACCGACACATCAACCGGAGCCGCAATCGAGTCATCATCAGACTGCACGGCATCAATCGTACCACGCTGCATCGCACGGAAAAGCTCGCCCGTCGGCACCAGTTGGTCGGCATGGTAAAGTTCGATTTCCATTTCGCCATTGGCGATTTTGTTAAACCGGTCAATCGACGGTTTAATCACATGTTCCGCCAGAGCCGGGCCGGCATAGGTTTGCAAACGCCAGGTAATTTTGGCGTTTGCCGCTTTGACATAAGGGGCGGCAAATGCTGTTGTCCCGGCTGCGGCGGTCGCCAGCCCTGCTTTTTTGAAAAATTCGCGTCTTGAAGTCATTTTTTATCTCCCTGATCACTAAACAGGCGGGATTTTCCCGCAATTTTGTCTCGCCAGACCGGCGAAACCCTCCCTCTCCGTTTCTCAAGTATCGGTCCCCCGGATGGTTTCTGTTTGTTGGACCTGCGTTCCGGTTGCAACGAAACGCAGGTCAATAGCGCGCCAGATGGCAATCAGTGACCATATTGGACACCGGGCAACCACAAGGCGATCTGCGGAAACGCCATCACAAGGACCAGGGCCAAAACCATGATCAGCACAAACGGCGTAATGGATTGATAAATGTCTTTAAGGGTGACTTCGGGCGGGGCCATGGCCCGCATCAAAAACAGGTTGTAGCCAAAGGGCGGCGTCATATAAGCAATCTGGCAGGTTATGGTATAAAGCACGCCGTACCACACCAGATCAAAACCAAGATGCCCGACCAGCGGCACATAAAGCGGCGCCACAATCACCAGCATCGCGGTATCATCGAGGAACATGCCCATCACGATAAACGACACCTGCATCAGAATCAGAATTTGCCAGGGGCCCCAGCCCATTTTATCGACAAATAAATTCTCGATCGCGCGCACTGCCCCAAGCCCGTCAAACACCGCCCCAAAACACAGGGCCGCAAGAATGATCCACATAAACATGCAGGTAATGGACAGGGTTTTGCGCAGGGTTTCTTCCATCACATGCGATGTCAGGCGCCGCTTGAATATGGCAGCAAGCGTTGCCGCCAACGCCCCCACAGCCGAGCTTTCAACCAGCGAGGTATAGCCCATCAAAAACAGACCGGTCATGCAAAAGAAAATAAAAAGCGGGATCAAACCGGCTTTTAACAGGCTGATTTTGTCCGACCAGCTAACCGCCGCCCGCTCTTCAACGCTAAGGGCCGGTCCCATTTCCGGTTTCAGCCAGCACCGCACGACAATATAAAGAACAAACAACCCAGCCATCATCAGGCCGGGAAAAACACCCGCCAGCCAAAGCTGCCCAACGGGCTGGCGCGCAATCATGCCATAAAGCACCAGAACCACACTGGGCGGCACCAGAATACCCAGCGAACTGCCCGCCTGAATAACCCCTGTGACCATGATTTTATCATAGCCGCGCCGCAACAGTTCGGGCATGGCGATGCTGGCCCCGATGGCCATACCGGCAACGCTTAACCCGTTCATTGCCGAAATTGCCACCATCAAAACGATTGTGCCAATTGCCAGGCCGCCGCGCACCGGCCCCATCCAGACATGGAACATGCGGTACAAATCATCGGCAATGCCCGATTCAGACAGCATATAGCCCATATAAATAAACAGCGGCAGGGTCAGAAGCGGATACCACTTCATCAGTTTCATTGCCGCACTAAAGGCCATTTCAGACCCGCCATCGCCCCAAAGTGCGAGCGAAAAAACCACGGCAACAACACCAATCGCGCCAAAAACGCGCTTGCCAGTCAATAACAGCAGCATCATTGATGCAAACATCAACAAGGCAATCATTTCATAACTCATTCCAAAACCTCCCCGCGAATACGGGCAAGATCCCGAAAGAATGTCGCAATTGCCTGAAGCAGCATCAAAAACACGCCAAACGTCATGATCATCTTGATCGGTGCCATCGGCGGCGACCAACTGGAATAACTGGTTTCGTTATATTGCAGCGCATAAGAGGTAGAGGAAATGCCGCCATAAAGCAGAAAGGCCAGATAAAAAACCAGCAGCAAAATGGTGAAGCAATCCACAATGGCCTGGGTCTTTGGCTTCCACGATCCGTAAAACAGATCCATGCGCACATGGCTATCTAGCTGCATGGAATAGCCACCGCCCAAAAGAAAATAGGCGACCATTAAAAACTGTGCCGTTTCCAGCGTCCAAAGGGCTGGAAACAGAAAAACCTTGGTAAATGACGAATATAAAAGAACCGCCAGCATCGCAAAAATCAGATACATGGCAAACCGCCCGATAATGCGGTTTATCCGGTCCACCCACCGGACATAGACTTTAATCACTTCAGGCATCTTTATTATCCCATCCCCCGATGTCTTGGTCTCTATGCGCGGGCCAGTTCTGTTAAAACCGGCACATCTGATTTTATATCCAGGCAGACCAAACGCGGTGTCGTACCCGCAACACCGCAAAAACTACCTTGCGTTGCAGACCAGGTTATTTGACGGTGAAAAAAGCCATAAAGCACCCGTCACCAAGGCAGCATACCTTGATGTGGACCGATAAGAATGATGCAGAAAAAAAGCATCTGCTTGCTGGCAAAATCCCATATGACGTCAACCCCTGCATTGCCGAAACAATGGACGTTACGTTTATGCCGCCTCCCAGGCGATCAACTGCCAATTCAGGCAGCCATTTTTAATTCGCGCCACCTTTGATGGCATAGGGCATGTTTGCCTCTATGTAATGGACGTTACATGAAGTGGTTTTAAATGACAAGATTGTTAGTTGATGTAAAATTCATTACAATTCCATCCAAGGTGATGTGACAAATTCTGCAAGATCGACTATAGGAGGCGTCCCACCGGAAGAAACCTTCGCCAAAATTTCCAATTTCCAGCCCCATCACACGGGAACCAACGATTTGGATGCCACGGAAAAAACCACCCGCCCCAGTGTTGCCGAACTGATTACGCAAAAGGCAGATGCCCTAACCGCGTCTGAACGTAAACTTGCACAGGCATTGCTAAGCCATTACCCCATGGCGGGCCTTGAAACCGTTGCCACCTTTGCCGAACGTTGCGGGGTGTCGGCACCGACGGTTTTGCGGTTTGCAGGCAAACTTGGGTTCGAAAGCTATCCTGAAATGCAATCGCGGTTGCGCGGCGAGCTGGAAGCCCGGTTGCAATCTCCGCTCACGCGTAGCGCCCTGCCCCGCGCGGCTGTCGCGGCCAGTGGCCATCCGATGGGTGAATTGCTCCATCACATGACCGATGCGATCACATCTAACATCCGCTCATCGCTTTCAAACATCGCCCCAACTGAACTGGAGGGGGCTGTAAACCTGCTGGCGGACAGAAAACGGGCAGTTTATGTGCTGGGCGGGCGGTTTTCATCGGCCCTGGCGGTTTATGCCTACGAACATTTGCGGTCCATGCGCGGCAATGTGCGCCGGGTTTCCGGGCAAAACACCAAATGGACCGAGGATTTGCTAGATATTGGCAAACGCGATGTCCTGCTGGTTTTTGATGTGCGCCGTTATCAGCACGATGTGATCACCTTTGCCGAAACAGCATCGAACCAGGGTGCCAAGGTTATTTTATTTACCGATCAGTGGCTCAGCCCGATTGCCCGGTTCGCCCGGCATGTTTTCCCGGTCAGAATCGAAACCGCAACCACCTGGGACAGTGCAGCGGCAAGCATGGCCCTGCTTGAAACCCTGCTTGAAGGGGTTGGTCGCGCCGACCCCGACCATGTCCGTGACCGGATCGAACATCTGGAAAGACTACGCCGTCGCCCGCCTGGCGGATAATGAACCACAAAGACATACGGCCCTCACCAGCTATTTAAGGGCGGTGACGCACAAATTATTGAAACAACACGCCAGCCAAGCTAGCTTGGCCCCTTGTTTAATCCATTGCGGAGACACCCCCATGCATCCCTTCTTCATTTTCGTGAAATGCGAACTTGGCAAAGCCTATGACGTTGCCGCCGCACTGGTGGAAGAGGTCGAAGGTGTTTCCGAAGTTTATTCGATTTCCGGCCCGTTTGAATTGCTGGTCAAAGTCTATATCGAAGACGGACAGGATATTGGCCGCTATGTGAACGAAAAGATTCACGCCCTGCCCAATATCAAAGACACCCAGACCATCATTACCTTTAACGCGTTTAGCTAAACTCAGCCAAACGGCGTTACACGACAAGGTCTTGTTCCAAGGCAGCATTTCGATGCTGCCTTTTTATTTGCTGGTTCATTCCCGAATGATGCAGATCGCAACGAAAGCCTTTTCGCCACAAGCTGAAACGAAAAAAGACCCTCGTTAAAGGAGCCTTTATCACTGGCGGGCCGAGAGCGATAAAACAGAGAATTACGTCTACGCCATAGCCCTCTAAACCGAAAAAGGCTCCCTTATCGGGAGCCTTTATCACTGGCGGGCAAGGAGGGATTAGGGGGCATAACTTGCCGAAAAATTATTTGTTTTATTTCAATTATTTAACTTAAATCGAACCACTCCATGTGTACCAAAATGTGTACCAAACCGTGTACCAAATTGGCGCGCCTTCTCCCGATCAGAATCCGCCCAGATTGTTAATCACTACCAGCGGAATAATCACGCCGGGAATTTCGTCATCGCCAAACAGCACCGGGCCACGGGTTAAATAAGCGCCGGGAATATCCATCAAAACCCGCTGGTAAATGCCCGCCCAGTCG
>TARA_R110002033_G_scaffold31612_2_pt1 | contig 75609 bp, 74 predicted proteins | sample TARA_R110002033 | Tara Oceans TARA_R110002033 (sample SAMEA4397051) | marine metagenome | biome: Polar Biome; feature: [SRF] surface water layer (ENVO:00010504); material: water (ENVO:00002006), including particulate matter (ENVO:01000060) such as... | depth 5 m | reverse complement strand
AATGGCTTTTATGCGGGCAGTCAGTATTCTTTTGGTGCTGATGCATCTTTATTGGTTCTGCTACGGTTTCTTTTTAGAACATGGTTGGACGTTGGAGGTAGTCAACAAGATATTAGGCAATTTCGACCGAACGGCGGGTTTGTTTTCACATACCCTTTATACCAAAGCATTTGCTTTGGTTTTGTTGGCTTTAAGCTGCTTAGGAACAAAGGGTGTAAAGAATGAGAAGATAACCTGGCCTAAAATTTACGTGGGATTGGGCGTTGGGTTTGTGCTGTTCTTCCTGAACACACCGTTGCTAAAACTACCTCTGGCAACAGGCACATTTCTTTATATGCTTACTATCTCATTAGGTTATATCGCTTTGCTGATGGCGGGCGTATTGATGAGCCGCTTGCTCCGTACCAATCTTATGGACGATGTTTTCAATAACGAGAACGAGAGTTTCCAACAGGAAACCAAGCTGATGGAAAATGAATACTCCATCAACCTGCCCACCAAATTTTACTACAAAGGCAAATGGAATAACGGTTGGATAAACATTGTTAATCCGTTCAGGGCATCAATCGTTCTCGGTACTCCAGGTTCGGGAAAATCGTATGCTATCGTAAACAACTACATCAAGCAGCAGATAGAGAAAGGTTTCTCAATGTATATCTACGATTTCAAATTCGACGACCTTTCCACAATTGCCTACAACCATTTACTGAAACATCGGGATAAGTACAGGGTAAAGCCCAAATTTTATGTCATCAATTTTGACGATCCGAGAAGAAGCCACCGATGCAATCCACTCAACCCCGACTTTATGACGGATATTTCGGATGCCTACGAAGCTGCCTATACCATTATGCTTAACCTCAACCGTAGCTGGATACAGAAGCAAGGCGATTTTTTCGTAGAAAGTCCAATCATTCTTTTAGCTGCCATTATTTGGTATCTAAAAATCTATGAAAACGGCAGATATTGCACATTTCCCCACGCTATTGAATTGTTGAATAAAAAGTATTCGGATGTTTTCACTATTCTGACTTCCTATCCCGATTTGGAAAATTATCTATCTCCCTTTATGGATGCGTGGCAGGGCGGCGCACAAGACCAATTACAAGGTCAGATAGCATCGGCAAAAATTCCTTTATCAAGAATGATTAGCCCGCAGTTGTATTGGGTCATGACCGGGGATGATTTTTCACTGGACATTAACAACCCCCAAGAGCCTAAGATATTATGCGTTGGCAATAATCCTGACCGTCAGAACATCTATTCAGCGGCATTGGGATTATATAATTCAAGGATTGTCAAACTCATCAACAAAAAAGGACAGTTAAAAAGCTCAGTTGTCATTGATGAGTTGCCTACAATCTACTTCCGGGGATTGGATAACCTTATCGCCACCGCGAGAAGTAATAAGGTGGCGGTTTGTTTGGGGTTTCAGGATTTTTCACAATTGACAAGGGACTATGGAGATAAAGAGAGTAAGGTCATCCAAAATACAGTGGGCAATGTTTTTTCCGGGCAAGTAGTTGGCGAGACGGCCAAAAGCCTTTCAGAACGCTTCGGCAAGGTGTTGCAGAAAAGACAGAGCATGACCATTAACCGCAATGATAAATCTACCTCTATTTCCACGCAAATGGACAGCCTGATACCTGCTTCTAAAATCTCAACACTTACCCAGGGGATGTTTGTAGGTGCGGTATCTGACAATTTTAACGAGCGTATTGAGCAAAAAATATTTCATGCGGAGATCGTAGTAGATAATGATAAGGTTTCTACTGAAACCAAAGCATACAAGAAAATACCACAAATATTATCCTTTAGTGATGAAAACGGAGAAGATAATATGAAGCAGGAAATTGAAGCAAATTACAAGCGGGTAAAGCTGGACATCGTGAGAATTATCGAAAGTGAAATGGAGCGCATCAGCAATGATCCTGACTTACAGCATTTAGTACAGCTGTAATCGCAAAGGAATACACAAAAATGACTTTTTTAATGATTTCCTCTTATTATTAATGCGTTTTTACAGGTTTAATACGCCCTATCACATATTGTGTTTTAGCTAACACTTTATGAAATACTCTTCCATATCACTTTCATATATAAATGAATTTTAGTTCATTTGTTGTACAATTATAGGTCTCCAAAAGGAGATAATACTTTAACTAATGATGAAAAACTTTAAACACAAATTTGAAATCCAAATAAGACTGAAGGATGTTGATATAATGAAACACGTTAATCACGCCAATTATTTAACTTTTGTAGAATTAGCGAGATTAAAATATTATGACGATGTGCTTGGTACTGATACCGATTGGCATTTACAGCATGGTCAGATTATGGCAAGAACCGAGATTGATTATAAAGATGCAATTGAATATGACGACAGTGTATCTGTTTATACCCGATGTTCAAAGTTAGGAACAAAAAGTTTTGAATTAAATTGGATAATTACAAAGTCAAGAGGCAATGAGCCCGAAGTAATCGCAGCAGAAGGAAAGTCTACTATAGTATGTTATGACTATAACTCGAAAAAAGCTATTGAAATACCTGCCGAACGTAGATTGAAAATGCAGCAGTTTGACAATTTAGAATAGTATTTTCTTGCTACATTCTGTTAGTTATTTAAACTTTATAATCAACAAAAATCGTATACTATCCTAAAGATAAATTTTCCAAAATTTTATAAAAGAATTAAGATGTTAAGAAACTTCTAAACGAAGACTAAGGTTGTACTCTTACCTTTTGAAAGGTCATTAGGTAAGGTGTAACAACCATTATTAAATATTTTCTATTTGAATTATCCTTCAACGATATCAGCACCTACTTCTTCTTCCTGCTCAATATCGTTCAGCGTTTTCTCCCGATGCTCCAATCCCCATTCCAGCATTACATCCAGTACTTTAGAAAAAGATTCTCCTGATGGAGTCAATTTATATTCAACCTTCACAGGAACGGTATCATAAACTGTTCTTTTCACCATAGCATTTGCTTCCAGATCGCGAAGTTCCTTTGAAAGCATTCGAGGAGTAATTTTAGGAATTTCTCTTTCCAGCTCCTTAAAGCGTTTTTTTCCAAACAACAATGAACTAATTATAGGTAGTTTCCATTTCCCGTTAATAACATTAATGGTGTCTTTTACAGCTAAAATATATGTTGCAGGACATTTTTTTACAGAATGAATTTGCGATGCGATGCTAAAATCTTTTTTCATTATTCTATTATTTGCTATACTTTATGATACCGATATACAAAAGTATAGTAGTTACTATTATATAGCAAATGTAAGTAAATTTGTTTATAATAGATTTTAAATTAAAAATAAAACAATGAAAGGATTAAAATTAGCTATCGCAGCATCAGCTGCATTATTGCTTACAGCATTTACGACAGCAAACCTATGGAAATCGGACGCGGCACATAGCGAAGTAGGATTTAGCATTGGACATCTTGGAATTTCCGAAATGTCAGGAGGTTTTAATGAATTTACGGCTACCATCACCAGCAACAAAGCCGATTTCAGTGATGCACAGATAGATGCGAGTATCAAAGTTTTGTCTATAAACACAAGAGTTGAAGCAAGAGATGAGCATCTTAGAAATGCAGATTTCTTCGAGGTAGAAAAATATCCTACCATCACCTTTAAAAGCACAAGTCTGACAAGTACAGGTAAAAATAAGTACAAAGTTACCGGCAATCTTACCATAAAAGGGGTCACCAAAGAAGTGGTGTTGGATATGACTTACAATGGCTCCTTAGAACATCCACAATCCAAAAAACTGACTGCCGGCTTTAAGTTAACGGGAGAAATTAAGCGTTCAGATTTTGGTATTGGCACCAACTTCCCAGCACCAATGATAAGCGACGCAGTAGACATTACTATCAATGGAGAATTTCAACAATAATAGCCAAAACATAACAGCAATGAAAAAAGACAAAATCATTTACTGGATAACTACGGGACTATTTTCTGCGATGATGACAATGAGTGCTGTCAACTATTTTACCAATCCTGAAATGCAGGCAACTTTTGCCCATCTTGGCTATCCTGATTATTTCAGAATACAATTAGGAACTGCCAAACTAATGGGGGTTTTGGCACTGTTGCTGCCTTTTGTACCTCAAACTTTCAAGCATTTTGCCTATGCGGGGTTTACCATTGTTACACTATCCGCTTCCGTTGCCCATGCGGCCAATGGAGATGGTGCATTCGCAACAGTATTGCCAATTATACTTTTGGGTATTCTTGCCGTTTCCTATCTATATTATCAAAAATTAAAAGGAAACAAAGTAAACTCATAAACAATTATAGATTAATACAAATTCAAACAAAGAGAGTTAATCAATATCAATGAAAATATTGCATATTATCAGTAGTCCAGCAGGAGAGAATTCATTCAGTATCAATTTAGGAAACGCCATTGTAGATAAATTAAAAAGTGAAAAGCTGGACAGTATTGTCATAACCCGAAATTTAGCCGCACAACCGCTTCCCCATTATGACGCAGTTCATCAAAGTACATTGTACACACCTATTGAGGAGCAAACTCAGGAGCAGCTTGAAGTGACAAACAGGTCAAACGAGGCAATTGCAGAATTGTTAGAAGCAGATGTAGTCGTAATCGGCGTGCCCATGTACAATTACGGCATTCCGTCAACATTAAAATCTTGGATAGATTATATAGCCCGTCCAGGCAAAACATTCGCATATTCAGAAGCGGGTCCTGAAGGATTGGTTAAAGGAAAAACAGCTTATTTAGCTATATCTACCGGTGGTATATACACTAGTGGGCAGATGAAAACCTGGGATCATACCGAAAATTACCTAAAAACTTTATTGGGTGATTTTTTTGGAATGGATGTAAAAGCTATTCGGGTAGAAGGAACAATATTACCTGGATTAAAGGAGGATGCACTTGATAAAGCTATACAGTTATTTGAACATGAACTTACCTGAAATATAACGTATGGCCACAAAAAAGAACAACAAATACCAAGTCACCTTACAGGAAACAGAATTGAAAGACGGTACTGCGCCCAATCAGTCAATAACATTTGATATTGAGAATCATGACAATCTCATGGAAATCATATCCATTTCGAAAGACAGAAGTTGGTTTGAAAACAATAGGCAGAACATCGAATTTATAGTTGGATTGAAACTATTGGGAGAAGTAGCAATCAGAAACCGAAAAAATCCCCTTTTTGAAGAATTTCTTCCTGCATTAGGAGAGTTGGTAAAAAAAATAAAAGACACAAACTGAAAAAAGAAATGAGCAAATTACTGATTACAGGGGCAACAGGACATCTGGGAAAAACAACTATTGATTTTCTTTTACAGAAAGGCGTAAACGCCAATCAAATAGTTGTCTTGGTAAGAGATATCAACAAGGCAACATCAATTATTGAAAAAGGAGTTGAAGTTCGTATAGGCAATTTTGATAATAAGGCGTCCTTGGAAAAAGCCACTCTGGGAATTGACAAAGTTTTGTTGATTTCAGGACTCGACGAACATCGGCTTCAACAACATAAAAACGTAATCGACGCATCCAAAAAATCAGGTGTCAGGCATATTGTCTATACAGGTGTTGCATTAAAAGACGCAAGCAGTTCTCTCAACCCGATTACGGCAGACCATTTTCAGACAGAAGATTACATTGTCGAAAATGGATTTACCTATACCTTTTTGCGCAACTCGCTTTATAGCGATGCTATGCCGTTGTTTGCGGGTGAAAAAGCTGTTGACAACGGAATATTTCTTCCTGCCGGAAATGGGAAAGTACCATTTGTACTTCGCCGTGATTTGGCCGAAGCCACTGCCACTGTCTTATTAGATAGCGGGCATGAAAACAAAACCTATAACCTAACAGGAAGTGATTTGTTTTCGTTTGGAGAAATAGCCAAGATCCTTACGGATTTATCGGGGAAAACCGTCAGCTATACCGATGCTGATGAAAAAATATTTAGCGAAACGTTACAAAAAATAGGTGTTCCTGATACTGCAATTTATGTCCTGTCATCATTTTCGGCCGATATTAGAATAGGTCAGTTTGAAGTACAGTCTAATGATATGGAGAAGCTGATAGGAAGAAAACCAGAAAACCTTAAGAATATTTTGAAAGAAATATATAGTTTATAAAATCGGGATACTTTTTATTCCACTCTCATTTTTTGGATTGGCTGATTCTGGACAGGCAACCTCTGAGAGTTTTGGAGAAGAAAAGAAAACTATTGAGAACATAAACATTAAAACAGAAAGTAAAATGAAAATAGAAATTTGGAGCGATGTAATGTGTCCATTCTGTTACATCGGAAAACGGAAATTTGAAACCGCATTGAACCAATTTGCTGATAAAAACAACATTGAAATAGAATGGAAAAGTTATCAGCTAATGCCCGAACTTGAAAAAGGCGTGATCAATGATCTTGAAAGGATGCTGGTCGAGAGAAGAGGTATAGACCCGGCCCAGGCAAAAGCAATGAACGCCCAAGTGGCCCAGGCGGGAAAACAAGTTGGTCTGGAATTTAATTTTGACAAAACCCTTGCCGTTAATACACTAGATGCCCATAGGTTTTTACATTTTGCCAAAGCTAACGGTAAACAAAATGAAGCGGAAGAGATTTTATTCCGTTCCTACTTTACGGACGGAAAAAATATAGGTGACTTTGCTACACTGATCCAGTTAGGTACATCCATTGGACTAGATGCCGGTGCATTAAAAGAGGTGTTGGAAAACGGAAGTTATGCAGAAGAAGTGCGGGCAGATATTTACGAAGCACAGCAGGCAGGTGTTCGTGGGGTACCTTTTTTTGTGTTCAACAGGAAGTATGCAGTATCGGGAGCACAAGACCCTCAAGCCTTTTTACAAACATTGGAGAAATCATTCTCCGAATGGAAAAAGGATAATCCCGAAGCAAAGTTGGATATTATTGACGGGCAAATTTGCACACCGGATGGAAAATGTGATTAATCATTTCTCTCCTGGGAATGTTCCTTAAAGCAGTTAAATAATATTTGAATAAAAGAATGAAAAATAAATTCGAGTTCGGCATTTCCACTTTTGCCGATGTGATGCCCGATCCACATTCGGGCATTACAATTTCCCAGGCAGAACGGATTCGACAAGTAGTCGAAGATATTGTACTGGCAGACTAATCGGGTATTGATTTTTACGGTGTAGGCGAACACCACCGTTCCGATTTTGCTGCTTCATCACCTGCTATCATATTGGCCGCAGATGCCTTTAGCGACAATGCCCCACGACATTGTAAAAAAGGCGATCAGGGTGTATGCAGAAGAAGTGATCCCCTTGGTAAGAGAACGATTGGAAAAAGTGGGTGACTTAAACTGACCTTTTGCTTACAGTTTGAATTATCAGATAAGGCTACAAGAAGAATTTAGTGATATTTGTAATATCGAATTGTAAAGAAATTTAAGAATGTTAAGAGCTCTTACAACAATAAAAAATTTTAAGGAGAAGTTTATCAAAGATGTTCCTGAAACATTTCAGTTTCAAAAAACCCCTTCGCAGATTTATCCGTTAAGCATCATTAAAAAGCATTTAGTTGTTCCATTTCCTTTAATCAGATTAGATTATAACATTCTTATTGTCCTTAAATCGGGAAGCATCAAACAGCAAATCAGTACGGAACTAATAAGCATAAATATTCCGTCCGTTATTTTCATTTCCGAAGGAACGGTATATTCTATCCAAGCTGTTTCAAGCGACCTCAAAGGGTATTTCTTACTGATAGAAAAGAAAACAATGAGTGCTATTTTCAATACCGAAACTATTTTAAACCTATCCCAAATTCAACCTGTTTCGCCGTTGAGCAACGAAACGGATTGGACGGTTGGCATTTGTCGGTTGCTTCACGAAGAAGTAAGCATGGAAAAGCCGAATAGAAAAATCAGTTTGGGGTTACTTCAGGCATTAGTTTATAAAACACTTGAATTATCCAACACGGGTAAAGTATTACCAAGAAATCAGCAAATCGCCATAAAGTTCAAACAGTTGGCAAATACCAACTTCCGAGAAGAAAAAAGTGTTGCATTTTATGCTGACGAATTAGCGATTTCGACAAATTATCTCAACCGATGTATTCAAGCCTTATTCCATAGAAGTGCAAAAGAAATGATTACTGAAATAGCCATTCTGCACAGTCAGTTATTGATGTGGGAAACCTCAAAGGACATTGCCGAGATTTGTTACGAACTTAATTTTGAAGATCCGTCTTACTTTTCACGTATTTTCAAAAAAGTAACAGGCAAAACCCCAACCCAATACCGAAATTTCATTATGCACGATTTGTCCTAACAAAGAGTGTGTTCCCACCAGCCATTCCTGTTTGTGCAGCTTAATTTTGGCCCAGAAAATTAAATTCAGGAATGATGAACAGAATAAACTTTCTTTTGTATGCTGCACTGTTCTTGGCATCTTGTGGTAATAGCAGCAATAAAACTCCGTCTGAAAATCAGGCAGGCAATACCACTGAAACAGTTGCCGAACCCGAAGTAGTGCCAACAGGCGATACCGTAAATGTGGTTCTTCAATCAGATGACAATATGAAGTTCGATAAGAGCGAAATCAGAGTTAAGTTAGGACAAACTGTAAAACTTACCTTAAAACATATAGGAACAATGCCCAAAACAGCGATGGGACACAATTTTGTGTTGTTGAAAAAAGGTGTTGATTTAGCCGAATTTGGCAATGGTTGTGCAACAGCCAAAGCACCCGATTACGATATTCCGTACAATTTACAGAAAGACGTAATCATATATACAAAAATGATTGGCGGGGGCGAAAGCGATACAATAGAATTTCTAACACCGCCCAGAGGAACTTATCATTTTTTATGCTCTTTTCCCGGACATTACGGAATGATGAACGGCGTTCTTATAGTCGAATAAAAACAAAAAAATCAAAAATATGTATAATTTTTTCAAAACATCTCATCATTATCTGGCATATTATGCATTAGCTTTTTTGCTGATTGCCATTATTTATTCGTGGATTAGATTTTTGCAGTCCAAACCATTTACCAACCGTTCTAAAATCATTGCCATAATCGGAATGGTGGGCACTCACATTCAGTTACTGGTTGGATTTATTTTATACTTCCTTTCGCCGCTCGGGTTTTCTAACCTTTCAGGTGAAACCATGAAAAACACAGTAGCCCGGTTTTATGCGGTAGAACACCCATTGATGATGATGATTGCGTTTGTGCTCATCACTTTAGGTTATAGGAAGTCAAAAAAATTTGCAGAGAGCAAAGCAAAGTTTAAACGGATCGGTATTTTTTATACGTTAGGACTACTTATTATTTTATATATGATTCCTTGGAATGTTTGGTTGTAAATGTTGAACTATTTAAGACTAAATAAATTATAAAAACGGGCAATGGACAACAGAAAATTACTATCACTAATATTGGGATTTTAAGCGAATGGTCGATGGATTTTCTAATGTAGTCAGGGCTTGCATTGAGTTTCCAGATCATCTTGCCATTATCATCAATTTCGTATCCGAATTTTGTAGCGATGATGTATTGGTCACGTTTTCCCGCAATGGCTTTTGCTATCAATTGCTCATTCAAATGTGGACCATATAAATCGGCCGTATCGAGAAAATTACCGCCCAATTCAAGTGAACGATGAATGGTGGCAATGGCTTCTTTTTCGTCCGATTTCCCATAAATGTCCGCTCCACCTAAAATGGTCATTCCCATACAACCTAATCATTGAGTTACTAATTTTTTGTTTGCATATCTATTATAATTTTGATAATCCAAAGGTAGAAACCTTAACTTTCATCGGATTATCTCAATTACTGAATTGTGTAGCAGAATTGAAGAAATTGGATTAGATGTAAGGAAATGATAAGCAGTTTCTGAAATACTGATAATAGAAATTGATTAGAGACAGCTTGATTTCACAGCTATTACAAGAAAGAAGTAGTGCTCTGTATGATATTTTAAAAAATCAATATTTATCAAAATGGTTTTATTTTAAGTTATTCAGAATGTTTTTTTACTATTTTTACCTATCTATAAGTAGATAGATTTAACAACAAATTCCTTACTGCTAATTTTTAAATCTAAAAATATTATTTAAATGGTAGATAATAAAAACAAAACATTGCTAATACGTGCCAATCTGATAATGATTGCTATGGTTCTTGTACATGATGCAGACCACATTAGACAGGCGTATTGTTGGGATTATACCATTCCTCTTTTGGTTTGGATCGTAAATATCAGTGTATATACACCAAGTTTCATCGCTCTATATCTGATAAAAAAGAACAAAAATTCGGCATCTACGGCTACTGTAGTCAACGGTTTATTGGTTGCAGCAGCTTTTTCGGAAGTACATTTGTTAGGTCCCACATTTCCCGTTTGGGGAATCTGGAATAAGAATTTTTTTATTTTGGGAGCCGATGCAATAAGTTGGACAATTTTAGCTGTCACGGTTGCTGTAGGCGTTGGCGTTTCATTGACAGGGAATTTTGTGAGAGGAAGATTATCCGTTTCCAATAAAAGCCGACAATATGAATAAAAAGGTAAAAGCAGGTATCTTTGTTCTTTGTTTCGCTGTAATGGTTCTTTTGATTTGGAAAAGATTTGACAGCGTTGCTTATGGAGGCAATTTTTCGCTTCATTCAAAAGAGGGCGTTTGGACTTTTAGCGATTCGCCTAAAAAGTTAAACCTAATTTATTTCGGCTTCACCAAATGCGGTGATGTTTGTCCTGTCAGTATGAGCAAAATGGCTTCTGCATTTAAACAGCTCACTCCTGAAGAACGTGCTCATGTGCAATTGATCTTTGTCAGCGTAGACGCAAAGCACGACACTCCCAAAGATGCTTCACGTTTTGCAAAAACATTTAACGATGAATTTATTGGTGTGACGGGACACAAAGCTGAAATTGATTCAGTAATAAACAAATTCCCGGCCGGATATGTGATCGAGCAGAAAAAGGAATCCCATTTGGGATATATCATTATTCATCCTGATAAATTTTTCTTTGTTGACGCAGAGGGAAAAATGATTGATGAAATCAGTGCCCAAAAAGAACCTGATGAAATGGCTGATGCAATCCGTACCTATTTGTAAATTCCACCAACAAAAATATAGCTGATTTAAAACCTAATAATAAGATAAAGAACCCATGAACGATAATTTCAGATTTTCCATTCCGGTATCCATGCGTTGGAATGACTTAGATGCTCTTGGACATGTCAACAACATCTACTATTTCGAATATTTCCAGATTGCCCGAGGGCAATATATGCCTGTCGCAAGTCCGCAATGGGATTGGTATAAAAATATGTTTGTTATTGCACACTTGGAATGTGATTATATCAAGGAGATAACATTGAAAAATATCGACATGTCCGTTAAGGTGAGAACCAGTAGCATTTCCAACAAAAGCTTTGAAATGGAATACCTGATAATAAGTATAGCAAAAGACGGTACTGAAATAATCCACGCAAAAGGCAAAAGCACTAACGTTATGGTAGATATTAATGCTAAAAAATCAATGAACATCCCTGATTGGTTACGGAAAGACATTATAGCGTATGAACATGCTTTAAATTGAAATAAAGATGGATACCAGACTACGGATTATTGATACAGCCAATACCCTAATAGTTGAACGAGGGTATAATGCTTTTAGTTATAAAGATATTTCGGAGAAAATAGGCATCAAGACATCTTCCATCCATTATCACTTTTCTACCAAAAGTGTTTTGGGCATTGCCGTTGTCCAACAACACCAACAGGCTTTTGAGCAAACCATTGCAAGAACAAACGGAAAAACTCCGATAGAGAAAATCGGCAAATTATTTCTTTACTATAAACGACTTGTTGCTGAAAGGAAAGTATGCATTGCAGGCGCTATGACTTCGGATATCAATACATTGGATGAGTCGTTACGGGAGCAAATTTTAGCGTTTTCGGGTACATTAATAAACTGGACAGCCTCCATACTACGAGACGGGCAAACTCAAAGCATTTTTAAACCAATCGCAAGCCACGAACTGAAAGCAAAACAAATCATCGCAAGCTTAATGGCAGTGGCTCAGTTTGCAAGAATTGAAAAGAGTAAATCAGACTTTGATCTTATGACGCAGATGATGTTGGAGGAACTTATAATAACCGTGTAAATTATGAGAAAAGAAAATTTTGAGACGGTATGTGAAGACGGAGTAAAGCTGAAAGGGACATTGCTGATTCCTGAAAATCCGAAAGCCGTTGTGCAATTCAATTGCGGAACAGCTACAAAGAAAGAGTTTTATTTGTCGTTTCTGACTTATCTGGCAGAAAACGGCTATCTGTGCTGTTTATGGAATTACAGGGGAAGCGAAAAAGGCGATGACTTGAAAAACAGCAGTTATACGTTTTCCGATTATGGTACTAAAGATATGCCGGCCATAAAAAAGTATCTCAACAACAAATTTCCAGACCTGCCTTTTTTCTTCGTTGGGCATAGTGCAGGTGGTCAGCAAATTGGTTTTATGGATAACCTGGAGAATGTCAAAGGGAATATAAACATTGCCGTTTCATCAGGCTACTATCCAAACATGCCTTTTGGATACAGGATGAAAGCCTATTTCTTTTTCTATGTTTTTTCACCGGTTAGTGCCTTGCTCAATGGCTTTGTAAAAGCAAAACCTTACGGATTAATGGAAAATCTTCCTAAAAAAGTGGTGTTTGAATGGCGTGACTGGTTAGAAAAAGAAGATTACTTTTTCAATGAAAAATTCTACGGAAAAACCGTTCCGAGAGGACATTTCAAAAACTTAAAATTCCCTGTTCACGTTTATTACTCGACTGACGATACTATTTCCAATGCAAAAAATACGAAAGCATTTTGGAGAAATTTAAATAGTGAAAAAGGAATTACATTTACAGAACTAACTCCAAAAGAATTTGGATTGAAAAAAATCGACCATTTCGGATATTTCAAGAAGACAATGAAAGATAAATTGTGGATAGACATTTTAAAGCGTCTTGATAACTTATTAACGATTTAAAAGGGCGACATTAGAATAGCATAGATTGTCGTCCTTTCAACACTGAAGTTGTCGTTCCCTATTGCCGCTCCTTCGCTAAGCTGCCAAACCCTACTCAACCAAGTGACAATTAAAAATCATTGACCTATCATTTGGATACAACTTCACCCGATTTAGATACTTTTTTCAGAAGCAATATTTTGAACTTTACAACAAGTATTAAAAAATAAATTTATGAGCAACATTAAAAAAGTAAATTTGGGAAGTCACGGACTTGTTGTTCCGACTATAGGGCTTGGCTGTATGGGCATGACCCCTATTGAGGGTTATGGCGATCAATATGGAAAAGCAGACGAAAAAGAAGCCATTGCTACCATTCATCGTTCATTGGAATTAGGCGGCAATTTTTTAGATACGGCAGATATATATGGACCTTTCCTTAACGAAAGGTTGATAGCCAAGGCAATCAAAGGAAACAGAGATAAGTATATCATTGCTACAAAATTCGGAAATGAAATAAATGATGAAGGCAGTATTACAGGAAAAGTAAATGGTAGCAAAGACTATATCAGAAAGTCTGTAGAACGTTCTTTAAAAAATCTTGAGACAGATTATATTGATTTGTATTATCAACATCGTGTTGATAGCAATACACCTATTGAGGAAACCGTTGCGGTAATGGCAGATTTGGTAAAAGAGGGCAAAGTAAAATACATCGGACTTTCGGAAGCAGGTTCAGAAACCATCAAAAAAGCACACAAAATCCATCCCATTACAGCCGTTCAATCCGAGTACTCATTGTTTGAAAGACAAATTGAAGAATTAGGAATAACAGACACATTAAAAGAATTAGACATTACCCTGGTATGCTATTCGCCAATAAGCAGAGGCTTTTTAAGTGGCGAAATTCAAAAACCCGAAGATTTCCCGGAAGGAGATTTCAGGAGATTTTTTCCAAAATTTCAAGGTGAGCAATTTTATAAAAATTTAGAATTGGTAAATGAAATAAAAAAAGTGGCAGCCGAGAAAAACATTACTGCGGCACAACTTGCCATTGCATGGACAATTGCAAAAGGACACGTTCCCATTCCTGGCACAAAACGAGTAAAATATATAGAACAAAATATTGAAGCTACCAATGTATTGCTTACAGAAGAAGATTTGAACCGTTTGGAAAGCATTGTTCCATTAGGAACTGAAACGGGTGCACGGTATCCGGAAGAAGTAATGAAAGGCGTGAATTTGTAAACCAAAAATATAAGATTATGAAAGATTATTTTAATTATGTTGGCAAGACTTGTGTGGTAACGGGAGGATCAAACGGAATGGGAAAAGCAACTGTCGAAATGCTCCTTGACTTAGGTGCGAAAGTTTATAATTTAGATCTGGTGCCCGGTGACATTGCGGGAATGGAGTATATCCAAGTTAACCTTACGGAGCGGGAGTCTATCGACAAGGCCTTTGAAAAGTTGCCACCAACGATTGACAAATTTTTTGGGGTGGCGGGTATTGTAGGCGTAGGTCCCGGGCAAACAGCGGAATTGGTTGTCAAAATCAACTTCCTTTCCTATAAGTATATGCTAGACAACTATTTGTTTGACAGGATGGCATGGGGCGGAGCCATAGCATTTATCACCTCCGGTGCCTGTCGCGGGTGGATTACGCAGAAGCATGAGTATTTTCCTATGATTCATGCCAGCTATGATTGGGCCTTGGAGTTTATCAGAGCGAATGAACAAAATATGGATCCCGTCGGCTCGTATGCAATAAGCAAACGGGCTTTGGCCTGTATAATAGCTGCCAAAAGCGAAAAATATTATGAGAAAGAAATCCGGATCAATAACGTAATGCCTGGTCACACAAAAACCGGTTTACTGGAAGGGGTAGTTAAATTTATGGGAAGTGACGATTTTATGCACAATTACTTTGGCGTGATCAAAAGAGAGTCCCTACCTGAGGAGATTGCCTCTCTACTCGTCTTCGTAAACAGCGATTTGGCAAGCTTTGTTACTGCAGCCACAATATCAGGAGAAGGTGGCTTGATGACCTTATGCGATTTGGGTGTGCGTACGGATATTAACGGGGGAGCATTTTTTAAAGGACCCGTTCTTTTTCCTAAATAATCCGTTTCTGCACAATCTACGGGCTATTGCTCAACGAAAGATTGATTGCAAAGCTATCAATGGAAATATAAGTATATCATTGCTACAAAATTTGGTTTTGAAGTAGGTTATAATGAACAGTTTACAGGTGGGCGGTATCCGGAAGAAGTAATGAAAGGGGGTTAATTTGTGACATCAAAAACAACGGATAAACGGTTAGTTTTTCGTTATTTTTTTAACTTTATACAATGAAGAAAAATACACCATTTTTTTTGAACTCGGTTTCAGAAATTCACAATTTTCTGAAAATCAAAAAGCCGACACACCCTTTGGTGAGTGTTGTAAGTTTGGACGATATTGTTTTCAAAAGTCCTGACGATATAAAAACAATTGTTTATAATTTCTATACGATTTATTTGAAAAAAAATTTCGATGGAAAAATAAAATACGGACAGCAGTATTATGATTATGACAATGGGATAATGACCTTTTTTTCGCCCAAACAAATGTTTTCCATAGAAGCAGACAGCTCTACAAATGTTGAAGGTTGGATGGTGGTTTTTCATCCTGATTTTATTCAAAACTATCCGTTGGCAAAGCGTATAAAGGAATATGGATTTTTCTCTTACGCAGCCAATGAGGCGTTGCATCTTTCGGAAAGGGAGGAAACCGTTATTTATGGATTATTGCAAAATTTGCAGCACGAAATCGAAGCAATGATAGACAATTACACACAAGACGTTGTGGTTTCACATATCGATTTGTTGCTAAATTATTGCAATAGATTCTATAATCGTCAATTTATAACACGAAAAACAGCTTCTAACGATTTGTTTTTAAAGTTTGAAGGTTTACTTACTGCGTATTACCAGAAAGAAGGTCTATCGGGATTGCCGACAGTTCAATACTTTGCCGAAAAATTGTTTGTTTCGCCTCACTATCTAAACGATATGCTTAAGAACCTGACAGGGCAAACCACTCAACAGCATATCCAAAATCAACTCATAGAAAAAGCTAAAGAACTCTTATCTACAACAGGTATGTCCGTAAGCGAAATTGCGTATCAGTTAGGTTTTGAATATCCGCAATCCTTCAGTAAATTATTTAAGAACAAAACAAACCTGACTCCGTTGAAATTTAGACAATCATTCAACTAACCAACAAGCGGATAAAATGGTGGCTACAAGCAGTTCGGTAAAATATGAGTAAAACATGAAAATCCAACTTTCGGATTTCTACTCCGCAAAACCATTAGTACTAATAGAACTCCCAACTTGCTAAAAATAACCTTACTTCAGATATACCTACAACAAAAGTAGATTGGGCTACATCTGTTTTTTGATGATTGTAGAGCTTTGTAATATAAAGTCACAAAGAGCGACAAAAATATTGCAAATCAATTCCAGTTTACTATTATGTATTCATTAAAAGACAAAGTAGCCCTTATTACCGGGTCGATTACCGGACTGGGAAAAGCGATAGCGGAACGCTATGCCAAGTTAGGGGCAAATATCGTTTTGAACGACCATAAAGATACTTCTGCGGCCAATGAAATTATTGCAGGCCTTAATGCAAAAGGCATTAAAGCCATAGCTGTCCAGGCAGATATCAGCAAATCTGAAGATGTTGAAAGACTGTTCAGCGAAGCAAAAAATGCTTTTGGGAAAATTGATATTGTAGTAGCGAATGCCGGTATCCAATTGGCAAATGTACCTGTGACCGAACTAACCGATGAACAATTGGACCTCTTACTTTCCGTAAACACTAAGGGGACATTTCTTACCCTAAAGAATGCCGCAAAACACGTGGAAGATAACGGACGTATCATTGCCATATCATCAACAACCGCATTTTTTCCGGTTGAAGGATTTTCTCTCTATGGTGGTAGTAAAAGAGCAGTCAATAACCTCGTGGAAGTATTAGCGATGGAAATTGGGCACCGGGGCGTAACCGTAAATACCATTGTTCCTTTTGCGGTTCAAAATACAGGTCTTTTTGCCCAAATGCCCGAAACAGGCGGCTTCGTGGACTTTGCAAAGGCACATAACCCGATGAAACGTATGGCACAACCTGAAGACATCGCCAACGCTGCCGAATTACTGGTATCAGATCTGGCATCTTTTATCAGTGGACAGCACATCATAGTAAATGGCGGTGCAAGACAGTAAAAAAATCATTCAGTATAAACATTAAAAACAGAATAAAATGAAAAAAGCATATAAACCTGAAGAAGTCGCAGATTTATTTCTGGAACATTTCAACTCGAAAGACCTTGAAGGAATTGCCTCCGTCTATGAGGAAGATGCCGTCATCATAACAAGCCACGAACATACCGCGGCCCGCGGGAAGGATGAAATAAAAGCCTTTTTTGCAAAACTGATGGAAGTAACACCAAAATTTGAGGGCGTAACCCACAGCTTACCTATCGTAAACGGGGATATCGCCCTCACATCCACAAAACTACCAAATGGATTTGTAACGGCTGAGGTAGGCAGAAAACAAGCTGACGGTAGTTGGTTGTGGTTCATCGACCAACCCATCATTTCAATTGAAAAAACAGATAACGTATGAAAATCATAGTAACAGGTTCATTGGGAAATATCAGCAAACCCCTGACCGAACGACTGCTGAAAGAGGGACACAATGTAACGGTCGTAAGCAGTAACATTGAACGACAAAAGACAATTGAAGAATTGGGTGCCAAAGCGGCCATAGGAACAATTGATGACGTTGAGTTTCTAACACAGACATTTACTGGAGCCGATGCCGTATATGCTATGAAACCAACCGTCAACCTATTTGATCCAAGTGTGGATGTTTATCAAAATTACAGCCAGCTTACCGAAAACTATGTCCAGGCAATAATAGCTTCCGGAGTAAAGAAAATAGTCCATTTGAGCAGCCTCGGTTCCCATACAGATAAAGGTACGGGTATACTGGCAATGCACTATTATTCGGAACAAACACTGAATAAACTTCCCGGTGATATTGCGATTTGTACGCTTCGTCCGGTATCGTTCTATTCCAATGTACTTGCATTCATTCCGACTATAAAATCCCAGAACAGCATTTTTACCAATTACAAAACGGAAGAAAAGGAACCCTGGGTTTCGACTATGGACATCGCAAAAGTTGCTTCCGAGGAATTAACGCAACCATGGGAAGGAAGAAAAATACGCTACGTTGCCAGCGATGAATTTACAAGTGACGAACTGGCAAGTGCAATCGGCAAGGCTATTGGAAACCCAGATGTGAAATGGATAAAAATTCCTGATGAGGCGATGCTCAAAGCATTGACAGAACTGGGAATGACCGAAAAATCAGCCAGGGCCTTTGTGGAAATGAACATAGCAAGGAACAATGGAACTTTATTTGAAGACTACCTGCAACATCGTCCGGTTTTGGGCGAAGTGAAACTAAAAGATTTTGCAGGACAGTTTGCCATCGCATTTCATACTAAATAAATATAAAAAAATGAAACAATTAAAAATAGTAGGAAATAACATAGGAAATGGTATCTCACAATTGGGTTTGGGAGCAATGCGAATGGCTCCGGATAGAGCAGCGGGAATAGCTGCTATCCATACCGCATTGGACAATGGTGTTAATTTTTTAAACACGGGCGATTTTTATTCCGCAGGAATTAGTGAAACCATCGTTGGCGAAGCATTGAAAGGACGTAAACGAGAAGAAGCATTTGTTTCGGTAAAGTTTGGGGCCATACAAACAATAGAAGGGGGAATGTCCGGATTTGATGTTCGTCCTGAGCTGGTAGAGAATTACCTTGCCTATTCACTAAAAAGATTGGGGCTGGACTACATAGATTTATATCAACCGTGTCGCATTAATCCCCATATTCCGGTAGAAGAAACCATTGGAGCCGTTTCCCGTCTTGTTGAAAAGGGCTATGTAAGAACCATTGGTATTTCCGAAGTAGATGCCGATACCTTACGCCGGGCAAATGCTACGCATCCAATCAGTCTGGTAGAAGTAGCTTATTCTCTAATGAACAGAAAGATAGAAGATAATATCATTCCGACTGCGAGAGAGCTGGGTATTGGTATCGTAGGTTTCAGCGTACTTCTTTCAGGTATTTTGGGTGGAAGTGCTCCTGAGCAGAAATTATCTGCACTTAGCCATTTCGCTCCCGCATCGGCATTGGAAAACATCAATCAGAATCTTTCCCTTACGGATAAGCTACAGCAGATAGCAGATGAAAAAGGAGCTACTTTAGCCCAGCTTGCCATTGCGTGGGTATTGGCTCAGGGCGAAGATATCATGGCATTGGTGGGTTCAAGAACAAAAAGTCAGTTTGAAGATTCTTTGAGAGCAACGGACATTTTGTTGAGTAAGGATGATTTGAACAGGATTGAAAATATTATTCCCAAAGCAAATGCCTTGAGCAATTATATGCCTCCTATTAATATAGATAAAAACGGCTTGTTCAAACATTAACAGCAAAATAATATTGTTGAATTAGACAGTAAATAATTTGAGATGCTGGATAGTTTTTTTATTTATTAAATTCACTTTTTTAATTTTGTAATCATCTGAAATATAGAGCTATATGATTATAACCGTTGTTATAGTATTAGTTATCATAAGTGCGTACTTTTTTCAAGCTGTAAAAACGGTTACGAAAAACAGGGTTATCTTGTGGGGATACTGGTTCTTTTATATAGCTTTGATTGGCTTCTTGTTGTATTATATGTATGGAATAGGAACAAGTCAGTCTACTGCAACTACAATAAAAATAACCTATTGGATAACAGGATTGATGTTATTGCTTATACTGCCCAAGCTGATAGCTATTCCCGTTCTAATGGTTGAGGATCTTACCCGTTCTGTTCATTATGTAATTAACAGGTTCAGGCGTTCAAGAGGAACGCCTGAACTCACTTATTATTCCGAAGGTCGTAGGAAATTTATCAGTCAGTTAGCTCTCGGTATTGCTGCCATTCCGTTTACGGGAATGTTGTGGGGAATCGGTAAAGGTCGCTATGATTACAAAGTACACAGGGTAACAATACGCTTTAAGGATTTGCCAAAAGCTTTTCACGGTTTTACCATTACGCAGTTATCCGACATTCACGCAGGTAGTTTTGGAAGTGTTGAAGATGTAGAGCGTGGGATTACATTAGCCAATGAGCAAAAAAGTGATCTGTTCTTATTTACAGGCGATCTAGTAAATAATTTTGCTTACGAAATGAATGATTGGAAGCCAACCTTTTCCAAGTTCAAAGCTCGGTTTGGGCAATATTCCGTTATGGGCAACCACGACTATGGGGATTATTCCAGATGGGAAAGTGAAGAAGCAAAAGCGGAAAATTTACAGCAGATCAAAAACGTTCATAAGGATATTGGTTTTAGGCTTTTGTTGGATGAAAATCTGAAAATTGAAAAGGACGGACAACATATCACGCTTATCGGGGTAGAAAATTGGAGTAAAGAGGAACAGCACCGGTATGGAAATCTGAATAAAGCCACTGAGGGAGTAAATGAAAATGATTTTAAAATACTGATGACTCACGACCCTACGCATTGGGACGAAGAGGTATTGAAACATCAGCAGCATATCCATCTTACCCTTTCCGGACATACACATGGTATGCAAATGGGTGTGGAAATACCGGGTTTTATCAAGTGGAGCCCCGCTAAATATTTGTATGATCAATGGGCTGGTCTTTATGAGAAAAAAGAAAGATACATTTATGTAAACCGAGGATTTGGCTATATTGGTTATCCCGGAAGAGTTGGTATTTTACCGGAAATTACGGTAATAACTTTAAAGGGAGCTTAGAAATATGTTGAATATATCTTGCCTTAAGAAAATCCTTTTAGGAATTATATGCCTCCTGTTAATATAGATGAAAACTGGTTATTTAACAGATAAAGAGTCTGTTATGCTCCTATTGGTTATGAACATATGATAAAATATATACAACAGTTACTGGAATGTCATCAACATTCATAATGGAATTAAAAAAACAGCATGAAACAATTTTTCTTGAGCTATTAAAGTGAAAATTTAAACCATTTTACCATTTCTTATTCAGAGTATAGAAAAAGGAAAAAGAGAAGGCTTATATAAAATAGACTTAAATACAGAAGAAATTTGTGAGGCTTTTGATGATCTATCCAGAATCATATTTTTTAATGGGTCTAATAATTCAATAAATACTATATAATTTTTAAACTCATTATTTATATCCAGATTGGTTTCTGTCAAAGGGCTGGAGCTCTTTGATGAGCTTAATAAAAATAATATAATTCATAAAACATATAAATAATCATTAACACATATTATTATAGAAACTTAACAATCTTTTATTAACCAACTTTATATAAGTTCCCTAAAAACACAAACAAATGAAAATCAAAATACTACACCTTTGGTCTGCACTACTCTTAATTTTAACATTAAATTCTTGTGGTGACGATGATAACAACGACAATAACGATGACAATGGTGGTGACACCGAAATTGTTGGGGAATCTGGCATTATGCAAAACTTAGATATAACTAATTTGAGTACTGATGCTTTTCCTTGGAATTATCAAGATGATGTAAATAATACAGGATGTGGATATGCTGGTTTAACTGATGGTATACTAAAAAGATGGGATACAGACCATGATGGATTAATACCCGTAAAATTTGATAATGTTCCTTTCGAGATTGAAGCATTAGATATCATTGAAGATAAATTGGGCTTTACCTTATTTGATAGAACAAGCATAGCCACTACACCCAACGACCAAGTTGCCAGAGGGATAATTTTTAGTAATGGTACGGCGTCAGGACCTAATCCAGCTACAGATTGTGGTCATGTATCAGAAGGGGTTGGTACATTTAGTTATCCTTATTATGGGGAAAATACAGAATCCTCTTCCGAAAATATTTATTTAGAATATGACAATGATGGAAATATTATTGGTTTTGATTATCCGTTTATAGAATCTGCTTACGATGGGGAAGGAAATATAGTAGGTAAGGTATTAGAAGGCACGTCTTATATTTTTGATGACAATAACCTTGTAATTGGTCTTGTAGCACAAGAAGATGAGTTAATCTATGATATTGATGGTAATGCCATTTGTACCACACTTTACAATAGCAGTTTGTATGATTCTAATGGTATAGCTATTGGTGCTTATACTTATATTGTGGGAGACCAAGAAGACATGGATGATGGTGCTTATGTAATTAAATACCGTGTAGTTGAAGATCCTTTCTATGACACTACAGGTCGTATAAATACTGCTCTTTATGTACACATTGGCTCTTCAGAATGCCAAAATGAAATCACTCTAAATTTAGTGATACATGAGGTTGGGCATGCATTAGGTTTGGGATCTCATTTTGAAGGATTTGGTTACGGTCCAGCCGTAGATGGCAATTTTTGGAACGTACTCTATACCCTTTACCATAATCCTGTTAGTAGTGAAGCAGATAGTATTAATATCATACAAATAGAGTTTTAAATTACATTTTTTTAACTCTCTATTTTATAGGTTGGTTTCTATTAAAGGATTGAAAATATTAGAGAAAATAGAACGCAAAAATTGTTTTAATTATTTTTACATCATGAAAAATAATGTGCCCATAAAAATAAAATCAATCAAGGACTTTCATAAATTGTGGGATTTACCTCAACCCGAGCATCCACTTATCAGTGTAATAGATTATTCACAGATTAAACATTTGCCCGAAAACGGTGAGGTAGGAATCATATTTGACTGCTATGCCATTTCCATCAAACGTGATTTGGGTATCAAAATGATTTACGGTCAACAGGAATACGATTTTGACAACGGTGTCATGTTTTTTATGGCGCCCAATCAATTATTAAGGATTGAAACTAACCCTAAAATTGTTTCCGAACGGTCTGGGTGGATGTTGTTTATCCATCCCGATTTCCTTTGGAATACGCCTTTAGCAAAAAGCATAAAGCAGTATGATTTTTTTAACTATACCGCCAATGAAGCATTGTTTCTTTCGGAAAAAGAAGAGGCCATAGTGACGCAGACTATTCTCAATATCCAACAGGAGTACCATTCCAACATCGATAAATTCAGCCAAAACATTATCATCTCTCAGATTGAAACTCTGTTGAATTATTCCGAAAGGTTTTATCAAAGGCAGTTTATCACCCGAAAAATCACGAACCACAAGATACTTGATAGGCTTGAAGAATTACTTTCAGGGTATTTTTCTAATACTGATACTACCGAAAAAGGCTTACCAACTGTACAGTTCGTAGCTGATAAACTTAATGTTTCTTCCAGTTATTTAAGCAATCTGCTCAAAAGTCTTACGGGACAAAGTACACAGCAGCTCATTCAAGACAAAGTGATAGAAGTTGCTAAAGAAAAGCTAACAACAACAGATTTATCAGTCAGTGAAATTGCATATGAATTGGGATTTGAACATTCACAATCTTTCAGCAAACTTTTCAAAACAAAGACGAATGTGTCTCCTTTAGAGTTTAGACAGTCGTTTAACTGATTCTGTTAATGTGCAACAAATAAGTCTTTTTGACATTTTATTCTTAGTGTTAGTATATCTTTGTAAAGAGAAAAACAGCAGATGGCACAACCCATAATCCCCATAAATACATTAAAAGATTTAATCGAGAGCAAAGGCATAAATGTTCTTGATTCGAATATTATTGGATTTGATATTGATAGTAGCAACCTTGACAGAGTGCAACTTAACTACCCTTCTAGAACTATGGGGAATGGCATTATATTGATAACCAAAGGCACCGCATCTTTAAAGATAGATTTTCAGAGTATGGAAGTCGGCGAGAAAGATGTTATAACTGTCTTTCCAAATAATGTTTTAGAATTTAAGAGCTTTTCACCGGATTGTTGTATAAAAGGTGTGTTGGTGTCTGTTGATTATCTTTCCCAAATAGACATCCAACTCAACTCGCACGAAGCGATGGATTATCTTTCAAAAAATTATTCAAAAATAATTTCTCTTACGAAAGATAATGGTCGTATTATCGATTTTCATATTCAGCGAATTCAGGCTCTTAATAATCCAAACGAGGATAATTTCTTCTATCTCGATATGTTGAAAAGACATATGACCCTGATTGTTTATGAATTGGCAAATTTCAGCAAATTCCAAAATAATAATCACGATTTTATAAGTTTCAGAAAGGAAAATATAGCCGTTGAATTTCTAAATTTGGTAAATCAGAATTTTAGGGAACATAAAGATGTTCAGTATTATGCGGATAGAATTTATATTTCCCGCAAACATCTTACACGTACAATCAAAGAAGTCTTTCATAAAGCACCCAAGCAAATCATTGAAGACAAGATCACGGTTGAAGCCAAAATGTTACTTTTAAAGAGCGAAGCAAACATAAGTTTGGTGATGGAGGAACTCCATTTTGAGGATCAGGCTGTATTTAGCAAATTCTTCAAAAAAAATACTGGATTGACCCCTACTGCCTACAGACGTGAGACCTTAAAGAAATCGTAAAAAGTCTTTCCCTGCTTTTTTTTACACTAGGTCAATGCGTCTTTTTGACAAAATTATGGGCTTTTATCGTCTTGTATAGCTTTTCTACTGCACATAGCTTTGCCCATTAATTTTAAAATTCACATTTATATGAATAAGATAAAAGCATCATCAGTTTTCATGATGATGAGCTGTGCGACGATGTTGTTATCCTGTAATCAAAATCAGCAGGTACATCAGTATCCTCCGATGGAGCTTCCTGTCGAGAAAATACAAAAGGGCAACGGGCTTGTAGCAAGAGAATATCCTGCAAGTATTGAAGGGATTACTGATGTTGAAATCCGTCCACAGGTGTCGGGTTATCTTCAGAAAATTCTGGTTGACGAAGGTGCTTATGTAAAAGCAGGACAACTCCTGTTTAAAATTGACGACCGTCTCTATGATCGTGTTTTAACAACAAGGCACACAAAGCAGGACTTAAAGTCAAAGCGTTAACAGCTGAAATAATGATGGCTATGGCAAGTGTCAATGCAAACTGCTGGTAAAAAACACCTGTTGGACCTTCCATAAAACCGACAGGGACAAATACGGCAGCCATGACCAAGGTAATGGAAATGATGGCTCCGGTAATCTCACTCATCGCAGACATGGTAGCAGCCCGTGCATTCAACTTTCTTTTTTCCATTTTTGCATGTACGGCTTCTACCACCACAATGGCATCATCCACCACAATACCAATGGCAAGTACCAATGCAAAAAGTGTCAAAAGATTTATAGTAAATCCGAAAATCGACATAAAAAAGAAAGTTCCTACAATGGAAACCGGCACTGCAATGGCGGGAATCAACGTTGAACGGAAATCCTGAAGGAACAGGAAAACCACGATAAAAACCAAGACAAAAGCTTCTATCAATGTACTGATTACTTGACTTATCGATTGATCCAGAGATTCTTTGGAACTATAAATGAAATCATATTTTATACCTGGAGGAAAGGATTTGGACAGCTCTTCCACTCTCTGACGTGCCGCAATTTCAATATCATTGGCATTAGAACCGGCTGTCTGGAACATCGCAACCCCAATGCCGGGTTTTCCGTTATACAAAGTCGTCAATCCGTAATCATAAGTACCAAATTCTACTTTTGCGACATCTTTCAATCGTAATGTACTTCCGTCGTTATTAGCTCTCAACACAATGTTCCCATATTGAGAAGGCTCCGTATACTTTCCTTTATAACGGATGACGTAGTCAATGGCTTCTTTGCTGCGTTCTCCAAAACGCCCTGGAGCAGCTTCAATATTCTGTGCCTGTATGGCAGCTGAAATTTCCTGAGGGGTAATATTGTAAGCCGCCATTTTTTGAGGGTCTAACCAAACCCGCATCGAATAGTCCATATTACCATAAACCATAGCGTCACCAACACCTTTTATACGTTTCAGTTCCGGAACAATATTGATTTTTGCATAGTTATCAATAAATAGTGCATCCGTTTTGCCGTCATCACTGTACAGGTTAAACACGGCAAGCATACTGTTCTGCCTTTTTTGTGTTGTTACCCCAATTTGGTTAACTTCCGCCGGCAATTGGCTAGTTGCTTGTGCCACACGGTTTTGCACATTTACAGCAGCCTGATCTGGGTCGGTTCCCAATTTGAACACTACGGTCAGCATCAGATTCCCGTTACTGGAACTTGAAGTGATATAATCCATGTTTTCTACCCCGTTGATGGCATTTTCCAAAGGGGGCGCTACCGAACGGGCAATTACCTCTCCACTGGCGCCGGGATAAACCGCAGTAACCGTTACACTTGGCGGGGCAATATCAGGAAAGGAAGTGATGGGAAGTGAAGATAATCCTACCAACCCTAAAATCACCAATAAAATAGAGATTACAGTAGCGAGTACAGGTCTTTTTATAATCTTTTTTAACATTTTTGCATACGTTTTTTATTCACAGCGATTTTATTTGTTGGATGTTTTGTCTGCCTTGGCCTGTTGGGGTACTACAGGCATCCCTGGCTGCAATCGCTCATAGCCCGACACAACATATGTCTCTCCTGGATCTACCCCAAAATTTATCATATAATTCTCGCTACTTTTCCCTAGAACCTCTAGCTGCTTCTGAACGGCTCTGTTCTCCTTATCCAAAGTATAGACGTAAACTTTATCCTGAACATTGAATGTAGAGGCAACCGGCACAAGAATAACATCGGCATAATTCTGTTCTATAATGATTTTCCCCGTATTCCCAGAACGTAAAAGCCCTTTTGGGTTATCAAATCTTGCCCTGAAGCTGACCGAACCCGTACTGGTACTAAACTGTCCTTCAATAGCATCAATTTTTCCTTTTTGTTCGTATAAACTTCCGTTTGCAATCTGCAAACCGACCGGAGCCGAATTTTTTATTTTTTCGTCAATGGTGTTCCCTTCATATTGATTTTGAAACTCAAAAAAATCGGTTTCGCTCATACCGAAATAAGCGTTTACTTGATGAATGTCGGAGAGCAAGGTAAGAGCTTCGGGAGAGGTCGGACCGATTAAGCTCCCAAGTCGATAATTTATTCTCCCCAAATATCCACTTACAGGAGCTGTTATAGTACAAAAATCATAATTGATTTTTGCCGATTGTACAGCCGCTTGGGCTGATTCATAATTTGCCTGAGCCTGCTGAACCTGTAAATCGGATACAATTTTTTCTTTAGCGAGTTCTTTTCTTCTGTCTAAATCTATTTTGGTATTTGTAAGATTTGCCTTTGCAGTGTTGTACTGCTCCGCATTCGGAGGAACACGGTCACGAAGCACAAAAGAAAACAGGGTTTAAAGACCGCTTTTTTGCAGGGTTCAATGCCGCTTTTGACAGAATGACCTACCGTTACGGAAAATCGATTCTGTTTCTTTTGAAAAGAAAATCCATCGCCTTTGGAGGCTTGGCCGTCGTTATAGGATTGTTTGCGTGGATGTTCTCTACGACACCTACAGGATTTATACCGGATGAAGACCAGTCTTTCCTGATGGCTACAGTTACTTTGCCTCCGGGAGCATCTAAAGATCGGACCGAAGAAGCGGTAACACAGGCAACAAAAATTATTGAAAGCCATCCAGCCATAAAAACAATACTTAGCATCAGTGGACTTAACATAGCAAACTTAAGTACATCTTCTTCAAGTGCTACGGTGATGATGAAATTAAAGCCGTTGAAAGAGCGTGGGCAAACCAGTAATATCAACGAAATCACCGGACAGATTCAGGGACAATTAAGTGCTGTTAAGGAAGCGTCTTTCTTTGTATTGGGAATGCCTACGGTACCAGGATTCGGTAATACCAGTGGTATTGAACTGGTACTGCAGGATAGAACGGCAGGACCCCTATCTAAGTTCAATGAGGTTTCCAATGGATTTCTAGGGACATTGATGCAACGTCCCGAAATCGCTTTTGCTTTTACCGGCTTCAATGCTAATTTCCCGCAATATGAATTGGTGGTGGACGAAGTGAAAGCCAAACAGCTGGGTGTAAATGTCTCTGATCTGATGGCTGTGATGCAGGGCTATTATGGAAGCATGCAGGCTTCAGATTTCAACAGGTTCGGTAAATATTACCGTGTTGTTATCCAGTCTTCTCCTGAATTCCGTACAGAACCGTCCTCTTTAAATGGTATAATGATTAAAAATGCTGTGGGTGAAATGGTTCCCGTGAATACTATGACAACACTTAAACCTACAACTGGACCAGAAGTAGTGGACCATCATAACCTGTTCAATGCGATCAACATTACAGCGATGACCGCTCCGGGATATAGTACTGGTCAGGCAATGGCTGCCATAGAAGAAGTAAGTGCAGGTTATCTGCCTAATGGCTTTACGCATGACCTGAGGGGAATGGCTCGTGAAGAACAATCGTCAGGGGGGCAATCTATTGTCATCTTTGCATTGTGTCTGATTTTTGTCTATTTCCTTTTATCGGCACAATATGAAAGCTATTTATTGCCTTTGGCCGTATTATTCGGAATACCTACAGGTTTGCTGGGTGTTTTCATAGGGATTTCTTTAGCTGATTTATCCAATAATATCTATGTACAGGTTGCCTTGGTGATGCTTATTGGGTTGTTGGCGAAAAATGCAATTTTGATTGTGGAATTTGCCATACAGAGAAGGCGTGCAGGAAAGCGACTTATTGCATCGGCAGTAGAAGGAGCCAAAGCACGTTTACGCCCTATTTTGATGACTTCACTGGCGTTCATTGCAGGATTGATTCCTCTGTTATTCGCAACCGGACCTTCTGCCATAGGGAATCACTCTATTGGATATGCAGCTGTGTTCGGAATGTTGTTCGGAACAGTACTGGGTGTATTTGTGACACCTGTTTTGTTTGTTTTGTTCCAATACTTTCAGGAAAAATTAAGCGGTAAGCCGTTGGATGAAAGTATTTGGGATTATGAACCTTCCAAGCTTGCGAAACATCATACGGAACACGGTCATTCATAAAAAGTAAAATTAGTATGAAAGCCGATGATGTAAATTAGAATAGACACCTGAGCAGGGTCTATTCTAAACATCAGAGGCGAAAAACAAAAATAATTATGATAAAGTCTAATATTCAACTATATAAAAATGCGGGGGCTCTGCTGGTACTTATTGGTTTAAGTTCCTGTTCGGTACAAAAATACCAGCAACCTGAGCTGAAATTACCTGATAATTTCAGGTCGGGCGAACAGTTGGAGTTTGCACAGGACAGCACTGTTACCAGTATTGCAAAGATTCCTTACCGTGAATTTTTTACTGATCCCGTATTACTATCCCTGATTGAGGAAGGGATCGCCAATAACAACGACCTGAAAGTTGCTTTAAAGCAAATAGAAATAGCTTCATTAGGATATAATCAATCTAAGTGGGGAAATATCCCGGTCGTCGGTCTAAATGTTGGTACAGCTTCCATTAACCGTCCTTCAGATAATAGTTTAAATGGAGTTATGTTCGGTGAGTTTCTTGGACAGAGATATATCGAGGACTACACTTCAACTATTAATATTTCATGGGAAGCCGATATATGGGGGAAAATCAAAGGCAGAAAAGAGGCAGCTCTTGCAAGTTACCTGCAAACACAGGAGGCTACTAAAGCTGTACAAACACAATTGGTTGCACAGATTGCGCAAGGATATTATAATTTACTGATGCTAGATATGCAGTTGATCATCACCAACCAAAATCTGGAACTGGTAAACAGAACCCTAAATATGACTAAAAAGCAACAGGAATTAGGTCTTACTACAAGCCTCTCCGTACAACAGCAGGAAAACACAAAAGACCAGTTATTGGCAAGCATTCCTGTTATAGAGCAGGCCATTACCATTCAGGAAAATGCTTTGAGCACCCTTACCGGAAAAATGCCCGGTGAAATCAAAAGAGATTCAAAACTTACCGATACGGCAACGCTGGAATACAAATCCATAGGAATTCCTTCGGAAATGTTAAGCTACCGCCCTGATGTTAAAAGTAGCGAGCTGACTGTACGACAAGCTTTTGCCAATGTAAAGGTGGCTAAAAAGAGCATGTATCCGGCACTTAATATCACAGCTCAAGGAGGCTTGAATGCCTTTGAATTGAAAGACTGGTTTGAAATCCCCGGTTCATTATTCGGCTTGGCAGCAGGTTCAATAACTCAACCTTTATTCAATGGAAAACAGTTAAAGACACAATACAAACAGTCACAAATTGCAATGGAACAAGCGGAACTGAACTTTAAGCAAACTGTATTGAATGCCGTAGGTGAAGTCTCTAACGTTCTTGCTACAATTGAGTCTGCCGATAAACAGGAAGAAATTACAACCAGATTGGTAAGCCGTTCACAGGAAGCCGTGGAAACCTCTACAAAATTGTTCCAAAATGATATGGCTACCTACCTGGATGTAATCGTGGCACAAAATAATAAGTTACAGGTAGAATTGAGCTTAGCATCGGTAAAACAACAAAAACTAAGTGCAGTTGTCAACCTGTACAGAGCGTTGGGCGGAGGCTGGAATTAATTTCTAAAACAAAAATAATATAATTATGAGTAAAATATTTGAAAACAAAGTAGCAATCGTTACTGGAGGTGCTTCCGGTATCGGACAAACCACAGCCATTGAATTTGCCAAGAAAGGTGCAAAAGTAGTTGTAGCGGATATTTCGGATGGCACAACTACAATAGAAGCAATACGAGAGCTTGGCGGGGATGCAATCTATGTAAAAACAAACGTAACCAAGGCTGAAGACGTTAAGCGGATGGTGGATACGGCAGTTGAAACTTACGGACATCTGGATTTTGCATTTAATAATGCAGGAATAGAAAAAGCCGGCAACCTGCCACACGAATATGAAGAAAGCGACTTTGATAAAATTTACGAGGTTAATCTCAAAGGAGTCTGGTTGTGTATCAAGTATGAAGCCGAACAGATGCTGAAACAAGGGAAAGGCATTATTGTAAACACATCTTCCAACCTAGGGCTGGTAGCCGCTATACACGACCCTGCTTATGTAGCCACCAAACACGGTGTAATAGGACTTACCAAACAAGCTGGTTGGGCTTATGGTAAAATGGGCATTCGTGTAAATTGTGTTTGCCCTGGAGTAATCAGAACGCCCTTGCTGGAAAAGTCACTTGAGGAAGACCCTGCAATAAAACAATTGGTAAATGCAACACTCGTAATGGGACGATTGGGTGAAACCATTGACGTTGCCAATGCAGTACTATGGCTTTGTTCAGACAAATCCGATTTCATTAATGCCACGGCGTTACCGATTGATGGTGGTTGGCTTGCAGTATAAATAGACAACCATTTATGAAAAATATGGTTATCATCAGGGTTTTGTTATTATTTACAAGTTCGTGTTGCCATTGATATTATAAAAATGAAAAATCATTGAGCACAATCTTATTGCAGATGTAACAAAGTTCCTGCAACAATTCAATCATAAAGAATCATAAACCGTTTCATCTTTAAAACAAACAATATTATGAATGTATTAAAAGACAAAGTTGCAATAGTTACCGGAGGAGCCTCTGGACTTGGAAAAGCACAGGCCCTTCTCTTTGCCAGAGAAGGAGCCAAAGTAGTAATCGCTGACCTTAATTTAAAAGGCATAGAGGAAACCGTAGCCCAAATCAGGGACAATGACGGTCAGGCAATAGGTATAAAAACAGATGTCACGAGTGACTCGGATATTGAAAATCTTGTAGCTGCAACACTGGCTGAATACGGAAAAATATCTGTTTTGAGCAATACAGCAGGAATGATAGACCAAAGTAAAAATCTGCTTGAAACGGATTTGTCTTTCTGGCAAAAAGTACTGGAAGTAAATATAACCAGTCTTTACAGGGTCACATCAAAAGTATTGCCGCACATGCTTGAGCAAAAATATGGCGTAATCGTTAACATCTCTTCCGGTGCAGGGCTTATAGGTGGCGGCGGTGGAATTGGCTATACTTCTACCAAACATGCGGTTATCGGTTTTACCAAACAGTTAAATGCCGAATTCGGACTGAAAGGAATACGAGCCAATGCAATTGCTCCTGGTCTTATTCAGACTCCTATGACTCAACCTGTTATAGAAGACCCGAATTCTCCATTAATGAAAACAATAAGTGTAATTCCGGCAGGAAGATTAGGACAGCCTGATGAAGTTGCTGATTTAGCATTATTTCTGGCTTCTGATGCGTCAAGATATATCTATGGTGCTGTAGTACCAGTTGACGGAGGGCTTTTATCTACTTTGAGATAATATTTTTTGAAGGAATTTATTATTCGCTATACTTCTGTATATCAATATACTTAAGTATAGTAGTACTCGGTATCTGTTGGGTTTTAACGAAATTTGTTTCTCTATATAAAGCCTATAAGAGATTCCAATAAAATCTTGAAAAGATATTATCTCTTTCAGTATTTCAAGAAGTTGGTTTTAGATATAGAATAAAATCCAAAGCTACTTATTTAAAGAGTAATTCAAAATAGAATAAATAACTCTTATCAGCAAAGATTTTTTAGTAATGGTTTTTAGAATTAGACAAGTAATGATTATGATAATATATATAGTATAGTGGCAGATTTGTTAAAAGATAAGGTAGAAAAATATACCGTTTCACAAAGATTAAAAGATAATGGAGTGTACCCCTATTTCAGACCGATTTCGTCGGCTCAAGATACAGAGGTAATCATTGAGGGGTCAAAAATGTTGATGTTTGGCTCAAATTCATATCTGGGTCTGACAAACCATCCCAAAATAAAAGAGGCAACTATTAAAGCAGTCGATAAATACGGGACTGGCTGTGCCGGTTCCCGCTTTTTAAACGGGACTTTGGATATACATGTGGAGCTAGAGCAACGTTTGGCAAAATTTGTAGGTAAAGAAGCAGCGTTGGTATTCAGTACTGGATTTCAGGTAAATCAAGGGGTATTGTCTTCTTTAGCGGGACGGAACGATTATTTGCTTTTAGATGAATACAATCATGCTTCCATTATTGATGGAGCAAGACTATCGTTTGCAAAAACAATTAAGTATCGACATAACGATATATCAGATTTAGAAAATCATCTGAAGAAAATTCCATCTGATGCCTTGAAAATTATTGTGACCGATGGTGTATTCAGTATGGAAGGAGATATTGCCAAAATTCCGGACATAGTTTTACTGGCTGAAAAATACAACGCCTCAATTATGATTGATGATGCACATGGCTTAGGAGTTTTGGGTGAGAGAGGTGAAGGAACGGCACATCATTTTGGAGTAACTGAAAAGGTTGACTTGATCATGGGAACATTCAGCAAGTCACTTGTTTCATTAGGTGGATTTATTGCCGCAGACAGTTCGGTAATTGAATACATTAAACATCACGCAAGGTCGCTGATGTTCAGTGCGAGTATGACCCCTGCTTCGGTGGCAAGTGCTTTAGCGGCATTAGATATCATAGAAACTGAAGCAATACACCTGATGAAACTCTGGGATAATACGAATTATGCATTACGTCTCATGAAAGATTCGGGATTGGAAGTAGGAAACACAGAAAGTCCAATCATTCCCATATTTATCAGAGACATTGAACAAACATTTTCGGTATCAAAGATATTGCAAGAGAATGGCGTTTTTGTAAATCCTGTTATTTCCCCGGCAGTTCCTCCTGAAGACAGCCTTATAAGGTTTTCATTAATGGCAACACACACTTTTGAACAGATAGAAGAAGCAGTAGAGAAAATTAAAGAGGCAATAGTAATTGCAAGATTAATAAAAATAGCTGATTAGCATGGTTAAAATATTGGAAGTAAAAAGTTCGGGTGACCTAAAAACCTTTATTGATTTTCCCCACGAACTTTACAAGACAGACCCTAATTATGTTCCGGCATTGTATATGTCTGAGAAGAATCTGTTGACGAAACATCCTTTTCATCAACATTCTGAAATGACGTTATTTTTAGCATACAAAGACCAAAAAGTTGTGGGTAGAATCGCCGCAATTTTAAATAATAATTACAATACCTATCATCATGAAAATGTTGGCTTCTTTGGCTTTTTTGATACTGTAGATGATATAAAAGTAGCAGGTGCACTTTTGGAAACAGTAGAAAAATGCCTGAAAACGTATCGTATAAAATCTCTTATTGGTCCGGTAAGTCCAAGTACCAACGAAATGTGCGGATATCTTGTAGAAGGCAGAAACGAGCCTCCGGCAGTGATGATGGCATATAACAAACTGTATTACGATAATTTATTTTTAAAGCTTGGCTTTAAGAAGAATACAGATTTATTGGCATACATCATCGATTTGGCAGATTTTGACGATCGGTCGGTTAAGATATTGGGCAAGCTCACAGAAAGATTAAAAAGCAGATACATTACGATAAGGAAAGTTAATTTGAAAAATTTCGATAAGGAAATAGCTCAATGCATGGATGTTTACAATGAAGCATGGAGTCGAAATTTCGGGTTTGTTCCTATGACAGATGCAGAATTTGCACAAATGGCAAAAGAGGCAAAAATGATTCTTGATACTGATTTCTGCTTAGTTGCAGAACATAACGGAAAAGCTGTCGGATTTACATTATGCATACCAGATATTAACCAAATTCAGATAAAAATGAAAAAAGGAAGACTTTTTCCTTTTGGAATTTTCAAACTGTTATTCGGCAGAAAAAAAATCAAAAAACTAAGAGTTCTTGCTCTCGGGGTAAAAGAAGACTACCGAAAATTGGGAATAGAAGCAGTTCTCTATGGTATAATGTTACAAAATGCCGTAAAGAAAAATATTATAGAAGCCGAAGCTTCATGGATATTGGAAGACAATGAAATGATGAATCGGGCTCTTGAAAATATAAATGCAAAGGTCTATAAACGATACCGCATTGTGGAGAAACATATAGAATAATGAAAAAAAAGATGCTCATCACTGGAGCAAATGGATTTGTAGGTTTCCATTTGGTAAACGAAGCACTGGAAGCGGGTTTCAGCGTGCATGCAGGTGTGCGGAAAAACAGTGATATAAACCATCTTAAAAATCTGAATATCCAATATTCTTTTTTAGACTACGACAATCTGGATTCTTTAAAAGAAGATTTTGAAAGTAAAAAATATGATTTTATCGTTCACGCAGCAGGAATTACAAAAGCTACTGACTATATAACTTATGAAAGAATAAATGCTGATTACACTTGGAATATTGCCAAAGCAGCAAAAAGTATAAATCCTCAAAAAATAGTTTTTATCAGCAGTCTTGCAGCATTAGGACCTGCAAAATATGGATTGCAAAATGTTTTATTAGCAGATGCAGACCCGAAGCCGGTAACAGATTATGGAAAAAGTAAGCTATTAGCAGAACAATATTTGAAAGAATTTTCTGAACTCAATTGGATTATTCTTCGTCCAACAGCAGTTTATGGTCCCAGGGAAAAAGATTTGTTACTCATCATTAAGACGATTAATAAAGGACTCGAAATTTATTTAGGAAACAATCCCCAGATTTTAAGTTTCGTGTATGTAGAAGACCTTGCAAAAGCAGTAGTGCAGGCTTGTCTTTCAGATAGTGTACGGGAATGTTATAATATTTCAGATGGAAATAAATATGATGCAAAAAAACTCTCTGAAATTATTAAACAACAACTAAAAAAGAAAACACTAAAAATAAGAATTCCTATTTCTGTCCTTCGGCTATTAGCCGGTCTGATAGAAAATTTCAGCAGAAATAAGACTTCTATTTTAAACAAAGATAAAGTGAGTGAACTCGTTGCCGAAAATTGGCATTGCAGTATCGAAAAAGCTCAAAATGAAATCTCATTCAGTCCTCAATTTAATCTTGAGAAAGGAATGAAAAACACCATTGAATGGTATAAAATAAATAAATGGATTTAATTAAAATTTTAATAAATATATGAGTTATCAAATCAAAAAAGCGGAAGGAAAGCTGGGAATACTAATTCCTGGTTTAGGAGCAGTAGCTACAACATTTATTGCTGGAATAGAAGCTATTAAAAAAGGATATTCAAAGCCGGTAGGCTCACTTTCTCAAATGGGAAATATTCGTCTGGGAAAACGTACAGAAAACCGTTCTCCACTAATCAAAGATTTCGTGCCATTGGCATCACTTGATGATATTGTCTTTGGCGGTTGGGACGTGTACGAAGATAATGTTTATGAAGCAGCAAGCAATGCAAATGTGCTTGAGGCATCGTTGCTTGAAAAAGTTAAACCTCAATTGCAGGCAATAAAGCCTCTTAAAGCTGTTTTTGACAAAAATTATGTAAAAAACTTAGATGGAACGCATATTAAAGAGGCACCAACTAAATGGGATTTGGCACAACAAGTCATAAATGACATTGAAAATTTTAAGATTCAAAATGATGTAAGCAGAGTTGTTATTGTTTGGTGTGCTTCTACCGAAAAATATATCTCACCATCTGACGTACATCAAACAATCGAAGCGTTTGAAGCAGGTCTTAAAAACAACGATCCTGCAATTGCTCCAAGCATGATTTATGCATATGCAGCTATAAAATCAGGAGTGCCATTTGCAAACGGAGCACCTAACCTCACAATTGATATACCTGCATTAGAACAACTGGCATTGGAACTGAATGTACCAATTGCCGGAAAAGATTTTAAAACAGGACAAACTTTAATGAAAACGATTGTAGCACCAGGATTGCAAGCCCGGTCATTAGGTGTAAATGGTTGGTTTTCTACAAACATTCTTGGTAATAGAGATGGTTTGGTATTAGACGATCCTGATAATTTTAAAACCAAAGAAGTTTCCAAATTAGGAGTACTGGAACAAATTCTAAACAAAGATGTTAATCCGGAATTATACGGTGATCTTTATCACAAGATACGCATCAACTATTACCCACCTCATGGTGACAATAAAGAAAGTTGGGATAACATAGACATCTTCGGTTGGTTGGGTTATCAAATGCAGATTAAGATTAATTTCCTTTGTCGTGATTCTATTCTTGCAGCACCTATTGTCTTAGATTTGGCTTTATTTATGGATTTGGCAAGCCGGACTGGAATGAGCGGTATTCAGGAATGGTTATCATTCTATTTTAAAACTCCACATACAGCTGAAGGTTTACCTCCTGAACATGACATATTTAAGCAGTTATTCAAATTACAGAATACGCTGCGTCATATCATGGGGGAAGATTTAATTACCCATTTGGGACTGGATTATTATCAGGAAGTTATTGAATCAATGTAACCTTTAGTTAATGCGTCATATATATTCACTACTGGCAAGTATAGGTTACATAGGCTATTTTAAAGGAGGTGGCAGTTTTGCTGCGGCAGTTGCCGCAGCATGTTGGTATCTTTTAATGGATAATAATGTTACCATTCAGATTAGTAGTGTTGTAGTGGTTTTCTTTATTGGAGTTTGGGTTTCTAACCAGCTAGAAAGAGACTGGGGAAAAGACAGTAGTATAATTGTGATTGACGAAGTACTGGGAATGATGGTTAGTCTATTATTTCTTCCTGTTTCCTTGAATGTAATTCTTGTGGCATTTCTGTTATTTAGATTTTTTGACATCACCAAAGTATTTGGCATCAGAAAAGCAGAACAGTTACCTAAAGGTTGGGGTGTAATGGCAGATGATCTATGGGCAGGCATATACACTAATCTAATTATTCAGATCTACGTTCATTTTGGGATTCTGTAAAAAATATCAATAGATAAAATGCAGAAATTCTATAAATCTCAAATTGTTTCACTCATTGCTACAGCAACAGACTTCCTGATAACTATTTCATTGAAAGAAATAGCTGGGTTCCCATATTTATCTGCTCATATGGTAGGGATTACTGCTGGTGGAGCTTCCCAATTTACACTGAATAAAATATGGGCTTTTAAAAAAGGAAAAAATATTAGTAATAGAATGATTATCAAATTCATATTGGTTTGGGTTGTTGGATTTTCCTTAAACACATCAGGTGTTTGGTTGCTTACCCATTCTTTTCACTGGAACTATATTCTTTCCAAAATAATAATATCATCCGTATTGGCGGTCAGTTTAAATTTTTACTTCCAAAAAGAATATGTTTTTAAATAATAGAATTAAATATTTCATAGCCATTCTAACAATATTATTCCTGTTTTCTACAGAAGCAATTGCACAAATAAAAATAACAGGAACAATAAGAGATGGACAGACCCAACAGTTGTTGGCTTATGCTTCAGTAATTGTTCCTAATACAACTATTGGAAGTTCAACGAATGAAAAGGGAAAATTTGAACTTGTTGTAGAGGAAGGTACACCTGTAATAGAGATTTCGATGATAGGCTATAAAACTTATTACTACAACCTTAGTAATGAGAAAGTTCAGGTCGTTGACATTTCATTGGAAGAAATGTCAACCGAATTAGAGGAGGTAGTAATCGTTTCCAAAAAACAAAAATACCGTAATAAGGACAATCCAGCAGTAGAACTGATACGCAAAGTGATTGCAAATAAAGATAAAAACAGATTCAATTCATACGAAAGTCTGAGTTTTGAAGAATATGAAAAAATCCAATTTGGTTTAAGCAATACGCCGGAAAAGCTGAAAAAGAACAGATTAGTCAGAAATCATTCATTTTTGAAAGAAAATATTGATACCATAAAAATTGATGGCAAAGCCCTCTTGCCATTATATATGGAGGAAATTCTGTCTGACAATTTTCAGACATTTTCTCCGAAAAAATCAAAAAAAATCATAAAGGCTGAACAGAAGGTCACTTTTAATGAAGACTTTTTTGATAATGCAGGAATAGGCACTTATCTTAAACATATTTATCAAAATGTAGATATATATGATAACAACATCAATATAGTTACAAATCAGTTTCTAAGTCCTATCGCTGAAATGGCACCTACTTTTTACAAATTTCACATCCGCGATACCCTATCGGTAAATGGGACTCAAGTGGTGAACCTCTTTTTTACCCCTCGTAATAAATCTGATTTTTTGTTTACAGGAAACTTACAAGTTACACTTGATGACAACTATGCTGTTCAAAGTGTAGATATGAGGATCAACAAAAACACCAATATCAACTGGGTGAAAGAAATGGATATAATCCAGGAATTTGAAAAGAATGAGTCAGGAAAATACATTATTAATAAAAGCAAGATTACCGCAGACTTTGGAATAAGTAAAAACAGTGATGGTGGAATATACGGAGAGCGAACACTTACTTATAAAAACTACAAGGTCAATCAACCTATTGAAGATTCCGTTTTTTCAAGAAATAAGCTCATAAAAAATGATTCGGTAGCTATCCGGGATGAAAAATTCTGGGTGGAGAACAGGCATGAAACAATAACCGAAGCAGAAAAAAATGTATATACAAGCATAGACAGCCTTCAAAATTCCAAGTCTTTCAATAGGACAATGAACCTAATTACTCTACTGTTTGCAGGATACACAAAGGCAACGGATTATTTTGAGATAGGTCCGGTTAACACTTTTTACAGTTTTAACCCAGTCGAAGGCTTTCGTCTGAGGTTTGGTGGCAGAACCACCCCTCATTTCAGCAAAAACATCTACCTAGAAAATTATGTTGCATATGGTTTTAAGGACGAGAAGTTTAAATATTATCTGGGAGGCACTTATTCCTTTACAGGGAACAATCGTTTCACTTTTCCGGGAAAAGGAATTAATATAAACTATCAGCAAGATACTAAAATTCCGGGGCAGGAATTACAGTTTATACAGGAAGATAATTTCCTTCTATCGTTCAAGCGTGGAGAAAATGACAAATGGCTTTACAATAAGATTTTTAAGGCAGAGTATTATCAGGAATTTTCCAACCATCTTTCCTATAAAATAGGCTACAAAAACTGGCAACAGGAAGCCGCCGGAGGACTTCGTTATGTTGAAGATGTAACAGGCAATAACGTCGGCAACATTACAACATCTGAAATATACACAGAATTACGATGGGCTCCCAATGAAGAATTTTATCAGGGAAAACTCTATAGAACACCTTTTCCCAATAAGTACCCAATATTTACTTTGAGGGGAGCAATAGGTGTAAATGATTTTCTGAATGGAGATTATAATTACCAAAAATTTAACCTGAACATCTATAAGCGGTTTTATATGTCGCAATTAGGCTTCTCAGATGTCGTACTTGAAGGAGGTTATACCTTCGGAAAAGTACCCTACCCGTTACTGGATATTCACAGAGCTAACCAAAGCTATTCTTATCAGTTACAATCTTACAACCTGATGAACTTTTTGGAGTTCGTAAGTGACCAATATGTGAGCTTGCAGATGGACCACAGCTTTAATGGTTTTTTCCTCAATAAAATACCACTGATTAAGAAATTGAAATTCAGAGAATTTATAAGCATGAAGGTTTTGTATGGTGGACTAAGGGACGAAAATACGCCTAATGGCTCCAACAGTGGGATTTTAGCTTTCTCAACAGACGGAGCAGGAGTACCTGTTACCTATACTTTGGAAAAAGAACCTTATGTAGAAGGCAGTGTAGGTATAGGTAACATCTTTAAAGTTTTTAGAGTGGATCTGGTTAGAAGATTTACCTACTTAGACAATCCCAATGTATCAAAAACTGGGATTCGAGTGCGATTTAAATTGGATTTTTAAAACGTAGATTTTAATGAAGGAGATAAGAGATAAATTACAACAGTTAATTTACAAGGTGATTAACCCTATTGTAAGATTGCTTATTAAAATAGGGTTAACACCAAATATGGTCACGCTGATCGGACTGATATTAAATATTACAGTTACAGCCGTTCTCATTTTTGGTGCAGAAAAAAGCAATAGAGGCGATTTGAGTTACATTGGCTGGGCGGGTGCTTTAATATTATTTGCAGGATTGTTTGATATGTTAGATGGACAGGTAGCTCGGCTAGGAAACAAAAGCTCAACTTTTGGGGCTTTATTTGACTCAGTTCTTGACAGGTATAGTGAGATGATTTTGTTTTTCGGAATCTGTTATTACCTGGTTGCCCATCATTATTTCTTAAGTTCGGTATTTGCCTTTTTAGCTTTGATAGGATCAATGATGGTAAGCTATATACGAGCACGAGCCGAAGGATTGGGAGTTGAGTGTAAAGGTGGTCTGATGCAGAGGCCAGAAAGAATTGTGCTTATCAGCATATCTGCTATTGCTTGTGGTGTCACAGCACACTATATAGGAAGTGATTACAAAATTTATTTCCCCGATACAGATTTCCAATTGTTTGAGACAATGTCCATCTTTACTTTTCCGATTACTTTAATGGCTGTTTTAACCAATATTACAGCTATTGGCAGATTGAGAGATGCTAAAAAAGCCTTAGAGAAAAAAGAAAGTACAAATAAGCCATCCAAAGTCATTAAGCTTCCCTTACTATCATTACTTCTAATAATCACAATATTAGGGGGAAGTAACAATAGTGTTAAGGCGCAAACTATTGGCAATACTAAAGAAGCAGATACCTTTCCAATCCCTCCAAAGAATAATAAAATGATGTTTTATTTACAGCGTACTCCTAATACAAATACTATAGTGTATGCGTTGAACTATGATAAAAATAGCAATCTACACGAATCAAACCCTATAAAAGTTTATTGGATTAGATACACGGAAAAAGGACATCCAACAAGAGATTTAAATTATATACAGAAAATATTTGCCTACGGTATAAAGGCAAAAAAATCAGGGAAAGATACTTGGGATTTGAAGATGGTAGCTTATAATAAATTACCTCTAGTTTTAAAAAAAGGAAATCAAGGATTATATAAGGTTTACGTAACTATAAATAAAGTAGATTATGTATTCACAAAGGCTTACATCAAAGTGGACGGTGGGAGTTTTTGGTCTCCCAATATCCCTTACATTGATATTTATGCAAAAGATGAAGCTCTGGGAAAAGAAATCATACATCGTATAAACAATCCTAAAAAATAAAAAAATGGCAAAAAAATATATCAGTAATTCAAAAGAGTCTACTCGTATGTTTAAAAGTGACTTTCTTGAATCGTTATCTAAAATTCATTTTTCGGTACCTGTTTTTATATACATACCGGTAGTTTTATATTTTTCCATACAGGCTTTTCTTCAATGGAAAATCTCGATACTAAATTTTGTGATATTTTTTGTATTTGGGCTTATTATCTGGACTTTAGTTGAGTATGTGCTTCACAGATTTGTCTTTCACTATGTTCCCAAAGGTACGTGGGGAAAAAGGATACACTTCATTTTTCACGGTGTACATCACGATTATCCCAATGATGCCAAGCGTTTGGTAATGCCGCCTTCGGTAAGCATACCTTTGGCTTATTTGTTTTATCTTCTGTACGCTGCACTGTTACCTGAAATTTATCTCTATCCGTTCTTTTCGGCTTTTATGCTTGGCTACCTCATTTATGATATCGGGCATTATGCCATTCACCATTTTAACTTCAAAAACAAATGGTTTAAAATGGTTAAAAAACACCATATGAAACATCATTATGATGATCCCGAAAATGGCTTTGGAGTAAGCTCATCTTTATGGGATAAAATTTTTAAATCGGAATTTAGAAAGAAATAACTTTGCAGGTAAAAACTATACTTTTTCAGAATAAAGGTGTGAGAAAGGCACTATTTTTATCTTTCACATACCTATTTCTGTCTTATTTATTCGTTGGATTTAAGACAGATCAATTAGTTCTATTGCTGATATTGAATTTACTGTATTTTGCATCATCGCAAACAAGAAAGATATTCATTGTCTGTATGCCTTATGTGATTTTTTGGATCTTGTTTGATTATATGAAGGCTTTTCCAAATTACGATTTCAATCAGGTAAGTATTGAAGAACTATACAATGCAGAAAAAAATCTGTTTGGATTTTTCTCAAATGGACATTTGGTTACCCCTAATGAGTATTTTATAGATAATACTCATAAAATATTGGATATCCTTTCAGGAATATTCTATTTAAGCTGGGTTCCGGTTCCCATTCTTTTAACAATTTATTTTTTATATACAAAACGGGAACAAGCTGTTCACCTTTCCGTTGCTTTCTTGTTGGTAAACCTTGTTGGGTTTGTATTTTATTATATATATCCGGCAGCTCCACCTTGGTACGTAGCAAAATATGGCTTTGAGTTTATAAAAAATACACCCGGAAGTGCAGCCGGATTAATTCGTTTTGACAATGCTTTCGGAATCAGGCTATTTCAGTCTATGTATGAGAAAAGTTCCAATGTTTTTGCAGCAATGCCTTCTTTACATTCGGCTTATCCATTGATTGCCTTGTATTTTGCTGTTAAGAACAGAATAATAGGGTTAAGTATTATTATAGCGATTACCGCTTTTGGCATTTGGTTTTGTGCGGTTTATACATCGCATCATTACATTTTAGATGTCTTAGGTGGCATTCTCTGTGCTATTGTAGGTATAGCTCTGTATGAAATATTATACCAAAAGCTATTCTCTTTCAGGAAAATGATAAACCGCTTGTGCCTCCATCTAAATACTGCATAAATGACTATAAAAGGAATTTTTACAATCCTTTTAAATTAAAGACACTTATCAAAAATGAAACAATATTTTCTTTACAGCATTACATTAATGTTAATGCTTTTTACTTCTTTACCTGTATGTTCACAAGAAATTGAGCCTGAAAAATACACCCGGCATAACAAAGGGAAAATCTATGTTTACTGGGGAGGTAATCGAGCTCATTATTCAGATTCTGATATAAGGTTTTGGGGAAATGGTTATGATTTCACTTTAAAAGATGTAGAGGCTCAAGATAAACCGAAAGGATGGCATATCGATTATATAAATCCGGCAAATATGACCATTCCTCAAACTAACTTACGGATAGGATATTTTATAACAGATCATTATAATATTTCAATAGGTGTCGATCACATGAAATATGTAATGACTCAAAACCAAACTGTAAATATAAATGGACATATTGATTTTCCCGGTTCTTCCTACAACGGACAATATCAAAACACTCCTATTGAACTTACAGAGGAATTTTTAACGTTTGAACATACAGACGGGCTTAATTATATCAACTTAGAAATAGCCCGAGTAGATGACATTGGTAAATACTTCCTGAATTGGAACCCAGATCATTTTCAATTGAACTTAACAGAAGGAGTCGGTGGTGGAATTTTATTTCCTAAAACAAATGCCAAACTTATGGGAAATGAGCGACACGATGATTTCCATATCTCCGGATATGGGATTTCTGCAAAAGTAGGAATCAATGTCACGTTTTTGAAACATTTTTTTATCCAATCAGAACTCAAAGGTGGTTACATCAACATGAGTGACATCAAAACCACCAACAACAAAGCAGATAAGGCATCTCAGGATTTTTTCTATTACCAGACTAATTTTGTGCTAGGATCAATTTTTAAAATTTAACTACTATAAGTAAGTGGAAACCTATTAATAAAACAAAAAACATCTATCCATATTAATTAAATAACAATAAAATGTCCGGTAAGGAAAAGAATGAATTAATAATTGCTTTGACAGAACATTTTAAAGTAGCCTATAACGTATCTTGCTCTGAAGCTAAAATATGGAGTATAATTATTTTAGAGACAAATAAGAATGGGATAACTTTTGAAGAAATAATACATAAAACTGGAATAGGTAAAAGTACCGTTTCAACTGGTTTAAAGAAATTACTCAGCAAAAAACACATACTTTTTGAAACTAAAGATGGACAACGCAAAAAATATTTCCAGCCATCTTCCATGAACAAACTGTTTATTAAAATTCAGGAAGAAGTTAATTCAGAAATTGATTTAGTTGATAAAGTGATATTTTATACAGAAACAAAAAAAGAGGAATTCCCGGAACACATATCCGTTGACTTAGAAATATACAAGGAATGCCTCACGGAAATAAAAATAAAAATCGCACAAATCCTTATGTCTGAAATGTTATAAGAATAATGATATTATGTTGAACAAATTAGCAATGATAACAATTGATAAAAAAATCAGAAATATTACCATTTAACTTCTTTTAGAAGAAAGAAAATTTGATATTACTCTTAATCAAATAACTAAGAAGGTAAATATTATCAAAGCAAAGAATTCTTTATCATAATGTTTCTGTATCCGCTAAACTAAATTAAAAAAAACTTACAAACGAAAATAATCAAACATCAACTTATTAAAATAATTAAATGAATAAATTTTACAATGAAGCACTATCTAAGCTGGAAACAAAAATTAAGGAACTGGAAATCGAAACCGACTACCCAATCCAACAGATTGAAAGCGTTATACCTGTAATCATACAATGTCTTTCAGAGGTAAAAGAGTATGTACTAAAAAATGGATTTAAGAATACTGAAGCTGAAATCCATTTTTTTAAAAATCAGAAACCAGCTATTGTTTCAAAACTAATCTACTATAATGCTGTTTATAAGATTGAAACAAAGAAGCCCAACGATGCAAAAGCTATCAAAAAATATTTCAATGAAGAATTGAGGAAACTCAAAAGATATTTTGACACTAATCTAGAATTTTATAAATATTACCGAACAAAAAATTCATTCATTGACGAAAAGCTGTTTTTACGGGGAAAACACGATATAAAATTAAGTTTGGATACCATTTATTTTGAAACTGACCACAGGTTTTCCACTTCACACGATTATAAAGCAGCAAAGATTATTGCCAATGACCTGATACAGATTTATATCGAAGACCAGCTACACAACAATAATCGAAGAAAAAAATCTGATAATAATGAGCTTATCTTTTGGACCGGCAGTAAAACGGCACTAACGGAATTGATTTACGCATTATATGCACAGGGAGTTTTTGATAACGGTAATGCAGATATAAAAATCATAGCTAAAACATTTGAAAACATCTTTAATATCAGTTTGGGCGATTTTTATCATACGTTTATGGAACTCAAAGCCCGCAAAATAAACCGAACGAAATTCCTTGACAGCCTTCGGGACACACTCATCAGGAAAATGGACGAACAGGATGAAATATAGCGGACATTATAATCACAGTATCCCTCTTGGTAGATGAACACCTTTTGTACGTAGAATGCTCTCCGAAACCCTTGGTCCTTCTTCCTGCTCCGTTTCTTCTGCTTTAGTTTCCGGTGTGATAGACAGCTGTATCTTCCGCTCAACAGAAGCCAGTTCCGTTTTGAGTTCACTCAATCGGCTCTCTTTGCTCCAGGTACCGTTCAGCACTTCTTGAAGAACAGGTATGTCTTTTTGTATTTCGGTAATTTTCTTTTGCTCCTGTTCAATATAGGCTGGTAGTTTCTCCAATGCGTTCAGGAAATTCATAGATGCCAGTTTTTCATCTTTGGCAATGATGCCGTTGTTGTAGGTGTATTTGATATTGCCTTCGCCCTGTATCAGAAAACGGTTTACCCGAATATCCACGCCCTCTTTTTGTGATATTTCCGTTTTTACCAAAAGCTGAAAACCGTAAAAGCTTCCGATTTCCTCATAATTCCCGCCAGTGCGGGCTTTGTCCGCAAGTTGGTTGAGCTTTGTACCGATTTGTTTTATATCTGCATTCGGCGATAAATCATCCAGTTTGATAAGGTTGGCAACAGTACCGTCTGAACGTTTTTGGATACGCCCTTGCAGATTGTTCCAATCGAGGCTCATACGGTCAAAGCGGGATTGGGCTTTGTCCAGCTCTGCCATACAATCTTCCAGTTTGTACCTGGCACTGAATTTAGAACGGTTGAACGCCTGTTTTTCGCTTTCCAGTCCGGTAATCTGCTTTTCCAGTTTGGCTTTGTCCAAAAGGTCGGTATTCCCCGACAGGATAGCTACATATTCTGAGAAATTCATTCCCGATTTTTCGTCCATATTGCCCTCGTCAATCGTCCGTTTACCGAGATTGTTGGTCTTTAACTGGTCAATAAAAAGCTGCTTATTATACAACATGTTGAACTTGTAGCTGTCCAATGATTTTTCAACAGCATAGATAATCACATCCACTTTGTTATCGGCAAAGAATTTGGCAATTTCATTGCCTTTTCGGATAGCCCGTCCATCCCTTTGGGCAAGGTCTGACGGTCGCCACGGTGTATCCAGATGGTGAACGGCAACAGCTCTTTTCTGTGCATTGACACCCGTGCCGAGCATACTCGTTGAGCCGAACAGCACCCGGATTTTCCCCTCATTCATCCCTTTAATCAATTCCTTGCGTTTTTTGTCATTCTTGGCTTCCTGTATAAAGCGAATTTCATTGGCAGGGATGTTGTGGTCTTCCACGAGCTTGCGTTTGATTTCAGCATAGACATTCCATTCGCCCGGCTTATAGGTTCCCAAATCGGAGAAAACGAACTGGGTTCCTTTCTGTGCTTTGAATTTGTGGTAATACTTGGCGATATTATTGGCACAGTGCGTAGCCTTGTTGTCGGGATGGTCTTGGTAATGCGGACTTACCATTCGCATATCCAAAGACATTTTACGAGCATAGTCCGTAGCGATGAGCATTTTTGCTTTTTCTTCCCTTTTGGACAGGGGAGCCCTGCCCAATAGTTCGCCTCTGCCTAATTTAGCAAATTCCATCAGTTTTTGGATAAATACCGCCTGGTCGGGCGTAGGCGGAATATTGTAAAGCACTTCCTTTTTATCGGGACGGTCAATATCAATCATTTCGGCAGTGCGGTAATCCGTAATTTCGGAGTAGAATTGAGCCAGTTCCGGTACTTTGATAAAATAGCGGAAACGCTCTTTTGCGACGATATTGTTAGCCACCGAAAATTCGTAATCGGTGGTTTTCTTGGCATAAATCGCAGCCCACGCATCAAAGGAGTTAATGCCCTGCTTTGCCATTGCCCGAGGTCGCAGGTATTTGAAAAGAAGATATAATTCTGTCAGTGAATTGCTGATAGTGGTTCCCGAAAGAAAAGTGGCGCCCATATCGGCATCAATACGTTCCTGAATGGTTCGGATAGCAAACAATAGATTCATTGCCTTTTGGCTTCCCTGTTGATTACCCAATCCCGCAACCCTTGAATGCCTTGTGTTAAACATAAGGTTTTTGAATTGATGGCTTTCGTCCACAAACAAATGGTCTATGCCCATCATCTTAAAATCCACAATATCATCTTTTCGGTTCTCGATATCGTGTTGAAGGGTTTTGAGCTTTACTTCGAGGTTTTCTTTCTGTTTTTCCGCTCCTTTTAGCATCCATTGCGTTATTTCATCGCCTTGACTTCGCATAACATCAAGGTTTTCCTCTACGCTGTCTAACTCCGCTTGCAGGATTTCCTTTTGTATTTCGGACGATTGGGGTATCATCCCGAACTGGTCGTGGGTTAAGATGATAGCATCCCACTCGTTGTTTTTAATATCACCGAAAATCCGTAACCGCTTTTGGGGAGTAAAGTCATCAATTCCCGGATAGAGAATTTTAGAGTGAGGATAAGCAGTGCGGTAGGTTTCGGCAATTTCGGGCACATTGGCTTTCAGCCCGATAATCATTGGTTTGTGGGCCAATCCCAAACGCTTCATTTCCTGTGCTGCCGTACACATTATCAGTGTTTTTCCTGCACCTACTTCGTGGTCGCAAATCGCACCATTGTTGAGCTTTATCATCCATACGGCATCCCTTTGGCTCGAATAGAGGTCTTCAATGCCTAATCCTTTGCGGTCTAATCCTGGGAACTTCTGGTGTGTACCGTCATAATTCGGTCGGACAAAGCAGTTAAAGGTGTCATTATACTGGTCGGTCAGCCTTATTTTAAACTCATCGTTCTGGGCGTGAAGCCAGTCGGTAAAGGCAGTTCGTATTTCGTCAATCTTGGTATTTGCCATTTGTACGGCTTCCATATCCCGCACCTTGATATCTTTGCCATCAACCTGCACCGTTTTGGAAATATCAGGTGTGGTATTGACCAATGCGTGTTTGAGCAGGGCAATTCCGTCATACGTCCGGCTTTGGGCTTTTACCGCATATTTGTCCCATATATGGACGTTCTTCTGTTTGCAGGTTACGGAAAAATCATCGGCACTGTCGGAGTAATGGATACGGACTTCCGCATCGAACAGGTGCGATGCAAACCGGGCATAAATACCCGTGGGTATCCAGCGTTCACCGAGGTTAAAATCGAGTTCCTCAAATTCGATACGTCTTGGTCGGGCTTCCTCTAATACGGTAAGGCTTTCTTTGGTTTCCGCATCATCGGGATTGCTTTCGAGGTAATCCTTGACCTCTTTGGCTTTTTCTACCACGTTGCCCGCAATCCAGCGTTCGGCTATATCGTATTCCTTTTCCAAAGGATTGTAGTGGATACGACCGTGTAAGGCTTCTTTTAATGTATCGGCAGGCATACCACTGATTTCGGACATATAGTCCAAATCCACACTTCCGTATTTGTTCAGCGAAGCCGCTAACACTTCATCGGGGTTGTCGGTTGCTATGGTAGCAGTGGAAAAACTTACAGGACGGCTGAAAATATCCGCTTTGTGTATCACGCCGCCCACTACACGCTCTAAATAGGGCATTTCTTTACCGGCACTGTCCGTCTTGATGAGCTTTATATTATCTGCATTGTTGAGATTTCCGTATCTTTTGACAAAGGCATCGTACAGGCGGTTAAGTGTTTCCCGTTCTTTCTTATGTTCAGTTTGAAGTTCCGCTTCTTTGATGTAAAGCTGCTGGTAAACATCACGCATCACGATATAGGCCTCGGCTCTTGTCCGCTGTGCGGAAGACAAATTTAGAGGGTGGAAAACAGCCGAACTGTCTGCGGTATCTACTTCTTGCAGATAACCGACCCAATCGTTATCCACGACAAGGCAATCGTTTCGATGGAACTGTTGTAGTTCTCCTCTATATGGAGCAGGTTCAGGAATGATATTTATGGAAACAGAAGTAGTTTCAACCTGACCGTTTCCGTCAATGCTTGAAAATAGGTCACCGATAGCTCCTTGTTTTTTATCGTTTGTTTGTGTAGCACTGTTAATAGCTTCGTTAGGTTTTGGCGGTGTATAAGGTTGTTGTATCGAACTACCAAACAGTTCAGTTTGGCGACCTATTGAACCTCTTCTTTTTGATGTGTTTTTTCTTTGGGTGGCGGTTGCTTTTTTAGGTGAGGCAATGACAGTTACTGGATCGTTCGCATTTTCAAACAGGTCAAAAATGCTCAACTGTTTCGGTTCCTGAGTGTTTCCCTGATGTTTTACCGAAGTTGGTTCTTGGGGAATGATTACAGGTTCGATTACTGGAGGTGTAACAGGAATTTGTACCAATGACTCATCTTTGCGTTCACTTTTGTACAAAGCCAAATTCAGGTGCTTTCCAAAATCTTCTGAAAGCATTTGCTTCAAATCTTTGGCAATTCCAGGAACGCCGTCTATGTGGGTATAAATTATGGCGGGTTGTCCGTAAGGGTCGGTGTCAATCTTACGTTCGGTATGGATTACCCTCGTGCCATTCTGAAAGTATGCATTGCTTGGCGTACCGTATTTGGTCTGTTTACTTTGGCAAAACAGCTCTTCCGTTTCGGTCAGACTTTGTTTTGCCGTATTCTTTTGTAGGATTATCAGGTCACTTCCGACTTCCGTACCTGCGTATTCCGTAAACAGGTTGTTAGGCAATCGGACAACCGATACTAGGTTGTTGTTTTCCATTAACGTCCTGCGTATCGGTTCATTCTTCGGGCTGTTTAAAACACCTTGCGAGGTAATGAAAGCTTGCAAACCGCCCTCACGGAGCATATCGTTTCCTTTCAGAAAGAAATAATTATGAATGCTTCGGGCAGCCTGTACTTTTGCAGGGTCCTTACTTCGGGAATACGAAAGGTCGAAAATGGAAGTATCGCCAAACGGAATATTACTTGCTACAACATCATAGCTGTTTTGTTCCTTTTCGGGTATTTCCTCAAAACCGCTGATACGGATAGTACTTTCTGGATAAAGGTGCTTTAGGATTTTGCCTGTCAGCAAATCCTTTTCGCAGGCAGTAACTTTGGCGTTTTGAGTTTCTGAAAAGGATTGTATAAACGAGCCGATACCTGCGGAGGGCTCTAAAAATTTCTGAATATTTACACCACTTTCACACAAGGTTTCGGAAATGACATCTATGACCTGTGGTGGTGTATAAAAAGCTGTCAGTATAGAACTTTTCATACTGTCCACGTATCGGCGGTATTGCTTATCGTCTTCGGAATTTTCTTTGAGCAGTTGGTGGAGTTCCTGCGTAATGGGAAATAAATCGTGGTCGGTTTTTCGCCAATGGTTAATGTCTATGTCGTCCGTTATGGGGTTCAGCACGAATTTAAGACCGCCAAATCCGCTGTATTGCTCCATTAGAAGTCTTTCGCCTACGGTGGCTTGCCGTTTCTCCTTTTCCAATGTAAAAGCAATCCGTAGTGCATCAATATTCTGTTGGAGGTGTTGCTTTTTACTGAAGCCCATTTTCCTGTATCCATATGGCGATTGCTCCAGTTATTTCGGTGTAGAGCAGGTCAAACTCATAACCGTAGGCGAAATCATTGGTCAGTTCATATTTATCAAAAATAGGTTCACAGACAGGGAACATTTTAAGGGCGAACGGTCGCAGTTCCTCGTCTGCCATCAGGGTATCAAACTCGTTACAGACCACTTTAAAAATGGTATCGAATCTGGAGAAATGTAAATTTTCAAACAGGATATAATTGGCTATTTCGTTACATTGCTCAATCGGGTTTCCCGCCGTAAAAGCTCCCTTATAAGCATTGGCTGCCCAAGAGGAACGCTGGTCTATAAATTTTTGGTCAAAAGCTTTTTCGGGAAAGCTGGTATTAAGTAGTTCTTTTAGTCGTAATCTGAAATACGACAAATCTTTTTGCTGTGTATCCATGCTATATTTTGTTTAGAATTTTGATGAAAACTTAAAATTATAGCAATAGATAAGTACTTTTAAAAATGTGGTAGTGTTTGGCGTTGAGAGGTAGTATTTGGCGTAAGTAGATTAATAACGAGGGATTTAATTTGTATTTTTACAAACCTGATTAGAAGATGAAATAATAAAAATCAAGATGAATTTGGTAACGATAAAACCTCAGGACAATCTTAAACAAGTCATTAAAGAATTTTGGTACACCAATATTCAAAATTCAAAGAGACAAGCCGAAACATATCGCATTTTCGGAGATGGAGCACCGGGAATTATTTTTCAGCATACCAACGGACATTCCTCAGTTTTGGATGTGAATGGTTATCCTTTACCGCTATCTTTTGCATATGGGCAAAGTACAAACCCTTGCAATAACAAAATCGTAGACAATTCTTTTATTTTTGGCATCAACTTACATCCTACCGCATTCAAAACACTTTTCGGAATTGACTTATCCGAAATTACAAATGCAGTTCTTGATACCGAACATCTTTTTTCCCGACAATTTAACGAACAAATACTTAACACTTCCAATCCTCAAAATATAGTTCAGCTATTTGAAGAAAAATTCACGAAATTTTTATCTGATAGAAGACAAAACAACATCGTCAATGAAAGTGTACGTCTGATTATGCAAAATATAACGGATATTACCCCTCATAAGTTGTCCTCATATTTTCACCTTTCCACAAGACAAATGCAACGAAAATTTAAGGAATATACAGGCGTTTGTCCCGAAACTTATATCCGTATTGCTAAATTCCAACAGGCTATCCATTTATTGAAAAACGAACAGTACCACAAATTGAGTGACATCGGATATAGGCTGAATTATGCCGACCAATCACATTTCAACAGAGAGTTCAAGCTGTTTTCGAACTTCACACCAAAGGATTTTGTAAAAACAATGTCTATAGCACAACCTTTTATCAAAACAAATCCTGCATTTCAAGCAATACGTATAGTTAGGCGTTGTGCCTGAATGTCGCTACCGTTCTATTATTTGTATTCAGAAAGGATTTTATTTGTCCAAAAAAAAGTATGACAAAGGTACATCACCTAAATTGCGTTGAAATACAATCACCATTCGGGAGCAGGGCTATCGGTCATTGTCTTCTTATAGAAACTACTGAAAAACTTATACTCATTGACACAGGTATTGGGCTGTTGGACACGCAGAATCCAGCTGAAAGAATTGGGGAACAACTCATAGAAATCGTTGGCTATCGCTTTGATGAAAACTGTACGGCACTACGTCAGGTGGAAAGATTAGGGCTTAATCCCGAAAAGGTAACGGATTGTGTCATTTCACATTTGGATAATGACCATATCGGTGGACTTGCTGATTTTCCGAATGCCACTGTTCACGTGGGTATCGAGGAATATGAAAATTTTAAATCAGATAATCCAAGATATTTGAAAACCCCGTTGTCGCACAATCCACAAATAATTACCTATGGTCAATCAGAGAATAATTGGTTTGGTTTTGAAGCCAGACACGTCGATATAGACACAGAGGGACAAATTTTCTTCATCCCACTTTTCGGTCACACATCAGGACATTGTGGAATTGCCATCAAAGTAAATGACAAATGGTTATTATACGTTGCAGATGCTTATTACCTAAAAGCTGAACTAACAGACGAAAACCATCCTGTTAGTGAATTAGCAAAGTTGAGAGCAGACAATAATGAGCTACGCATCCAAACGTTGCATAAAATCCGAAAATTTGTCAATGAAAATCCTAAAATTGAAATCTTTAGTTATCACGACCCCAAAGAATTTATCAATTACAAAATGCTTGAATAAGACTACTAATTGTTAAAATGAAATTAAGTAATACAAAATGATAAGATGTTAAACTTATTTCGAGGGTTTGTTTAAATAGAATTATAACTATAGATTTTCAAAATCGTAATTGGCGGTCAATACTTCAATCTTCCTTTTACCCGTTACTCCCACACCAGTAGATACGCTAACCGTTTTTTCCAGTCTTTTTGAGAACCAATTATTTTTAAGGGTATAGGAAGTTAAGAGTTCGCTGGAATAACTACTCATCAGAAATTTACCCTGAATCTTTTCAAGGGTATTCATAAGAGCCTCAAAATCTTCTATACTATATTTTTTGTAGTGTCCGCATTCTGAATTAAAATACGGGGGATCACAATAGTGAAAGGCTTTTGATGTATCACGGCTTCGGATAACACGAAGAGCATCCGTGCATTCGATCTGAACAGATTGAAGTCTGATGGCATAATCAATACTAAAACTATTTCGTTTGTTGGCAATGGCATTAGTGATATTCTTAGTGCCTTTTTCATATCCCCATCCGCCATTGAATTTCTTGCTAAATGATTGAGATGCCAATACCCATACTGCCCAGGCTCGTTGTATTCGACTGAACAAATGGGGATTGTTGTAAATGACAGTCGCATCATTGTGTAAGGACCGACTATGCAGGCTTATTCGAATGAATTTTTCGAGTTCTACAAATTCATTCTGCACAATTTCATAAAAGTTGATTAATTCCCTGTTATTATCGTTTATGACCTCAAGATTCGATGGCTTTTTAGCCCAAAAAAGGGCTCCGCCTCCAACGAAAGGTTCTATATAGATATCATGTGCAGGTATCAACGGCAGAATTACAGGTACAAGTTTTTGCTTGCCCCCATAGTATGCCAGAGGTGTTTTATTTTTTTTCATAAGTCAATATTCCTTATAAATTATTCAGTACCTGAAGCATCCTACCCACCTCAATATTCATTCTCGAAAAGGCAAACCATTTTTTACCCAAATCTTTGAGCGATGCTCCTATATGGTAAAGCTCCGTATCGTCTATTATCAAAAATCGGTCGTGGGCATCGGAAAAAGTATTAACCTCAATCGGCGGATATTGTTTATTGTAACGTTGTACATCCAGCCGTAGCTGATTGCTGATTCTTTTGGTATAGATTGTTGCGGTAACATTGCCCTTGCGTTTGCCTAACAAAGTAAGCACCGTATCATCCACGTAATTATCCAGCAGGATAATGGAGCTTTTGGCACTTCGGATAATATCCGAAACAAAAGTATAGGCATCAAAAATCTGCCCGTTATAGAAGATACCTTTTTCGCTGTGAAGTTTGTCGCTTTCCAAAGCCTTAAAAATCTCTTCAAATTTTTGGTCTGCTTGCAATTGTTTCAGTTCTATATTGTCCAGACGATGAAAGAGCGAAGCATTATTGATAAGTATTTTCCGCATTTCTACAAAGGCTTCGATAATCTCAACACTTACCTTAACGGCAATATCGGTGCGAAGTATGGCAGAAGCCATCGCAACGCCAGGCTCACAAAAAACATAGGGCAGATAACGTCTCCCACCGTAATTTAAACTTGAGGTTCCAATTTGGCACCTCAAGTTTTCGGTTTCTTCTTCTGTGAGTTGAAAGCAGAATGTTTGGGGAAACCGTCCGATGTTTCTTTTTACGGCCCGGTTGAGGTTTTTTGTTTCAACTTGATAAAGCGAAGCGAGGTCGCTGTCCAGCATTACCTGTTTGCCACGTATGATATAAATCAGGTTCCTGATTTCTTTAGGTACAATAGTCGGCTTATTTTCCATTGCTTTTATAGCTTTTCCTTTTTTCAAACTCAAAGGAACTTTCCGCCTGCTCGTTCAATACGATGTATGCATCAAATTCTTTCCCTGCTTTGCTTTTCATTCCTTTGATAAGGGTGGTTTTGCCTTTATTGATAAGGCTTATTACATTTTCGATACTGACTTGCACACCGCAGACGGTACGGAACTGTACCCAATTACAACTTTCATCAGGACATTTCACAATCTTGTCACGAATGATGAGTTGCTGGCTTTTGCATTTCGGGCAAGTCAATTTAGGCAGGTTGCTTTGAGCAATGGAAGTTTGCAGAAGCTCGTCGGTAATGGACTTCGCATAGGTTTCCATTTCCTTTTGAAATACACTTGCATCCGTTTCGTTGTTTTCGATTTTCTGTAATGCTAGCTCCCATTCAGCAGTCATTGCCACATCTGCAATTTTTCGGTCTTTGACCAACTCGTAAACCTGTAATCCTTTTTCAGTCGGTGTCAAGGATTTCTTTTCCCGTTGGATATAATTTCGGGTAAACAGCGTTTCAATGATGGATGCCCTTGTGGCAGGAGTACCGATACCGATATTTTGTAAAGCCTTGCGTTCGTCTTCATTTTCGATTTCCTTTCCTGCGGTTTCCATAGCCGACAAAAGCCCGGCCTCTGTATAAAGTAAAGGTGGTTTGGTTTTCTTTTCCTGAACACTGGCTTCCTTGATTTTGAGCACATCGCCTTTGGTCAGTTCGGGCAAATCCTGCACAGGCTCGGTATCATTATCGGAGAAATTACCTTTAATACCACGCCATCCCGCTTCGATAATCTTACAGCCTTTTGTCGCAAAATCGTAATGTGATACCTCTAATGAAACATGCGTTATTTCTTTGGTACAGGCTTGTGAAATGGCTTCGAGCAAGCGAAACGCAATCATATCATAAATCGCATTTTCTTTAGCGTTCAATGCAGAGGGGATTTTATCAGTAACCAATAATCCGTGGTGGTCGGTAACACGCAAATCGTTTACGATAAGCTTATTGAACCGTCCCCATTTCATTTTGGCTATGGCTTGTTTGCAGGTTTCCCTGTCCTGCAAAGCCCGTACAAGGTTGGGGATTTCGATCCACATATCTTCGGGAATGTATTTGCTCCCCGTGCGTGGATAGGTAATAAACTTCTTTTCGTACAGGCTTTGGACAATTTTCAGTGTTTCTTCGGCAGAGAGATTGAGTTTTTTGTTAGCTTCCTTTTGCAGTCCTGTAAGGTCAAACAGTAAAGGCGGTTGCTCTGTAACTCTTTTGGTTGCTACCGATGTAACGTTTGCAGTTCCGATACGTTGGATGGATTTCAGGGTATCATCAGCCGTTTTTTGGTCCTGCCATTTGGTTTGGGAAAGGCTACTAAAATCTATGAACTCTTTGTTATGGCGCAGCTGTATCTGCCAGTACTTTTGCACCGAAAAATTTTTATTGTCGAGATACCGCTTGCATATCAACGCCAATGTAGGTGTCTGTACCCGTCCGAGTGAGTAAATTCCATTACCTGCGGCAATGCTCAACGCCTGTGTAGCATTGATACCAATCAGCCAGTCGGCACGGCTTCTGCCTTGTCCTGCCAGATACAATCCGTCAAACCCCTTTCCGTCTTTAAGGTTTTCAAAGCCCTGCTTTATGGCTTTCTCGGTAAGCGAACTTATCCAAAGCCGTTCAAAGGGTTTGTTACATTTGAGGTAGTCGTAGATATACCGAAATATCAATTCGCCCTCACGTCCTGCATCAGTAGCAACAATAATGCTATCACTTTTACTGAATAGTTCTTTGATGACTTTCAGTTGCTTCAATGCACCTGTATCGGCGGTGTACTTTTTGTCTTTTTTCACCTTGCGGACGGTCAACAAAAAAGGGTTGGGCAATATCGGTAAGGATACTTTGTCAAATCCTGATATGCCGTAATCTTCGGGCATTCCCAGTCCTATTAAATGACCGAATGCCCAAGTAACAAAATAGCCGTTACCTGTCAGGTAGCCGTCCTTTTTATTGGACGCACCCAACAAGCCGGCTATTTCTCTCGCTACGCTTGGTTTTTCTGCTATGATTGTTTTCATACTGTACTACATTTTTCTGCCTTTGGATTTTGCAGGTGTTTTCGGCTTTTCTTGTTGCTCCTGCTGCTGTTTGTTTTTCGGTCTTTGCTGTCCAGATTTCAAAGGCTCTTTGATGTTCTTGGTCGCTTCGTTGGTTTTCCCCTCCGAATTGACGGCAGTTTGTGTTTTATGGGTTTCTACAGGTTTTGCCTGTGCCTTAACTCTGTTCGGAAATTCAAAATTGGTTTTTCCGGTGTCCTTATTGAATGTAATGTAACCCTGGTATTTTTGTCCTTTTTTGTCTATCAGGCCATCCACGTACACAGTTTCGCCAGCTTTGAATTTATTGTATTGCTCATCATCCAGCTCTTTTCCCCTGAAAGTTCTCGGGGCTTCCTGCGTTTGATTTTGGCTTTGCTGATGAGTCTGCGTTTGCCTATTCGAGTTGCTTCTGTCAAACAGGAACTCCACATAACGTTTATCCGCATTGTATTGAACGGTGGCCGAAAATTCGGTTCCCTTTTTAGAAATCATACCGTCCAATTGAAGCGGCTTGCCCTCCATTAAGGCTTGCTTTTGTTCGTCATTCAGTTTTACGTCCTTAATTTCATCGGGGATTTTGATAAAATCCGTACGCAAAGCAATCAGCTCATTGGTCAGCCTGTCCACGCTAATGATGGATGGCATCATTTCACCAGTTTTAGTATTTCTTAAATCGACAACACGCCCCATATTGCCTGTTTCAAGCAGGTTTTTCTTGTCCTCATCCGTAAACTTGTGTCCGAAAAATTCAAAGTTGAGGTTGGGTTCCCGTCTGACACCATGTATCGCCGCCACAACCGACCCGTCTTGGGAAGACTGAAATGATAAGCGGGCATCGGTACGGACAATAGCACCGCCCAGGTTTACGCTAACAGGTACCAACTCATTGGTTTTATAGCCTTTTAATAGAGGTTCCAGTAAGTTCATTTTTTCAAGGCGTTCTTTGCCTAATCCGAGATTGTTCATTGTATCCCAGTCAATCTGTTCCGGCTGAAAGCGGTATTCGCTGGTTTCCGGTGTTGTTTGTGGTGTTTCCATATCTTTATTATTTTCTTGTTTATCATCCTGTTTCGGTTCAGTCTTCACTTCGAGTTCCTTCATTACCTTTTCGCCTTCGGGTGTTGGCTTATCTACCTGCTTTTGCAATTCCTGTGCTGTTTCAATGGCGACAGGTGCAAGTACTTTGAAGAATGAAAAGTTGGTCGGGTTTTTCAGTTGGCTGAAAAAATTGGAGAAGAAATTGGAAAAGACGTCACCATGCTTATCTACCCGCATAAACTGACTTTGATTTTTCTTTGTAGGGTCTATGGTCTCCATTTTTCCGTTTTCGTCTATGCTTTTTACGGCCTGGATTTTCTTTTTTTCTTTATCTAGCACCAATAGTATGTCCGATAGTTGTTCGGGCATTTCCTGATTATTTATTGTTTCTTCGCTCATAATCTGAAAAATTTGAATTCACCGCCGAAAGTAAAGGAAGCGTTTCTTGCATCGCTCGAAGTGGCATTCAAAGGCAGCATTTGTCTTTCATTGGCGTTCATTTGGTTGAAGGCGGGTTAAAGCTATCCCTGATGAACTGGTGTACATCGGACAGCTTGTAGTAAAGTTTCCCGCTAATGGTATAATAGGGCAGCTTTCCTATGGAGCGATACCTTTGCAGGGAACGATTGCTGATTTTCAACATTTGTAATAAATCCTGATTATCCAGTAATTCCTCTCCATCTATGCTGTTGCGTTTCTTTTGCAACTCGTCTATATTGTCGCCAAGTATATCAAGACGACCCATTAAGCGTTCCATCCACGCCAAAAATTCCATTCTGTCAATATTCATAGGAAAATGCTTTTATGGATTACCGTTTGTTTAGTTTTCTGCCTTTCTCGATATAGCTTTTGCCTTTATCCATAAGCTCCTGTACAAATTCATCAGTACTTTGTACGGCATTGGCATTGAGCATATCCTTAATAGCACCTATTGTGTAGAAATACTGACCGTAGATTTTTGAGTAGGCAATCTCACCTTTGGTACGCATACGCCATAAGGTCTTCTCGCTGATATGCAGGTATTGGCATACTTCGTGGTTATTAAGCCACAGTTCGTCATAACTATTATCTTCCTGCCTTTTCAGGTAATCGGCAATAGCGTTGATACGGCTGTTAAGCTGTTGCCAAGCTTCTTCTTCAATGGTAATTATTTTCATTGCACAGCTTTTTAATGTTTACTATGCAAAGTTGTTAAGACTGGTAGTGTTTGTCTGCCAAGCCTTGCCAATTGGTTTGGCTGTTTTATGAAAATTTTCAGAATTATTGAAAACCCTTTATTTATAAGGATTTGGGGAGTTTTTAGATATTTTAGCGGGAGTTTTTGTGGGCATTTGCCAATTGGTAGATATGGGCAAAAGAAAAAGCAGTACGCTTTGTGTACTGCTTTTGAGGGGATGGCTTCAATATAACTAAAGGTCTTTATCCATATATTCTTCGAGTGATATTTTGAGCTGGTCTAAAAATGCCGTTCGGGAACCGGCTCTTGTTTTCATCCGGTGGAACGAATGGTGTATATCGTTTAAGGGAGTACGGAATAACACCTGAAAAATCAAAGCTAATTTTCTGATACCTATTTTACCGTATGCAATCGAGTTTGAAGCATAGAGGGCATAAATCAACTCTATAAGTGCATTTTGAGAATTTGTCCACGAAATATCTTTGTTTGCATCTCCATTTAGTAAAAGCAAATCCGGATTTTCTTCGGGGCTGATTTTGGTAAGCATATAGCTATAAAGCAATTCGTTCGCTATAATGTGGGCTATCTTATTATCAAAATAGGTTGAAAAGCTAAGGTCAATTTCAAATACGGTACTTTTTAATCCGTCGTGATAATTGATTTGTCCGATTCTGAAATAAGTATGGTCACGGTCAGTTCTTCCGGCACGATAATACCTGTAAAAATCTTCGTTGCAAATACTTTCTTTGTATTCTGATTTCAGTGCCTTTAACTGGTTTTCATAATAGTTTTGATGTATTTTTCCATTGCTTACGGGGCATATCGTTTCTATACGAAAGACTTTGTTATAGTAAATGAGCTTTCCTAAAATTTGCGGTTTGATATTCTTGAAGAAATCAATTTCCTGTTGGTCATCTTTAAACCCATCCCGCAAAACTTTTGTTTTGATAGAACACAGCATTTCCTTTAGGAACAAGGTCATTTGGTAAGCCTCTTCCGAGGTCTGCATCATTTGAGAAGAAAGCTTGTCTTCCTGATGCCGAATTTGGGACAATATTTTATTCAACACAATTTCCATAGAGCAGTCTTTTTAGAAATTATCACAATTTATTCCGGAGCTGCAATGTTGTTGATTTGATAAAATTTGGAAATAATATTGAAACCAATACCACATATTCCCCCAAGTGGGGGAATTTTTTTGTGGATATTAGATAGAAAAAAAGGGTAAAGCGATATGGCACTTTACCCATTAATTTATTAAATTTGCAAAGATGATTTACAAGGTAATCAAATGAAGGCGAGTGCAGTAAGCACCATTACTAAATCGTTACCGATTGGGCTTTCACCTCTTGTAAGCTACTCTTTATTAGCTAATTCGGGCGATATTAATCTTTTTTATATAAAAATAAGCATTCTTGCTTATGGATTGATCAGTTATTCAAAATTTTATCAAACTTAATAAAATCATTCTTATGAAGCCAATTTATATCTTGTTAGCAATTGTGTTATTTATATCGTGTAAAGAAGTAAAGCCTATAGAAATAACCATGAAAGATGATGTTACTGTTTTGGCATCTGATAGTCTTCATGGAAGACAAACGGGAACACCTTATGAGGTTATGGCTGCTGATTATATTGCTGATAGATTCAAAAACTTAGGGCTAGAGCCAAAAGGCACGAATGGCTATTTCCAAGAGTTTTCATTTAAAGACAAGAGTGATCCCCATGGAAATGTAACGTATGTGAACAAATCTGAAGATAGTACGGTAACTGGAAGGAATGTTGTGGGATATTTGAATAATAATGCCGAAAACACGGTTATAATAGGGGCACATTATGATCATCTAGGAATGGGAATAGAAGGATCTTTATATAGAGGTGAAACTCCTGAAATACACAATGGCGCCGATGATAATGCAAGCGGAGTAGCTGTAATGCTCCATTTAATAAATAAACTTAAAAATGTCAATACTAAAAACAACTATTTGTTTATTGCATTTTCAGGAGAGGAAATGGGGTTATTAGGCTCAAACTATTTTGTTAAACATCCAACTATCAATTTAAAAAAGGCAGATTACATGCTTAATATGGATATGGTTGGTCGCTTAAATAATGAGAAAGCCATGGCTGTTTACGGGGTAGGAACGGCTCCTATTTTTAAACAAATTCTTTTTGCCAATAAAGGGGAATTAAAGATTACTGAAAAAGAGTCTGGCGTTGGGCCTAGCGACCACACTTCTTTTTATTTAATGGACATACCTGTTTTACACTTTTTTACAGGACAGCATGTCGATTATCATAGGCCCTCTGATGATATTGATAAATTGAATTATGAAGGGATGGAGGTAATAACTCAGTTTATTCTATCCATAGTAACGGAGTTGAATGATGATGGCAAACTGGCATTTAGAAAAACTAAAAATGAAAGTGAGGAAGTACCCGCATTTAAAGTAACTTTGGGTGTTGTTCCAGACTATTTGTTCAATGGTAAAGGTATGCGTATTGATGGAATTAGTGAAGACAAGCCTGCCCAACATGCTGGGATGCAAAAAGGGGATATTGTGATTAAAATGGGTGATTATGAGGTCGAGGATATGATGAGTTATATGAAATGCCTTGGAAAATTTGAAAAAGGGACAACAACCAAAGTAAGGATAAGACGTGGTAATGAGGAACTTGATTTAGATGTAACTTTCTAACTTTTAAAAATTATGCTTTTGAGAATATACTTTTCACAAACACATAACCAAAACCTAAGAACAACATGAGGTGAAATGGAAATAAACCAAAATCACCACCTTGGTTGCCCACTATAAAAGCACTATACATTCCAAATGCAAAATAAAGCATTAATAGGCCTTCAAAAACAACATGGATAGAAATTCCTTTTTTAATATATTGATTGTTTTTCCAACTATCTTTTAACGAGTTTATATTAAACTTTGGAGTTCTAATAAATTCACTTTTTTTGCCAAAATGACCCTCAAGAACAGCAATGGTATTATGTAATGAAAAGCCCATGGCAATAGAGAAAAAGGTAAAAAACATACCAATGTATTTGATGAAATTTTTAATGCCACTTCCAAAAATGTTTTTGTACATAATCCAATAACAAATAAAGAATATAATGGTACTTATAACAAAAAAGCTCATGACATAAAAGTATGGTTTTAAATGAGCATACTCATTTTTAATATATAGCATTGGAATACTTAAAACGGCAACAATTAGAACATTTAAAAACATGGTACTATTTAGCAAATGTAATATACCGTGAATTTTTGTTTTAGTTGAAATGTTCTCATTCTTTAGTACACGCCAAAGCATTTTTTTAAAATTTTCGGCCCCACCTTTATTCCATCTAAATTGTTGAGATCTTGCTGCACTTATAATAATGGGAAGTTCAGCAGGGGTTTCAACATTTTCAAGGTATTTGAATTTCCACTTTTTAAGTTGTGCTCTATAGCTTAAATCGAGGTCTTCCGTTAAGGTGTCTCCTTCCCAATTCCCAGCGTCTAATATGCAAGATTTTCTCCAAACGCCAGCAGTTCCATTAAAGTTAATAAAATGACCTTTACTGTTTCTTCCAACTTGTTCTAAGGTAAAATGAGCGTCTAAGGCAAAGGCCTGAATTTTAGTAAGTATCGAGTAGTTTCTATTAATATGTCCCCAACGGGTCTGTACAACGCCTATTTCTTCATTTTTAAAATATGGTATGGTACGTTTTAACCAATCACTTTTTGGGAGAAAATCAGAATCAAAAATAGCTATAAATTCACCTTTGGCAACTTTTAAACCTTCTTTAAGAGCTCCCGCTTTAAAGCCGGTCCTATCTGTTCTCGTAATCTGTTTTATATCTAGCCCCGTTTGTTTTAGTTTTTCAATATGATCCCATGTGGTTTTAACTGTTTCATCTGTTGAATCGTCTAAAACCTGAATTTCCAACTTATCTTTAGGGTAATCGAGTAATGCAATATTATCTAAAAGCCGATCCATAACATACATTTCGTTGTAAACAGGAAGTTGTATGGTCACCAACGGAATTTCATCTGGATTTGAAAAATCAAATTTTATAGAATCGTCGATATGTTTTTTAGAGGCTAAATAATTAAATAACAAGTTAAGTTGTGCCAATGCATACATAAAAATGAGTAAGAGTGCGATGGTATAAATAACTATAGTAAGGGTAACAAAAATCATTTTTTAATACTGTATTTAAAAATCCAACCTAAAATAATAAGGCCTGCAAAGATACTACCTTTTATAGTTCCTGAAACTTTTGAGACCCCAATTCTTCGTTTATATTTTACAGGAACTTCTATATAAGACAATTTTTGCCTTAAAGCTTTTAATTGCATTTCAACAGTCCATCCGTAGGTCTTGTCTTCCATGTGCAAATCTAATAACTTTTGATATTTTATAGCTCTAAATGGGCCTAAATCTGTAAACCGTCCACTATATAATAGTTTCATTAAAAATGTTGCCAGCCAATTGCCAAATACCTGTTGTGGCATCATGGAATTGGGCTCTCTTAATGCTTTTATACGTGCTCCTACAACCAAATCAATATTATCTTCTATAATGGGTTTGATTAGTTTTATAAGATCTTGTGGATAATCGCTATAATCCCCATCTAAAAACACCACAATATCTGGTTTTTTAGACTGGGTTGCGATATGATCCATTCCTTTTAAACAGGCAAAGCCATATCCTTTATTTGTTTCAGTTAATACAGTCGCACCCGTTTTAGTGGCATTTTTTGCCGTTTCATCAATAGAATTATTGTTAATGACTATGATTTCATTTACAATTTTTGGGATATCATAAATAACATTTGCTATAGAATCTTCTTCATTATAAGCAGGGATGATGACTTTTATGATGGGCATAAAGTTTTAACTTTCACGGAGCAAAAGTACGATACTTTTATGAATTTCTTAATTTTTTATTAAATCTATTAGATTTACATCATTACCCAGTAAAATATCTCTCGAATTGATGCGACCTTCTAGGTCCCCGTTTTCTAGTTTTAAAACCCCTCTAGGGCAAACGGCGCTGCAAATTCCGCAACCAACACAACTTGAACGGACAATGTTTTCTCCTTTTTGCGCATAGGCCCTCACATCAATTCCCATTTCGCAATAAGTTGAGCAGTTGCCACATGAAATGCATTGCCCACCATTGGTGGTAATCCTGAATTTTGAAAATAAACGTTGCTGAAATCCTAAAATTGCAGCAAAAGGGCAACCAAACCTGCACCAGACACGGTTGCCAAAAATAGGATAAAACCCTGTGCCGATAACTCCTGAAAAAATAGCGCCAATAAAAAACCCATAAGATGAGCGCAATGTTTCGGCCTCAAAAATAAATAGTTTGGTACCGCTCGAAAAGTAGTGCAAGGCAATTAAAGTGGCAATGATAATAAAATAACCTATGGCACCATAAAGCGCATCTTTCCCCAAAGCTTTCCGCTTAAATGCCATTGCCCAGGTAAATACAAGAGTGAGCAGTACTGCCACACTTATTAAAAACACATCTTTGGTGAGCCAATAGGCATTGGAATCGTAACCCAAATAGGTATATACCACAGCAGTGGTCATGATCACGGCAAAGACCAAAACAGCATGAATAAGCCAACGCTCAAATTTCCAGGTCGAAACTTTTTTTGAAGACAAATGCCTAAACGGGTCTCCAGCAGTTTCGGCCAATGCGCCACAGCCACAAACCCAGGAGCAATACCATCGTTTGCCATATTTATAGGTTAGGATTGGTGAGATTACAAAAATTGAAAGGATACCGAAAAGCAATAAGGCCAATCCTATAGTCCCTGAATTTATAAAACCATCTATTCTATATTGTTCAAAATTATAATAGTTCAATGGCCAAATACTTTTAAGATCGTAATACGGTAAAGTACTGTTTAACCGATACATGATTTCCGGGATCAAAAACGCAAAAATCAATTGAAAAAACATGACAGACCCTGTCCTGATTTGCTGATAGCGATTATGACGGTATTTTAACATGAACTTATAGCCAAACACTAAAATGGCAACGGTATATAGTGTGCCATAAACAAACCACTGACTTGCCGGCCGGCCGCTTAAGAGTTTGCTAAAAGGATCGAAAAGGGAAACCAACCCTGTGTTTGGATTGCCATTTATTCCCAGACCAAGCAACTCGGGATAAAAATAAAGCGCAATGTAAAATAAGGTCAAAAACACCCCTGTCAGCCATCCGGTAACTCCCCTTGTGATAAATGATTTAAACCAGACACCATCATTTTTAATGCCTTTTGATTTGTTTAAATAAGCGGCATTTGCAAAAAGCATTGTGCCGGCAAAAATGAACAACATAGATATTGTTAAAAACAACCCCTTGTTGGGAAAACTCGTGTTTAACAATGCCAATATTAAAATAAATAGCCCTGTAAACCCTAAGCCCAGAGCTCCTTTTTGAGTTGTTGAAAGTGTATTGGCCTCGGGTTTTGCCAATGACATGCTATGGTTTAATTTGTTGCTCATAGTTGAGTTTTGAGAGACCTCACAGGTTTTTAAAACCTGTGAGGTCTGGGACGTTTTTAAGTTAAAATGGTTTTTCTGTTTTTATAAACACCTAGTATATCCTTTTCAAAATTTTTATAAAATTCTGGATCAAAATTGGCTTCGGTCAGATTATTTATAACATAATCGACACTTTGTTTTTCTGTAAGCCATCTGTCGAAAATTTCATGTTTCATCCTAATTCCAAACGTATTGATGCCTTTAAACTCATTAGTAAGCCTATCATATTCGATGGTAATGCATTTAGTGTCATCATCATGTTTCCAATGAAAATGCGCATGGTTTTCTTTTGGTTGCGGCCAAACCCAACCATAGGTTTGGTATTCTATATCAAAAAACTTAGCAGAGTTGAACCAGTGACCTGGATTGTATGACATTTTATTACCACAAATGGTTTGCGCAATAGTTTCACCCATCATGCGCCCTGTGTACCAAACGGCTTCAATGGGTTTGCGGTTTCCAATGGCCTCATGCTGTTCTGCACAATCTCCAACGGCATAAACACAAGGAATATTAGTCTCTAAATATCTGTTCACTAAAACACCCCGATTTGTTTCAATACTTGACGTTTTAATAAATTCAATATTTGGTGTAACACCAGCAGTCAATCCAACAAAACCGCATAGAATCTCTTCACCAGTTTCTTCAATGATCACTGATTTTACATGACCATTTTCATCAGAAACAATTTCTTTTAAATTGGAAGACAGTTGCAAATCGATATGATGGTTTTTAATATGTCGGTTCAGCATTTGGCTTTCACCATCAGGAAGTACCATATCCCAAAAACTGTTTTCACGCACTAAAAAAGTTACTGGAATATTCCTGGAATTAAGCATTTCAGCAAGTTCGATCCCTATCAATCCACCTCCAACGATCACAGCACGTTTGCACACTTTGTTGTTTGGGGCATATACCTCGAGATTTTCCAAATCTTGCTTTGTGTACAAGCCTTGAACACCTTTTAAATCTTGTCCTGGCCAACCAAATTTGTTGGGTTTGCTTCCTGTGGCAATAATAAGTTTGTCATAGTGCAAGTTGCTGTCATCAGCAAAAAGAAGGTTTTTGTTTTCAATATTTATATCTTCAACGTAACCCTTTTTTAAATCGATGCGATTTTTTTTCCAAAACCAATTTTCATAAGGTTGTGTATGTTCAAACTTCATGTGTCCCATGTACACATACATCAATGCAGTACGAGAGAAAAAATAATCTGTTTCAACAGAGACAATGGTAATTTGTTTGTCAGAAAGTTTACGAATGTGTCTGGCTGCAGTAATGCCTGAAATTCCGTTTCCAATTATAACAACGTGCTCCATAAGCGGTTTTTGTATTTATTGTTTTGTCGCAAGATTTGTTAAAACCTTAATAACATATCATCAGTTTGCTTAAATTTAGAAATTAATTTAAACTTATGAAGCTAATTTATACTATTTGTTTGTTCTTTTTATTGTGCAACTGCGCGATGACAAGTCTGCATCCATCAAAGATAAATGGCGTTAGTTACGTGGCTTCTAAAGATTCCATTTCAGAAAAACACATAAAACCCGTATTAAATATCCATGCAAATTATGCATCGGTTATGCCTTTTGGCTTTATTCGTGAATTAGCGCATCCCGAAATACAATATAACTCGAGCAGGCAATGGTTTGGAGAAACCAAAACCGGAGTCAAGCAATATATTAATGCCCTAAAGAAAGAAGGGATTCAAATTATGATGAAGCCTCAAATTTGGGTGTGGAGAGGAGAATTTACTGGAGAAATTAGAATGAAAACTGAAGAGGATTGGAAGATTTTAGAAGACTCTTACACTACGTTTATTTTAGATTATGCTAAAACAGCTCAGGAAACCCATGTAGAAATTTTTTGTATTGGTACGGAATTAGAAAGTTTTATTGATGAACGACCGATCTATTGGAAGAGGCTAATTATAGAAGTGAAAAAGGTTTATAAAGGAAAATTAACCTATGCGGCTAATTGGAACGAATATAATCGAACCCCTTTTTGGGATGATTTGGACTATATAGGTATTGATGGGTATTTTCCAGTTAGTGATTTAAAAACACCTACAGTTGAAGCTTGCAAATTGGGATTAGAACGTTGGAAAAGTGAAATGAAAAAGTTTTGCAATGAATTAAAAAAGCCAATTTTATTTACTGAATTTGGATATCGAAGTGTCAATTTCACAGGTAAAGCACCTTGGCGTGCCGACAGAGAGATGGATAGTGTGAATTTAGAAGCGCAAACAAATGCATTGCAAGCATTTTTTGAAACTTTTTGGGATGAAGACTGGATTGCCGGCGGATTTGTTTGGAAATGGTACCACAATCAGGAGCTTGCCGGTGGAAAAGACAACTCACGTTTTACCCCTCAAAATAAACCGGCAGAAAAAATAATCAGCGATTTTTATTTAAAATATTAGGAAATATGTTTTTTGTAATAGGCATACAATTCATTACCATTATTTCCAAAAATATGTTTTAAGTGAATAACAAAAAGTTTTTATAAGATAATTAAGCAGATTTTCTATAGTTTCTGCTTCATTTAAAATGGGAATAATGATTGAAATTTTAGTCATTTAAATTCCAGTTGTAATCTTTGAATTTAATTTTAGCATTCTTTGAAATTTTAACTTGGGCATATAGGTTTAAGAAATGAATCAGATCGCCCTTTTGTTTGAAATCTTTTGAAAACCATTGAAAAATTTTTGATAGGCTAAGGTTGTTTTCTGTTATATTATTCTTTGTAAAATCAGACAAAAACTCAAAAGCTGCTTTATCTAATTGTGAATCTAATTTTGAAGCACTAAAAGCTTCGTTTTGTAACCTTGGGCATGAAACAGACGCACAAACAATTGCAAAATGAATTCGTGGCTCGCTCATTTTTCTTAGAATATCGTGTTCAATATGGTTTAACGACATGGTTTGTGTACCTATTTTAATAAACTTTTTATCCCAAGGGTTTTTAATGTTTTTGATACTTTTTATGGGGTAATTATCTATAATTAGCTTTATTGTAAAGGCGTTATAAGCATTAATCCAAAAGGCTAAGGTTTCGTTTTTTGTCCAAGTATTGTTAGGCGTAACTTTGGAGAATGAATTTAGATAAGTATCAAGTTTTTTGGTATTTAATGTGATGGCTTTATAATCAACATGGCCATCATTTGAAACATGATTTTGTAAAATAGAGGTCCATTGTGAATTGTCAAAATGTTGACTACGCACAACATTACTTAAACAAAAAAAACAAAAAAAGTGATTATTGGTTTCATTGTTTTCTGTTTAAAGGATACAATTCCTGATTCACAAAATCCTTGGGAAAACGATCATCGCCTTCAAAACCTAATTCAATATCTTTTCCATTATAAGGAATATAATTTGTCTTAAAAATGTAATCCCAAAGACTTAATGTGATGCCATAGTTAACGCCGAAACTTGAGTGTTTAGGTAATGTTTTGGCGTGATGCCAAATATGCATTTTAGGATTGTTGAAAATATACTTAAAAAGGCCATAATTCCAACCTAAATTAGCATGATTTAAATGACCAATAGCTATATTGAAAAAATAAATAATGGCTACATCTTGAGCATTAAAGCCACCAATAATAGCTAGAGGAATATATAATAAGGACTTATAAACAACGGGTTCCATCCAATGATATCTCATATGTGCTGCAAAACCCATTTGCTTTACGGAGTGATGTACTTTATGGAAATTCCATAAAAAGGGAACGTGATGCAATAATCGGTGCGTATTCCACTGGACAAAATCTGAAACAATAAAAAACACGAATAAGCCTAAAATTTTAGGCAAATTGTCGACATCGAATAGTTGAAAACCAGCTATGGACAAGCCAACAGTCTTTAAAATATCGTTAAAAAATTCTGCTACTATATTTGAAAGGGCAATTAGAACAATTAAATTAAGAATAAAGAAATTGAAAAACATGTAAAAGGTGTCCAACCAGAAATCCTTTCTAAAAACCGATTGATTTTTTCGCCAAGGGAACAGTATTTCTAAGCTCCAAACTATTAAGGAAATTAGTATTAAGCCATAAAAGTAATTATCCCAATGGTTAATTTGAATCAATTCGTATTTAAGGTAATTCCAATAACCAGAATAGGATTTTATAATTATATCTATATATTTTTCCATATAATAAGTTAATAACTATTAGAATTTAACAGCAACCTCCACCATCATAATGAAAGGTAGACTCACTTATAAAAATATCATCTCTATTAAGTTCTGATAAGGCACCAGCTGTTTTGTCACAAACAGCTAAAGGCTGGTTCTTTAACAAAATATGTCCTTTTTTGTCATCAAAAAAATCATTATCTCCAAAATAAATAGCTGCTTTACCAGTAAAAACACATGGGCCATCACTTGGCATGGGGTCTTTAATAGCCGCTACTTCAATAGATTCAATATAAATCAACGCATCTGTCGGGTACTGCTTTGGACTAAGAATACGATATGGTTTTCTAGCTCTTATTTCAATGGTTCCAAATCCAGTATCAGTTAAAGTTTTTATATATTCTGCAATTGGTAAACTACCACTTAAACACAGGGCACGCAACCTACTGTCGTTTCTAAGAACATCATTCATGGGTTGTTCACAGGTTGGATCGCTCATTACTAATTTGCCATGAGGTTTTAGTACCCGATACATTTCGGCAATCGCTTGTTTTAAATCGTCTGCTTTAAAAATATTAAACAAACAATTCTGAGCTGCTACGTCAATGCAATTGTCTTCTATTGGCAAGTTCATGGCGTCCCCCTTTTTGAGTTCTACAAAATCACTTTTAAACCATGGATTTAAGGCTTCCGCCTCTATAAAATTTTTACGAGATGCGTCAAGCATTTCATGAACCACATCAACTCCAATAACACCAGCCTTTTGCCTATTGAAATATGAAAATTGCAACAATTCCATGCCACCACCAACACCTACATAAAGCATTTTAGGGTCATTGGTTAAATCACGAGCATGTACCGTACTACCACAACCATAATTCATTTCCTGCATTATTTTGGGAATTTTTAAACCAGGCAATTCCCAAATTGGATTCGTTGTACAGCATAAACCAATATCTGGTGTAAGTGCTGCTTCTTTGTATAAATCGTGTGTTGCTTCTAAATAGCTCATTTATTATATTATTAGATGTTAGAACGCTTCGCTGTTAGGCCCGAGTTTAACTTGCAATTACTCCAAACTGTGACTGAACACTGACAACTATTTTACAATGTTTTTATTAATTCCTTAAATAATGTAATCATGTTTGGTTCTGCTTTTCCAGCCATTGCAAGAATTTCTGTGATGTTAACAGGTTTTAAATTATCTGGGTCGCATTCATCGGTTAAAACTGACACGGCTGCGGCTTTTATTTTTAAATGATTCGCTACGATAATTTCAGGAACCGTACTCATCCCAACGGCATCGGCGCCAATAGTTTTAAGCATTCTGTATTCGGCACGTGTTTCAAGTTGGGGGCCAACGACACTGGCATAAACGCCTTTGTGCAACGGGATATGATGCTTTTTTGCAATCATTTCAAACGTTGAATTAATTTCTGGGTTGTATGGTGCACTCATATCGGTAAATCGTTCTCCTAAATATTCAACACCTTTAAAGGCCAAAGGCGAACTTCCTTGTAAGTTGATATGGTCTTCAATCAACATTAATTCTCCTTTCTTAAAGTTTGGGTTAATGGCTCCAGCTGCATTTGACACTAATAATGTATGAATACCTAGTTGCTCCATAATACGAACAGGAAATGTGACATCTTGCAAGGAGTAGCCTTCATAAAAATGAAAACGACCTTGCATAACCACCACCTTTTTACCTTCTAAAATTCCATAGATAAGTTTTCCTTTATGAAATTCAACGGTTGCAGTGGGGAAATTAGGTATGTGGTTGTAACTTACTTCATGAAGGATTTCAATTTCATCAATAAGTTGTCCTAAACCTGTCCCTAAAATAATGCCTACTTCAGGATTTTCAAATCCTTTGGAGACAAGATAATCAGTGGTTTCAGTAATATATTTAATCATTGGAAATGTAAAATTTTTTAAGTTGTTGATAAGGTCTTATATCATCAAAGGTATCAATATCGTTTAACTCTTCTAGTAAGCTAAAGCTACTATTTTCAATATTATTTAAGGTGTCTTTGAGCACTGTTGATGTGCCCCATTTTTTGTTTTTAAAAATATTTGAATCCAAGGTTTTCATTCCCAAAAGGTAATAGCCGCCATCTTTTGCAGGTCCAATGACAACATCATTATTAGCTAATATTTGAAAGGCATCATCAATTTCTTCGGTTTTTAGGTCTAATAAATCACTACCAATAATGATAATTTTTTCATAGCCCAGTTGAAATAATTCTGAAAAAGCGTTTTCCATACGTATCCCTAAATCTGAACCTTGTTGTAATTTTTTTCTAAAAAAATCAGTGTTCCATAAATCTTCTTTTATAATATTTTCTGAATAAAATACATATTTATCGGCTTTCGTGTTTTTTGAAACATCTGCTGTATGTTTAAGTAAATACGTATAAATGTTTAAAGCAGCTTCATCCCCAATAGTTTGTGCTAAGCGCGTTTTACATTTTCCGAGTTCTGGATTTCTGGTAAAAATTATAAGGGCGTTTTTTGAAGTTGGAAAATAAAAATTGGTTGCTAACTCATTATCAGATTCAGAGCCCTTTGTGCTAAATAGTCCCATATTAAAATACTTTAATCCCTTTTTTTAACCATTTGCTCCATTCTTTTGAAAATACATGAATCTTGTTAGTTTCCTTATTTTCAAAATCGTAAACAGGAAAATTATTATTTTTCCATTCAAATATACCGCCATAAAGATTATAAACACTGGTATAGCCGTTTTTTTTGAGTTTAGTGGCAATTGTTTCAGAGCGAATTCCTAGAGAGCAATAAACAACAATTTTGGTTGTTTTATTTGGAATTATTTGAAGAACAGAATCTATGTTGAATCCATTATACCCAACAAAAAGAGCATTTTTTAAGTGGCTTGTATTAAATTCATTTTTTTCTCGTGCATCTAAAATGATAGCTTGTGTTTTTGGCATAGCTAATTCCTGAACGGTTATATAGGGTATGTTTTTAGTGTTGTGACGCTTTAATAATTCAGAAATGGAATTTTGAGCATTTGAAACAAACACCAAAAAAACAATAAAATGGAGATTCTAAATTTCATAATTAAGCTACACTTCCTTGACAACTACTTCCTGCACCAGCTGTACAGCCATAACAATGTTGAGAAATAACAATATCTCGGTTAAAAAGTAAAGCTTCATTATATTCTGAGATATGATTAACTTTACTATTAACAGGTAATTGCAGCATTTGGTTAAAATCACAATCATATAAATAACCATCCCAACTAACGGAGAGTGTATTAGTACACATCACATTTTTAACGGCTGCTGGATTATAGGCTTCTACCAATGAATACATATAATCTTCATAATTATCAGAGGCTATTAAATAATCCAAAAAGCGACTTATCGGTAAGTTAGTAATAGCAAATAAATCATGAAAATGAATATTAAAATCTTCTAATAAGGCTTTTTTGAATTCTTTTTCTAAGGATGTCTGATTTCCTGGTAAAAAAGCCCCTGATGGATTATAAACTAAGTCCATTCTCAATGTGCTATCTGGCATTCCGTAGCCAATGGCATTTAATTCCTTTAAGGCTTCAATAGATTGATTAAAAACACCCGTTCCTCTTTGCTTATCTGTTTTTCCTTGCGTCCAATGTGGCATTGACGAAACGACATGAACATTATGGGATTTAAAAAACTCCGGTAAATCGGCGAATTTTTTATTTGCTTTAATAATGGTAAGGTTAGAGCGAACAATAAAATCTTGAATCCCAACTTTAGAGGCTTCATCAACAAACCAGCGAAAATTCGGATTCATTTCTGGAGCACCTCCGGTTAAATCTAAGGTATGTGCACCAGTTTTTTTAATGACTTCCAAACATTGTAACATGGTTTCCTTGGTCATGATTTCTTTTCGATCGGGACCAGCATCTACATGGCAGTGCTCACATACTTGATTGCACATATAACCTACATTTATTTGTAGGACTTCTAATGTTTTAGCTTTTAAAGGAAACTGATTTGTTTCTGCAATTTTATTTGAAAATTTTGGCAAATCACCACTTTTAAAAATGCCATTGGATAATATTTCAAGTTGTCTGTTGCTATCTGCTAAGTCGCTTTTGCGTTTATGTAAAGATGTTGTTACCAATTTTGTGAAAGGATTTGAGATGAATATAATAAGACGTTTAAATTAACAAAACTTACATGTCAAGTTTATTAACTTTATTCATCATTTGAACGCCATGAACTAGTGATGCACCACCACGAATTGCAGCAGCCACATGAAGAGCCTCCATCATTTCTTCCTTGGTAATTCCCCGTTGTAAACCATCTCCAGTATAAGCGTCAATACAATAAGGACATTGGATGGTATGCGCGACGGCTAAGGCTATAAGTGATTTTTCTCTTTCCGATAAGGCGCCTTCTTCAAAAACTTTTCCGTAATAATCAAAGAATTTTTTACCGAGTTCTTCATTCCAGTCAGAAATTTTTCCAAATTTTTTAAGGTCTGCCGGATCGTAATATGTTTTTTGCATTAATAAGAATTTTTCAATAAAGATATAAATCTAATACTATAAGTCGAAGGTTTTAGGAGTACTTAACAAAAGTTTTAGAAAGAAATAAAGTTAAACTTCAACTTTCAGTTTGTCAATTTCACTTTCCACAAATGGCATATTAGAGATATCAACATCTACATGGGTAAGTGCTCCCTCCATGGTGCTAAAAACATCATAATGCAAGTTTTTAAAGTTATCATTTAATTTGAATAGTAAAGCACTAATAACTTGTCGCGAGTTTAATGTTAAAAGTGACAAATGTTTTTTTTCGTCATTCAATATACTTTCAACCCAATCTCCGTAAAGATGAAGTTCATTTTGATCCATTTTTATATTAGCAAGCCTTAAATCAATGATAAAATTATAACTGGAATTATACTCAGGATCGTCAATAATGGATTGTTTAAGTTTTTTTATACCATTAAAAGTCAAATCGTTTTGATGGAATTGGACGACAAGCTTTAAAGGCTTAATAATTAAGTATTTATAAATGCCAG
>TARA_R110002033_G_scaffold171148_2_pt1 | contig 77016 bp, 65 predicted proteins | sample TARA_R110002033 | Tara Oceans TARA_R110002033 (sample SAMEA4397051) | marine metagenome | biome: Polar Biome; feature: [SRF] surface water layer (ENVO:00010504); material: water (ENVO:00002006), including particulate matter (ENVO:01000060) such as... | depth 5 m | reverse complement strand
CCCCCCCCCCGACAAAACAGAGACTGGCAGCACTTAAGCTGCCAGTCCCCGAAGCCTGATTGCCTGGGGCAAATCAGTTATCCCAAACCGGAGCAAGTCCATCGGGGCTGACAATTCGGCCATCAGGCCGCGCCAGTGCCGATATCGCCTGCATATCGGCTGTTGAAATTTCGAAATCAAAGATATCGAAATTTTCCACCACCCGTTCTTCACCCACGGTTTTGGAAAGCGCAATCAGGCCATCATGCTGGATCACCCAGCGCAGAACAATCTGCGCAACGGATTTTCCATATTTGGCCCCCAGTTCTTTTAGAACATCGTCTTCAAACACCTTGCCATCGGCCATGGCGTAATAAGATGTAATCGACATTCCTGTCTCTTTTGCGGCAGCCATCACTTTTGACTGATCAATATAGGGATGAACCTCGATCTGGTTGGTCACAATCGGGGCATCGCTGAGTGCAACGGCATCGGCCATCAATTGGATGTTATAATTGCTAACCCCGATATGGCGAACTTTACCGGCCTTGCGCACTTCATTAAGCGCGCCGATCTGCTCGGCCAGAGGTACTTCCATTTTCGGCCAATGCAACAACAGCAAATCAACATAGTCGGTTTTCAGCTTTTTCAGGCTTTCCTCGACCGATGCGATAAAATCGTCATGGCGGAACTTGTCGACCCAGACCTTGGTGGTCAGAAAAATATCCTGCCGCGCCACAGATGACCTGGCAATGACACTGCCAACTTCAGCTTCGTTGCCGTAAATCTGTGCTGTATCAATATGGCGAAAGCCTACATCGAGTGCCTTGGGCACAATTCGCAAAACATCTTCACCGGGCATACGAAACGTACCAAAGCCCAAAGCGGGAATATCGGCACCATTGGCTTTTACGCGATGCATTCAAAGTCTCCTTGTTGATTTTGTCACGGAAAATCTCCGCTTTCGTTCAACCCGGAACCTATGTGTGTTCTGAAATCATGCAAGGACGAAGCCTGAGAATTAAATTCCAAGCTGTCGGTCATGCACAATGTGGTCGCGCCAAAATCAGGGCCTGAACGTTTAGCCGCGCTCGCCGATCAGCTCAAGGCAGCGTTGCGCCACCAGCCTTGCGGGTTGCAACGAAGGATGATGAAAAACTTCCAGCTTTGCTGTTTTCCGCGCATCAGCCAATGCCGCCCCCTGCCCCTGCCCCAGGGGGCGGGCATAGCCGCGATCAAACAGGTTTTGATGCAAGCGGCGATGGCGCGGGGCGGCAATACCATCGGGGGCATAAATATACACCCCGCCCGGGGCAGCACAGGCCTCGCAACACATTGAAACAGAATCGCCCGTCACAATCAAAATATCGGCCAACGCCAAAAAGCCAAAATACGGGTTGTCTTCGGTGCTGTTCCAGCCATGCAGGTGAAAGGGGACATTGGCGTTTTCCAGCAGGTCCGCAATCAGACTTTCATTGTCGCGACCGGTCCGGCGGCTGGTTGTTACCAGCAAGGCCCCGCCGGCATCGCGTGCCGCCTTAATGGCGGTTTGGGTCATATCCCGGGCCATTTCGGCGGTGAAGGTGGTTTTTTTGGTGCTGCCCCCCACGATCAGGGCGATGAGCGGGTGTGGCAACCCGTGAAATTTACGGCACCATGCCTTGCCTTCCAGCACCAGCCGGGTTTCGCTAATGCGGTGTGGAGCACCAGGGATTTCCAATATATTTTCAGCCGCTCTAACACCGTCATGGGCGGGAACGGCGATTAAATCAAATTCCTTCTCGCCGCCATCCGGGCGCATGATCTGGCAGATCCGGGTTTTACCCCCGCTTTGCCGCTTGATCCAACGGGCCACCGGGGCGGTTCTGCGCCCTGCAGCAATGACCAGTTCCGGCCACGGCGCATGCAGCTTTTCGCGTGAACGCGGGGTCACGCCCAGCAACGATGCCCGGCGGACAAAATTGGGCAGTTGCGCCGCACGGGTATAGGAAATATCGATGCGTTCAAAACGGCAGGCCATTGCCTCGGCCACACCAACCGCCTGATTAACATTGCCCGCCCGGTCATCGGCCAAAACCCATATCCGGTTGTGCCCGGTTTCGCTCATTGCGCTATCTGTCATTATTTCCCGCATCTTCGCGTGGCGGCCAGAAGGTGGCCTTTCCCCCCTGTTATAAAACAGGCAAAAACAATTACCAGCCCCCCGTAACATAATCGCAATCCACCGCCTTTGACGCAAGGTCGGGCAAACAGGGATGAAAATATCGCAAGACTGGCGTAAAAGGGCATATTACAGGCACGCACCCAAACTGTTTTGCCGTGCCGATAAAACCGGGAAATGTCCGCCGCATGTTAAAAACATCGCAATCCGTTCGCCGCAGTGCACGCCTTGTGCTGGTGGGCATGTTGCTGTTATTGCCCGTTACGGTTTTTTTCAGCATGCAGGGCTGGCGCGACACCCGCCTTGTCACCCTGGAAGAAGAAGGCCGCAACAAGCTGGAACTGTATCGCTCCAACTTGCAAGGGGCGATCAAGGAACACGAATATCTGCCGATCACGCTGGCATCAGACCGCCGCATTCTGACCCTTGCCGGGATGCACCACCCGACCGCGCAAGACACCAGCGAAGTCAACCGATACCTGGAAAAACTGGCCGCCGACAGCGGCGCGTCCGACATTTATTTCATGGATAACAGCGGCGAAACCATTGCGGCGAGCAACTGGAACAGCAACGCATCCTTTATCGGGCGCAATTTTGGCTTTCGTCCTTATTTTAAACAGGCGATGGGCGGCAATACCGGGCATTATTTTGCCTTTGGCATCACATCAAATGTGCCAGGTTATTATATTTCTCACCCGGTATTAACCAATGGCCGCGACATTGCCGGGGTAATGGTGGTTAAAACCCATCTGGAAACGCTGATCAATCGCTGGGCACGCGGCGGTGAAAGCGTTCTGGTCGAAGATGAAAACGGTATCGTCATTATTTCGTCGCACCCGGAATGGCGGTTTCGCGATTTACGCGGCCTGCCCGACGGGCAACGCCTGAATGTTTTAAAATCGCGCAAATACGGCGAATATCCCTTAACAGCGATGCCCGTTATCAAGGGCGACTGGCCGCGCGACGGGGTGATGACAACGTTAGAACTGGCATCCATCGCACCTGAAACCCCTGTTGAACACGACACCATCATCAGCGACGACCGCCCCGCCGATGTAAACAGCACAAACATCGCACCGAACCCGGCCAGGTCCAATGCCGCCAACCCGCCATTTGCGGGCCATTCTGTGGCGGGTTTTCCCCCGCCCGGCCCGGATGGCAGCCAAACCACAGGGGTCAAAACACCCGCAACCACCCGATACCTCACCATCGGTAGCACTTTGCCCCGGCAAGGCTGGCGGATTTTCCTGTTAACCGACAAGACGGTACTTGATCAGTCGATATTGGCAGCAGCCTTCATCGCCGGGGCCATCCACATTATTATTATGGGCACCATCTTCACGTTGTTGCAGCGTCGGCGCGCGATGCTGGAACAGCTTGAAATGCGCGACTGGTCGCAACGCGAACTGGAACATCAGGTAAAATTGCGCACCGCCGACCTGATGGATACCAATGTGCGCCTGGCCGAAGAAATTACCGAACGCCGACGTACAGAAGATGCCCTGCGCACGGCCCAGGCCGAACTGGTACAGGCGGGTAAACTTGCCGCCCTTGGCCAGATGTCGGCTGGTATCGCCCATGAAATAAACCAGCCCTTAACCGCCATTCGCAGCTATGCCGATAATGCCCGCCAGTTTTTTGCCCGTGGCCAGACCGAACCGGTTGAACGCAATTTAACCCGCATTTCCGAACTGACCGAACGCATGGGCCGGATTACCAACCATTTAAAAACATTTGCGCGCCGCCCCGAATATGACAGCGGCCCGGTTGATGTTGCCCATTCCATTCAAAAGGCCATCGATCTGGTGCGCGAAACTGGCCGCGTTGCCAATGCCGTGATCGATTTTACCCGCCCCGATCACAGTATTTTTGTCACCGCCGAAGAAACCCAGCTTGAACAGGTTTTTGTCAATTTGCTGACCAACGCTGCCGATGCCAGCCGTGATCAGGATGATGCGCGGATCACGCTTGATATTACCCGTGGCATTGACCGCATTTTTGTCCGTGTCTCGGACAACGGATCGGGCATTTCTGATCAGACCATGCCGCAACTGTTTGATCCGTTTTTTACCACCAAACAATTTGGCGATGGCCTGGGGCTGGGCCTGTCGATTTGTTATGGCATCTTGCGCAGTTTTGGCGGCACCATCCGCGCTGAAAACCTGCCCGCCCCTGATGGCGGGGCCTGTTTTGTGGTTGAATTGCGCCCTGCCAGCAAAGCTGGCACCCGCAATGACCGGCGCAATGGCGCGGCAGGCTCGACGGCGGCGACAGCGGGTGTTAAAACACCCGACCATGAATTTGCACTGCGAAACGAAAAACCCGCCATCCCGTCCGCTACCGCCCCGATAACGGGCCGAAACGAAACCGGGACCGGTGTGTTTCAATCTGTACTGCGACCAAAGGATAAGCGGTGACCCACCCCTGCGAACATGTACTGTTTGTTGACGATGATGCCGATGTGCGGGAAGCCGCACAGCAAACATTGGAACTGGCAGATATTCCGGTCGAATGTTTTGAGCGGCCCGAACTGGCCCGAGATCGCATTGCCAAGGGCTGGCCCGGCATTCTGGTCACTGACATTCGCATGCCCAAAATGAGTGGCATGGAATTGCTTGAACAAACCATCGCCCTGGACCCCGACCTGCCGGTTATTTTGGTGACCGGGCACGGAGATGTTGCAACGGCGGTAAAAGCAATGCGCAGCGGGGCCTTTGACTTTATCGAAAAGCCATTCGCACCGGATTATTTTGTCGATATCGTCCGTCGGGCCTGCGCCCATCGCCGCCTGATCAGCGAAAATCACGCGCTAAAAGCCGAACTGGCCCGGCATCTTCCTGCCAGCAACGGCCTGATCGGGCGCACGCCACCAATGGAAAAACTGCGCAGCCTGATTGGCAATATCGCCACCACCAATGCCCATGTCCTGATTAATGGCGAAACCGGGGCAGGCAAAGAAGTGGTCGCCCGGACCTTGCACGATATGTCGGGACGGACCGGGCCGTTTGTGGCGATTAATTGCGGGGCTGTTCCCGAAAACCTGATTGAATCCGAACTGTTCGGCCACGAAGCAGGCGCCTTTACCGGGGCAGACCGCAAACGGATTGGCAAATTTGAGTTTGCCCACAAAGGCACCGTTTTTCTTGATGAAATTGAAAGCATGCCGCTGTCATTGCAGATAAAACTGCTGCGGGTTTTGCAGGAACGCGCACTGGAACGGCTGGGATCCAACACCACACAACCCATTGATTTACGCGTGGTTGCGGCAACCAAGGTTGATCTGCGCGACGCCGCATCACGCGGGGAATTTCGCGAAGACCTTTATTACCGCCTGAATGTGGTGCAGTTGCACATCCCGCCCCTGCGCGATCGCAAAGACGACATTCCGTTATTGTTTGCCCATTTCCTCAAACAGGCCAAAGACCGCTTTGGCCGCAGTTTCGAGCCGTTAAACCCGCAGGAACTGGCCCGTTTTTCCAGTTATGACTGGCCGGGAAATGTGCGCGAACTGCGCAATGCCGCCGAACGCCGGGTGCTGGGACTTGATACGCTGGCAAACGACGCCAGCAGCAAAACCAGCACAACCCTGCCCCTGCCCCGCCAGGTGGAGGCCTTTGAAAAAAACCTGATCTGCGAAGCCCTGCGCAAGCATGGCGGCAACGTAACCGCCACAGTTTTGACCCTGGGCGTGCCGCGCAAAACGTTTTACGACAAACTGGCAAAATACGATATTTCCCCTGCCGATTTCCGCAACCGGGCCGACGCTGAATAGCACAGCGGCCCGCTTTTTCCGTGCCGAACCGGACCGTTATGGCGCTACGGCCTGCGCCACCCCGCGCATTGCATCCACAAAACCTGGGCGCGAGTATTAACAGGTCATTTTTTTGTTGGCGTTTCGCGAACATTTCCCACATGCTGCTTGTGGGCTTTCCCAAAGGCGCAGATACACTGTGCGAAAAACCGCACATATTAAATTTGCCTTGTGCGGAAATCATAACAAAAATAACAACTTACGCTGCAACGCACCATAGACCAAAAGCAGGCCAAATAGCTGATATGCTTTATGGTTATAGCGCAAACAGCAAACTGGCCCGAATATTGCTTTGTAAGGTTGCTCGAGTATGAGCGTCGCCAGTTACGGCGATATAGAATGACGCCGATTCAATGGCGCACTATTGGGAAAACGCATTAAGCTTTTAGGGAGAATATATATGCGTCCGGTTACCAAAAAGATTCTGATTGCAAGTGTTGCCATGATGGCGGGTCTTGGCATGGCCTACAATGCCTCGGCTCAGGAAATCATCAAATTTGCGCATGTGGTTGCGCCAAACACCCCGAAGGGTAAAGCTGCCGACTTTTTCAAAAAGCGTGCCGAAGAAATTCTCGGCGACAAGGTCAAAGTCGAAATTTACCCGAACTCCCAGCTTTTTGATGACGACAAGGTTCTGCCGGCCATTCTGCGCGGCGATGTCCAGTTTGGTGCGCCCTCGCTTGCCAAATTTGGCAAATGGACCAAGAAACTTGGCATTTACGACCTGCCATTCCTGTTTAAAGACATGAATGCCGTTTCCTGCTTTCAAGACAGCGACGATGGCAAAAGCCTGTTCAATTCGATGGCAAGCAAAGGTCTGACCGGTGTTGGTTACTGGCACAACGGTCTCAAGCAGCTTTCAGCCAACAAGCCGCTGCGCGAACCGGCCGATGCCAAAGGCCTGAAATTCCGTATTCAAAGCTCGGACGTTCTTGCCGCACAGTTTGAAGCTGTTGGTGCCGTTCCGCAGAAAATGGCTTTCGCCGAAACCTATTCGGCCCTGCAAACCGGCGTGGTTGATGGTCAGGAAAACACCTGGTCGAACATCTATTCGCAGAAATTCTACGAAGTTCAGGATTACATCACTGAATCCAACCATGGCCTGCTCGACTATATGGTCGTTACCTCGACCAAATGGTGGGAAGGTCTGGACCCGGAAATCCGCGATGGTCTGACCCAGGCAATGACCGAAGCCACCAAATACGGCAACGATCTGTCGGCAGAACTGACCGCGCAACAGCGCAAGGAAGTTCTTGATTCGGGTGAAACCCAGCTGGTTGAACTGACCGATGCACAGTTCACCGACTGGCAGAACGCGATGAAACCCGTTTGGACGCAGTTTGCTGGCGAAATTGGTCAAGACCTGATCGATGCCGCAGCGGCCTGCAACAAATAATTCCCTGTAAATTTCTCCGATGAGGGACCGTTTACGATGATCTCGACGGTCGTTACCCGGCTGGAGGAGGGCTTTATCGCCCTCCTGCTTGCCGCCATGACTTCACTTACATTCGCCAATGTCATTGCACGATATGTGTTCAATTCCGGCATCACCTGGGCACTGGAAATGACTCAGTTCCTGTTTGCCTGGCTGATCCTGTTTGGCATGTCCTATGGCGTCAAGATTGGCAGCCATATTGGTGTTGATGCGCTGGTGAAACTGTTTCCAGCAACTTTGCAGCGCATTATCGGCCTGATCATTGTTGCGGCGGGTTTGCTTTACTGTTTCTGGATCACCAAGGGTGGCTGGGAACTGGTGGCATTTAACCACATGCTGGAAATGGAAGCCGAAGATTCGCCCCTGCAATTGTGGGTTGTCTATCTGATCATGCCCATCGGAGGGGCCTTGCTGGCGTTCCGTCTGGCACAGGTGGGCTGGCGCATCATTACGGGCAAACAAACCGGCTTTACCCTTGCCGACGAAGCCCGCGAAGCCATCGACCAGCTTGGCAACAAAGCGGATGTAAATGACGATGCAAAGGACACGGGTTCATCCCGTTCCGCATCCTAGGCATCAAAGAGGAATCGCTTATTCATGACCATTGCATTCCTGTTTGTTCTGCTGTTTGTGTTAATGGCATTCGGTGCGCCGATTGCCCTGTCGCTTGGTGTTTCGTCGCTGGCAACGATCCTGCTATTTAGCAATGACAGCCTGGCCACACTTGCAGAAAAACTTTTCAGCGGGATGGAGCATTACACTCTGCTCGCCATTCCCTATTTCATTCTTGCCTCCACCTTTCTCTCGACCGGGGGTGTTGCCCGCCGTCTGATTAACTTTGCCGTTAACAGTGTTGGCTGGTTTCCCGGTGGCCTTGCCATGGCATCGGTTCTGGCCTGTATGCTGTTTGCGGCTGTATCGGGGTCTTCCCCGGCAACCGTGGTGGCGATTGGCTCGATCGTGATTGCCGGTATGGTAAAATCAGGCTATCCGCAAAGCTTTGCGGCCGGTGTGATTTGTAATGCAGGCACACTTGGCATTCTTATTCCGCCCTCCATCGTGATGGTGGTTTATGCCGCAGCAACCCAGGTGTCGGTTGGCCGCATGTTTCTGGGCGGGGTTATTCCCGGCCTGATGGTGGGCTGCATGCTGATGCTGGTGATTTATGTGGTCGCCAAAATCAAAAAGCTGCCTAAACAGGATCGTCCGTCGATTGGTGAATGGGGCGGCAGCCTGCTGTCGGCTTCCGGCGGCCTGCTGTTGGTCGTTCTGATCATGGGGGGCATTTATGGCGGGGTCTTCACCCCGACCGAAGCCGCCGCTGTGGCATCGTTCTATGCCATGCTGGTTGCGGTGCTGTTTTACCGTGACATGGGCCCGATCAAGGAACAGCCGTGGATCCCGGAAGGTGGCAATACCGGCTTTGGGGCGATTGCCACGCGCAATATCGGCCTGATGGGCAAAGCGATTGTTCTGTTACCGTTTGACAACGACATTCGCCACGTTCTGCTCGAAGCTGGCAAAGTGACCATCATGCTGATGTTCATCATTGCCAACGCCATGCTGTTTGCCCATGTGCTGACCACCGAACGCATTCCCCACACCATTGCTGAAGCCATCATTGGCTGGGGCCTTCCGGCGTGGGGCTTCCTGATTGTTGTCAATATCATCCTGCTGATTGCCGGTAACTTTATGGAACCGTCCGCAATCCTGATGATCATGGCGCCGATCCTGTTTCCGATTGCGATGAAGCTGGGCATTGATCCGATCCATCTGGGCATCATCATGGTGGTCAATATGGAAATCGGCATGATCACGCCGCCCGTCGGGCTTAATCTGTTTGTCACATCGGGCATAACGGGAATGCCCCTGCTAAAAGTGGTCAAGGCGGCCTTCCCGTGGCTGTTGATCCTGCTGGTGTTCCTGATCATCATTACCTATATCCCGGCGATTTCAACCTGGTTGCCAACCTTGTTGATGGGCCCGGAAAAAGTGATGAATTACTAACATCACCACATAATCTGACCATCAAGGGGTATTCCGGTTGCGGGATACCCCTTTTTTCATTTGTAAAATTGCATGGCTGCTATTCCATCTTCATGACTATGCCCATTTGAATGCTGCTGATTTTTATGGATAATAGACATCATCAAAGCATATTTCCTTTAATATGCTTTAAATCGTTTCAAACAAAATCAGGCAGGCAAAGCGTCCCCTCCCCGCAACCGGGGTGACGTTTATCATTTGGGAAAACGGCGACCGCCGCCCGAAATCAGTCCGCCCGAACACGCATTAAACACACACCGTTATAAACCGTGATGACCAACCGGGATCGGACCGCCCCATGAAGAGCCCTGCCATGCCGTTAAATACCAAACGGCTTGCCATTTTACTGGCCGCCCTAACGGCCATAGCCCCTTTTGCCATCGACACCTATTTGCCGGCCATTCCGGCGATGGCAAAGGATTTTGGTGCCCCCATTCATGATGTTGAAGTTTCGATCAGTTGTTTTCTGATCGGCTTTGCCCTGGGGCAACTGGTTGGCGGCCCCATGTCTGACCGTGTTGGCCGCCGCCCGGTCGCCCTGACCGGCCTTGCGATTTATGTTTTTGCCAGTGCAATTATTTTAACGGTGCAAAGCCCGCTGGCGCTAAACGTCATGCGGTTTATTCAGGCGATTGGCGGCGGGTTTGCGCTGGTGATCGTGGGGGCATCGATCCGCGATTTGTTTGACGGCAAGGAAGCCGCACGCATGTTTGCCCTGGTTGCCGTCATCATGATGATCGCCCCGTTGGTCGCCCCGACGGTCGGGGCGGCATTGCTCAGCTTTTCCAACTGGCGGTCGATTTTTGTTCTGCTGGTGATTTATGGCAGCCTGATGCTGGTCATCGTGTGGATGAAACTGCCCGAAACCACCAAATTGCGACCGCGTTATGCCGGACCGGCCCGTCGCGTATGGTGGACCTATCTGGAGGTTTTGCGCACCCGTAATGCCGTTGGTTTCATGCTGGCCCATACGGGTGCCAGTGCGGTGATGTTCAGCTTTCTCACCGATTCTCCGTTTATGTATATCGACTATTTCGGTGTCGAACCGGCCCATTTCCCCTATTTATTCGGGGCCAATGTGCTTACGATCATTTTTTGTAACCGCATCAATAACCCGCTGCTGAAACGCATGGAATGTCATCAAATTCTGGCAATCGGTGTTAGTGTACAGCTTGCTGCGGTCGTTGCATTGTTTGTGAGCTGCAATTTCTTTACCCCGTCGCTTTACGTCGTGGTGCCGCTGATCATGGTTTCGGTGGGCGCCATTGGCCTGACAGCCCCGAATGCCACCGCATCCTTCATGCAATATTTCCCCCATATTGGCGGCACGGCAACCGCCCTTATGGGCACGATGCAGTTTTCATGTGGGGCCTTGGCCGGGGTATTTCTGGGCTGGCTTCATGCCTTTGAAAACGGTTTGTGGCCGGTGACCATTTGTATGCTGGGTTTTGGCATTTTCGCCAATATCATGACCCACCTGGTGGCAAAACCCAAACAGGCAACCGAGAACACAGCCATCGCCCCCTGAACAGGTCTGGCATGCCTTTTACACCCGACATGCCACTTTAATTATCGAAAAACATCAGGAAACTTCGCAATGCCATTAATGGACTTTAATGCCTGCGGGCAGGAACTGGCCCGCTATAACAGCTGGCAAAACCGCGTTCTGTTTGACTTGTGCGATCAGATTGGCGATGACGAACGCCGGTTGGACCGGGGCATGTTTTTTGGATCGATCCAGGCGACGTTAAACCACATCCTGTATATCGACCATCGTATTCTGACACTGCTAAACGGTGGCAACCCGGGTGAATTTACCCCAAAAATCGTCATGGCCGACGATTTTGAAACTCTGCGCCGCCTGCGGGTTGAAACCGATGCCACCCTTGAAAAATTCGCCCGCATGGAAAACCCGGCCTGGCAGGACAATACCCGCACCCTGGCCGACGTGACCGGCAAAGTGCGCGATGTGCCGTTACAGATTCTTTTCTTGCAAATATTCAACCATCAAACCCACCACCGGTCGCAAATTACCAGCGAACTTCACAAAATGGGCCTTGATTACGGCATCACCGATGTTCCGCTCACCCCGGATATGCCGTTCTGATGATCGCAATCAACGATTAAGGATTAACGCCCCTGAAATACCGGTTTGCGTTTTTCCAGAAATGCCGAATAGCCCTCTTCGAAATCGTCGCTGTCAAAGGCGATATAGGCCTCGTCAAATTCACGGCCCGAAATACTGCCACCTTCGGTCAGCCGGTTGATCATTTTTTTATGCATCCGCTGGCTGATCGGCGCACCCCGTGCGATCCGGTTGCTGACATTGGCAATTTCGCCCTCAAAATCGGCCAAAGACACAACATGGCTGACAAATCCGATTTGTCGCGCCCGGGCGGCATCAAACATTTGCCCTTCAAACAGCACTTCTAGCAAGGTCGCGCGGCCCAGCACATCCAGCAGGATTTGCAATTCCGGGTATCCCAATGTTGCGCCCAGTTTCATCGGCGGCATCATGAAACGGGCATCATCGGCGGCAATACGAAAATCGCACGCGGCGGCCAAAACCATCGAAGCCCCGACACAAACTCCGTCAATTGCGGCAATAACCGGGTGAATGCAGGATTGAATATTTTGCAGGGCCTCGGCATGAAGCATGCCGTAATCACGCGCCTTGTTAAATCCGCGTCGTTCGCGCACGAATTCATGAATATCGGCACCCGCCCCAAATCCGGCCCCGGCCCCACCGCGAATCACCACACAGCGCAAATCATCGCGTGCGCCCAGATCGACGATCATGCGCGACAGTTCCGCCCACATCGGTTTGGTCAGGGCGTTTTTACGGTCGGGTTGATGAATACGAACGGTGGCAATACCGGCATCAATATCGGCAATCAGCCCAGTGTCAGTCATCATGGTATTGCCCCTTTTTTCAAATGCGTCACACCTTTATCGATAACGCGATTTGCATCCTTTGCCAATCTGCTACAAGTTGCCCGATACAATAAATTACAATTATGGGATGTACGCAGCCTGATTTTGCCAAAAAACCGCCAATACAGCCCTCAATTTTCCCGAAAGGATATTTTCGTTAAGCGCGGGATCATCATTTTGGGCCAAGCTGAAACAACAAATTGTCATTCCTGACCATTCAGACAGCGGCTTTTCTTTGCGCTTTGGCTGATAAAAGGCTAAGACGGGCGCGTTATCCGAGCCCAGAGGAAATACAGCCATGTCAGATGAATCCAAAACCGCTTCGCATTGTTCATATGCCGCCAAAACGGTCGCCCGTATCCTGCTTGATATCGGTGCGGTTAATTTCCGGCCGGAAGAACCCTATATCCTGACATCTGGCTGGGCCAGCCCCACCTATATTGACTGCCGCAAACTGATTTCATTTCCGCGTGCGCGCCGCAAAGTGATCGAACTGGCCGCCCGCCAGATTTCGGACAATGCCGGTTATGAACGGTTTGACGCGGTTGCCGGTGGCGAAACAGCGGGCATCCCCTATTCGGCGTGGCTGGCAGAAGCATTGGACCTGCCGATGCAGTATGTGCGTAAAAAACCCAAGGGTTTTGGTCGCAAAGCCCGCATCGAAGGTGACATTCACGAAGACCAGCGTGTTTTGCTGGTTGAAGATCTGGCAACCGACGGTGCATCGAAGGTTAACTTTGTGAATGCCATCCGCGAAGCCGGTGCCGAATGCAAACATGCCTTTGTTGTGTTCTTTTACGGCGTGTTCCCCAATGCCCTTGAAGAACTGAAAAAAGACGATATCGAACTGCATTACCTGTGCACCTGGCACGACGTGCTGGCCGTTGCCGAGGAAGGCGAAGATTTCAGCAAGGACGCCATTGACGGCGTGCGCAATTTTCTGGCCGATCCGATTGGCTGGTCAAAAGCCCATGGCGGCAAACACGACTAATTCCCGGCCCTTGCGCCACACCTGACCGTCTTTCAAGGCCGCCCCGCCCGGGCGGCCTTTTGCATGGCAGCATCCGGGCGTTGCACCGGGGGCAAAATTCAATCACATTAAAAGCCAATGACAATTTACCGGGTCCGCCCGCCAGACGGAGGCATGAATGCGTAAACTGATCGGGATTTTGCTGCTAGCCTGGGTCACCCTGACATCGGCCAGCATCGCCCAGGCCAATGAAACTCTTAAAATCGGCATCAGTGGCTATCCCGAAACATTGCATCCCTCTTTTTCGGCGTCAGCGGTGCAATCCTATATCCTTGGTTTCGTCCGCCGCCCGATCATGGTTTACAACCATGCCTGGAAAATCGCCTGTATGCTGTGCGATACGGTACCATCCTTTGACAATGGCCTTGCCAAAAAAGTCCCGCTTGCCAATGGCAAGGAAGGCGTCCAGCTGAGCCTGTCGCTGCCGGAAAATGCCAAATGGGGCGACGGCGAACCGCTAACCACACAGGATATGGCTTTTAGCATCGCCGTTGGTCAGAACAAGGATGTTGCGGTTGCCGACAAGGAAGTTTTCGACCGGATTGTCGATTTCAACATTGTTGATGACCATCATTTCACCGTCACACTGGACCGGATCGATTACAGCTATAACGCCTTTATGGGTGTTGAAATTTTACCCGCCCATCTGGAAAAACCAATATTTGACGCGGACCCGGCATCCTATCAAAAACGCAGCCTGTATGTCACAGCACCCGACACACCGGGCCTGTGGTTTGGCCCCTATCTGGTCACCAAGGTGATTACCGCCAGTGCAGTGATGCTGAAAGAAAACCCCTATTGGTGGGGCAAAAAACCGCAAATCACCGACATTCAACTGCGCAATTTTGAAAATACAGCCGCCCTTGAGGCATCCTTGCGGGCGGGGGAAATTGATTATACCCCCGGCGAAATTGGCCTGTCGCTGGACAAGGTGATCGGTTTTGAAAAACGGTTTGGCGACCAATATGACATTACCTACAAAAAGGGCCTGTCCTATTATCATCTTGATGTAAACAGTGCCTTTGCCCCACTAGGCGACCGCCGGGTGCGCCAGGCATTACTATATGCCATCGACCGCAACGAAATCAGCCAGAAACTGTTTGCCGGTAAAAACGCACCAACACTGGATTTCATTCACCCTGACGACCCGGTTTTTACCGACGATGTCCTGCATTACCAGTTTGACGCAAAAAAGGCCGACGCCCTGTTAAATGATGCCGGATGGACACGCACCGGCAAAGCCATGCGCAAAAATGCGGCGGGTGAAACCCTGCATTTCACCCTTTATGGTGCCACCGAAAGCAGCACCGGCCAGCTCATTCAGCAGGTCTTGCAAAACCGCTGGAAACAGGCGGGTATTGATGTGGATATTTTAAACCAGCCCGCCCGCGTTTTGTTTGGCGAAACCCTGCCACAGCGCAAATTTGACGGCCTGGCAATGTTTGGCTGGATATCGGCCCCCGAACATTTACCACTGACCATTTTAAAATCCGATCAGATCCCAACCGCAGAAAACCAATATGAAGGCCAGAATTATACCGGCTATAACAACCCCAAAGTCAACGCCCTGATCGACCAGATCGAACTGGAGCTTGATTTTAACAAGCGCATCCCGTTATGGCACGAATTGCAAAAAATCTATGCGACAGACCTTCCCGCCCTGCCGCTGTATCATGGTGAAAGCGGTTTCATTTTTCCCAAATGGCTTAAGGGCATTCGTCCGACCGGCCATATGTATCCCAGCTCGCTTTGGGCTGAGCAATGGCATCGCACGGATCAATAAACAGATATGCGGCGTTTTATTTTCAGTCGGCTTTGGCAAACCGCATTGGTCATGGTTTTGGTGTCGTTTGGGGCCTATGTGCTGATCGGGCTGATGCCGGGCGACCCGATTGATCTTATGATCACGGCAAATCCGTCGATCACATCGGCCGATGTCGCCCGTCTTAAAGGCCTGTACGGGTTGGATCAGCCGTTAGTCCTGCGCTGGTTGCACTGGTTATGGTCGGCGCTGAACGGGGATTTTGGCTATTCCCGGCTGTTTACCCAACCCGTCACCACATTGATTGGTCCGGCATTGGTCAACAGCCTGAAACTGATGCTGGCAAGCTGGGCGTTGTCATTGGCCATTGCCCTGCCTGCCGGTATTTATGCGGCCTTAAAACCGCAATCCTTTCGCGATTACGGCATTAACCTTGCCGCTTTTGCCGGCGTGTCAATCCCGCCTTTCTGGCTGGGGCTGGTGGCGATCCTGGTCTTTGCTGTAACCCTGCACTGGTTGCCCGCAGGCGGCACCGGCCAGCTTGACAATGCCCGTGGCTGGGAAGGATTACGCTATATGATTTTGCCCGTCGCCACCCTTACCATTGCCAGTGTCGGGTCACACATTCGCTTTGTTCGCGGTTCCATGATCGAGGTCATGCGGCAAGATTTTATCCGCACAGCGCGCGCCAAGGGCCTGTCGGAACGCGGCGTTGTCATTCGCCATGCCTTGCGCAATGGCATGATGCCAGTCGTGACCCTGTTGGGGCTGGAATTTGGCAGTTTGTTTTCTGGCGCATTGATCACGGAAACCCTGTTTTCATGGCCCGGCATGGGACGGCTTATTTACAATGCGGTGATCGGATCTGATTACAATCTGGCAATGGCCGGGTTGATGCTGGCAACGCTGGTGACGTTGATCGGCAATTTGCTGGCCGATATTGGCTACAAACTGCTCGACCCACGGGTGAAACTGTCATGATCCAACCTCGGAAAAGCAGCATCACCCCCCATTCCCATCCCAAATCAGCCAGCCCGTGGCGCCTGGCAGCAAATCGGTTTTCACACCACAAGCTGGCCTGGATCAGCCTGCTTGTGCTGGTTTTATTTGCCATAGCGTCGTTGTGCGCCCCGCTGGTGGCGCATTTTCTGGGAACGGACGCACAGGCGGTTGACCTGTTTTCGCGCTATGGCGCGCCCAGCCCCGATCATCCGCTCGGCACCGACGAATTGGGCCGCGATGTGCTTTTGCGCCTGTTATATGGCGGGCAGGTATCATTAATGGTGGGGGTGAGTTCGGCTTTGTGTGCAGCGGTTCTTGGCACCATCATTGGTGTTATTGCCGGGTTTCGCGGCGGCTGGATCGATGGTTTTTTAATGCGCTTTACCGACGGGGTGATTTCGTTGCCATTGCTGCCATTGCTGATTGTGCTGGCCGCGATTGACCCTGGTAAACTTGGCATTCCGCGCGACATCGTCAATGGCGAAAGTTTCAGCCTGTACCGCATTATCCTGATCATTGCCCTGTTTGGCTGGACAACCGTGGCACGGCTGGTGCGCGCGGCAACCCTGGCCCTGCGCGAACGCGAATTTGTTATGGCGGCACGGGCATTGGGCGGCGGACCCGTGCACATTATTATGCGCCATATTTTACCCAATGTTGTTACGCCCATCATCATTGCCACCACGCTGGCGGTGGGCAATGTGATATTGATGGAAAGTGTGCTGAGTTTTTTGGGGTTAGGGATTCAGCCACCCGTACCTAGTTGGGGCAATATGCTGACCCATGCGCAGGAATTTATCTGGGATGCGCCGCTGTTGGCCCTGTGGCCGGGTCTGCTGATTTTTATCACCGTTATTGCGGTAAACTTTTTAGGTGACGGATTGCAAGACGCGCTGGACCCGCGGGCAGATACCGACACCATGCCAGCGGCTGGACAAGATGACACGCAAACGGCACAATAAAGTATATTTCCTTTAATATGATCCAGGGGAACCAACGTCATGACGTCGATGCACCCGGGATTTGACGCTAAATCGGGGCGACGCAACCGATGGGCAAAGGAGCCTTGCATGACACCATATCGCGGCATCATGGGGCGGCTTGTTCCACTAGCGGCTTTGGCGGCCCTTGTCGGCTGTGCGCCGACCTATCCGCAGCAACAAAATACAGCGACGTCTGCGACTTCCGGCATTGTGACACCGTGGGGACCAACCCTGCAAGCTTCCCCTGCGGCACAACCTGTCATGGCCGCGCCAACAGCGACAGCACCATCAGCAACAACACCCCCGCCAGTATCGATCACCAATGACACCTCCATGCCTGACGCATCGGCCCATGGCAGTGGTATTCCCCTGTCACCCGCGCAACAAATCGAACTTGACGAAGCCCGCATTGCCCTGGGTATTCTGGACCGCATGGCAAACCGTTGCCTGACCGAGGCCGACGCCGCATCCTGCACGACATTGCAGGTTAACTGGCCCAATCTTTCGCGGCAATTGCGCCAAAGCCTTCGCGCTATTTCGGGCCAGGATTTCGTCGATCCCATCGTGCCGCAAACAAACAACAGCTTCCCGGTCACATCGCCGCAAATGGGTTATGTCCCAAGGCGCCCGTCGGCCACAGCACCGCAAACAGCACCGTCGATGGAAAAGGAAATTCCGCTAACGCCCGGCGGTTAACGCCGTGATACCGATATTATTGCCCACCATTTTGCCACATGCATTGAGTTTCCAGGTAAATACCCTTAACGTCTGCTTACTCCCGGTTGTTCGGGACGATGCAGGCAGGTTTTTAAATACTGTTTTGAGATAGAACAAAGTTAACGTCAAATCGCTGGTTTACCCTGTCATCATCATTATCGCCCGGCTGTTCTAACCATATGTCCGGGCCGCGCAGGAAGGAGCTTCTGGCTGATGTTTCGCGATATGCTTGTTCACATCGACAATACCAAACCGTGCACCGAAAGGTTGTCGGTTGCGCTGACAGTTGCAAAGGCACACAAGGCGCATTTAACCGGTGTTTATGTTTTGCCGCGCGCCGAAATTCCGCGTTTCATGGAAGTTCAGATCTCCGCCGACATCATGGAAGCGCAGCGCCGCACCATTCGTGAAGGTGCCGCCGAAGCCAAAGTAACCTTTGTTGATGCCTGCGAAAAAGCCGGTGTGCCGTTTAGCTGGCAAGAAGCAAATTGCCTGGCAACCGAAATTTCCGACACGGTCGCCATGTATGCCCGCCATCATGATTTAACGGTTCTGGGCCAGTACGACCCGGAAAGTTCTGATCCGTCGTCAACGTCCGAAATGCCCGACAAGGTTATTCTGACGGCGGGCGCACCGGTACTGGTGGTGCCGCGCTATGGCAAATACGAAACCGTTGGCACCCGTGTCATGGTGGCATGGAAACCTTACCGCGAAGCCGTTCGCGCCGTAAATGACGGCATGGCGTTCCTGGAAAATGCCAAATCGGCACTGGTTCTGTGCGCCGATCCCAACAAGGCAGCGCGGGATTCCATTCCTGTGCCCGGTGTTGATATTGCCGACCGTCTGGCACGCCACGGCGTGAATGTCCGCAAGGAAACCATGAATGCCGAAGGCATCAGTGTCGGTGACCTGCTGTTGTCGCGTGCAGCGGATGAAAGCATCGATCTGATTCTGTGCGGGGCCTATGGCCGCCCGCGCCTGCGCGAACTGATGCTGGGTGGCGTCACACAGCACCTGTTGAAACACATGACGGTTCCTGTGCTGTTTTCACACTAGGCCTGTATTTCGTCCCCAATCGACCCATCGCGCAAAACGGCCGATCACAAGATTGGCCGTTTTGCCTTTTGTGCCCGCTTCAAACCCAAGCTGACCCACCGGGCATCACCACAACATTCGCCCGATCAGCGCAAGAAATGATTCCCCGTTGCATGCCAAGCAGATACAGTCGGCGCAAACAGATTTACCCGATTTACGAGGTTCGCCATGACCACCACTACCGATACCACTGCTGATATCGCATCCCCCACGGCAGCGCCAACCAACACCGCCTTGGGCAATTCAGCCGCCAGCCGCGACATTGCCAGCGTTTTGCATCCCTACACCAATTTCACCACCCATGAAAAAACCGGCCCGATGGTCATCACCAAGGGTAACGGTATTTATGTCACCGATGACAATGGTCGCGATTATATCGAAGGCATGGCAGGTCTGTGGTGCACGTCATTGGGCTTTAGTGAAAAGCGACTGGTCGTCGCGGCAACAAAGCAGCTTGAAACGCTGCCCTTTTACCATCACTTTGCCTCGCGCAGCACCAACCCGACCATTGATCTGGCGGCAAAGCTTTTGGAACTGGCACCGGTGCCAATGTCGAAGGTGTTTTTTGCCAATTCCGGGTCCGAAGCCACCGACAGCGCCATCAAGATGGTGTGGTATTATCACAATGCCATTGGTCAGCCGGAAAAGAAGAAAATCATTTCGCGCAAGCGCGGCTATCACGGCGTTACCGTGGCATCGGCATCGCTTACCGGGCTTCCGGGCAATCACAAATTGTTCGATTTACCGATCGACCGCATTTTGCACACCGAAACCCCGCATTTCTGGCGCGAAGCACAACCCTATGAAACCGAAGAAGATTTTGCCACCCGCATGGCCGAATCGCTTGAAGACCTGATCCAGGCCGAAGGCCCCGAAACGGTTGCCGCCTTTATTGCCGAACCGATCATGGGGGCCGGCGGGGTGGTTGTGCCGCCGCGCACCTATTTTGATAAAATCCAGGAAGTTCTGAACCGTTACGACATTCTGTTTATTGCCGACGAAGTGATCTGCGGCTTTGGCCGAACCGGCCGCATGTTTGGCACCGAAACCTTCCGCCTTAAACCCGATATGATCACGGTCGCCAAACAGCTTTCATCTGCCTATCAACCGATCTCGGCCCTTTTCATCAATGAAAAGATTTATCAGGCCCTGAAAAAAGGGGCTGATGAAGTGGGAGCTTTTGGCCACGGCTTCACCTATTCCGGTCATCCTGTGGCTGCGGCCGTTGCCCTTGAAACTCTTAAGATTTATGAAGAAGACGGCATCGTTGATCATGTTCGCCATGTGATGGGACATTTCCAGCAACGCCTGCGCGATCTTAACAAATTTGAAAATGTGGGCGAAACTCGGGGCAAGGGCCTGATTGGTGCCTTTGAACTGGTGGCCGACAAATGTGCCAAAACGCCCTTCACCCCGGTCGGCTGGGCAGGCAAAGCCGTTGCCGAGCTGTGCCTGAAGGAAGGTGTCATTTTGCGCGCGCTGGGCGACAGCGTTGCCATATGCCCGCCGCTGATCATTACCGACCCGCAAATTGACGCCATGTTTGACGGCGTCGAAGCCGCCCTGACCAAATGGCACAAGGCAATTTAACAGCCAAAAAGCGCGCCACCAAAAACCTGATGGTATCAAGGCCCGGCATATCGTCCGGGCCTTGATGTTATTGGCAGTTCAAAAGTGCCGATTTGTCCGTCAAACCCGTGGCCCATTGTGCACTGCCGCGACTCTACCCGGTCGGTTACCAAACCTGTCCCGGCCTATGAATGGCGACAATTTAAGGTCAGATATGCCCCCAGATGTCTGATTTTCATCATATATCTTTGTTGGTACCGTCGATGTTTTGCACATTTTGCGTCATTTAAACTACGCATGCGTGCCATGTCGGCGAAATTACGGCAGTTGGGCTTGCCAAACCCCGCCATTAACGCCAAATTGGTGTCCAGGGGCGAGATCGACACATAACAGGATGGAACGCCTTTCTGCCAGCATGGTTCGTGGTGAGCTTGGAATCGCTTAAAAATTTGATAAGGGTCAATGCGCAGAACGATTAATTGATCGATAAGCGCAGCACACCCCCGGACAAAGCCCGCCCGGAAATGCTGTTCCCGCCAGATCAAAACGATACGCGGGATAGATAAGGACCTTCGCGGGATGCACCGCACACAAACCGTGAAGCGACAGGCGAAAGATATAAAGATGAATTATAACAATTTCTTCAAAGACGCGATTGGTGGCCTGAAGGCTGAAGGCCGTTATCGTGTCTTCGCCAATCTTGAACGCATCGTCGGTGAATTTCCCCGCGCGTGGCTTCATCCTGGTAATGGTGAAGCACCGCGAAAAATTACGGTGTGGTGCTCGAACGATTATCTGGGCATGGGCCAGCACCCCAAGGTGCTTGAAGCCATGATGGCCGATGTCAGCGGTCAGGGTGGCGGTGTTGGTGGCACGCGCAACATTTCTGGCACCAACCATTTCCATGTTGCTCTGGAAGAAGAACTGGCCGACCTGCATGGCAAGGAAGCCGCCCTTCTGATGACATCGGGTTACGTTGCCAACTGGACAACGCTGTCAACGCTGGGCACCAAGCTGCCCGATTGCGTAATTGTTTCCGATGCGTTCAACCACAATTCCATGATCGAAGGCATGCGCCATTCCAAGGCCGAACGCCGCATCTGGAAACATAATGATGTTGAGCATCTCGAACAGATTCTGGCTGACCTTGGCCCCAACCGCGCCAAGATTGTCGCCTTTGAATCGGTTTATTCGATGGATGGCGACATCGCCCCGATCAGCAAGATTCTGGATTTGTGCGAAAAATATAACGCCCTGTCCTACCTTGACGAAGTTCATGCCGTTGGCATGTATGGCCCGCGCGGCGGTGGCGTTGCCGAACGCGATGGCGTCATGGACCGCGTTGATATTATTCAGGGCACGCTGGCCAAGGCCTTTGGTGTGATTGGCGGCTATATCGCGGGCAAAGCCGAAGTCATCGATTTCGTCCGCAGCTTTGGCAACGGCTTTATTTTTACCAGTTCCCACCCGTCCAGCATTGCCGCAGGTGCCCTTGCCAGCATTCGTCATTTAAAAGAAAGCAATGTCGAACGCGAAACCCAGAAGGAACGTGCCGAAACCCTGCGTCAGCGCATGCGCGATGCCGGCCTGCCGGTAATGGATGCACCCAGCCATATCGTGCCGTTGATGGTGGGCGATGCCGCCATGTGCAAGGAAGCCAGCGACCGCCTGCTTTATGATCACGACATTTATGTTCAGCCGATCAACTATCCGACCGTACCGCGCGGCACCGAACGCCTGCGCTTTACCCCCGGCCCGTTGCATAATGACGAATTGATCGACCATCTGATCACTTCCCTGCTGACCGTCTGGGGCCAGTTGGGCATTCAAAAAGCAGCCTGATCATAACAGGCCGCAAAACCACCAGCCAGAACAACGAACAAAGCCTCGCCAAATTGGCGGGGTTTTGTTTTACCAAAATACAGATTTGTCATGGATCCGACCGTCGTAAAGCATCGTAAACAGATCATAACGATTGCCCTTTTTCCGACATCAATAACGGTTCTATTCATCCTTTAAAAATATAGCGGTAATGGTCGAGCAGATTACCCGACACACAAAGAACCATGCACGCTTTGTCCCGTTTGCAATTGGCCGTCTTGTCGCTATATTCTGAAAGTAGAAGATCATTGCGGTTGGTCAAATACCTTGCAATTAAGAACCGTTCGCGTTAACGTCGGAACCTGAAACGGATCGGGAACCGCCATGTATACGGATAGAACCTTGCTGCCCAAAGAATGTCTTCGCCTGTGTGCACTTGGGACTCTGGCCTTGTCAGACCAACCGATCAGCTATGCCGATCTGGCCAATCTGGTGCGTCATTTTACGGCCCATATCATGGGGCCGTCGCTTGACATGATGGGGTCATCGTTACAGCTTTTGAAACTCGAAGGGTTGGTGCGCGAAACATGCGGCACCGGTGGCAAGGGTGAGGGCGAACTTTCCCTGACCGATGCCGGACGGCGCAAGTTTGATGAATTGATGCAAGGCACATTGCGCGATACCTCGGGCGAGCTTTCCCGTCTGGTGATGGCCCTTAAAATGCGGTTCCTGCATTTACTGGATGCCGAAACCCGCCAGGATCAGATTGAAATCCTGCAAGATGTGTGCGAACTGGAACTTGACCGGATGCTGGCCCTGCGCGAACAGCATATTAATGATGTTGGTGCCTTTGTCGGCTGGATCGACATGGAAATTTCCCGCCTGCGGCAAAAGCACGCATGGCTAACCACCCTTATGGTGCCGGAAAATGCGTCTTCGTCCTGACCGATACCGCGCGCCGCAGCCCCCCAAACCCGTTGAGCCTTACAATCAAATCCATACCGATGGCAACTCGCCCTGATTTTTCGAAAGTTCCGCCTGTCTGACAGGCCTTGTGTTTCTGTGGAAACAGAAACAGGGAATGTCACCCCCCATCCCCTACCAGATAAAATGCCACCGAATACACCTTTCCGGCCCCCCAGATAGTGATCACATATTCGATTTTACACCGACGAAGGTTATTGTGTTGCCACATGCCCTGGCAAAAAATGCGGCGACAATCCACGTTGGCGGTCGCTTCGCCATGGCATCGTCCCAACCATGGCAACATATTGTCTTTTATTAATACTTAGAGCATGTTTCCTTTAATAAGGCCGGATTTAAACTTGACCAACGGGTTCTTCTGGACAAATTTGGCAAGAACAAAAATGCGATGTGCTTATAAAGACTTTATAAGCGCACAAAAATCGGCCAACACGTCGCCTGGTTCTGTTGGCCAATGACAATCGAACTGCTTAAGTGCCTGATTATGAAAGTGCATAAAGATGTCTGATTATGATATGTCGATAGCGCCAAAAATCAATTCTGACCCAAAACAAAGTTTTGGCACTGACGGTATCGACCCCATGGGCCGCCCCAGCCGAATTACCCGCTTTTTCATGGGCATCGTTTCATGGGCCGAACGTCTTAATTACAAATACGCCAAATTGGGAAACCCACCAGTTTACGACAATGCGACCTTTCCGTGGGCGGCGGAAATTGAAAAAGAATGGCCTGCCATTCGGAAGGAACTGGACGAGGTTTTAAAACGCCAAAGCGACCTGCCCTCGTTTCAGGATATTTCAACCGATGTGAAAACCATATCGACCGACACTCATTGGAAAACCTTTTTTCTATTAGGTTTTGGCGTTAAGTCGGAAAAAGCCATTCAGACCTGCCCGGAAACATGGCGGATCGTAAATAAAATTCCCGGCCTTAAAACCGCAATGTTTTCCATTTTCGAACCGGGCAAACATTTACCCGCACACCGCGGACCGTATAACGGTGTTTTGCGCATGCATTTGGGGCTTATTGTGCCCGAACCTGCCGACAAACTTGCCATTCGCGTTGATAAACAGGTTTGCCACTGGCAGGAAGGCAAGGTTCTGATTTTTGATGATGCCTATGATCATGAAGCCTGGAACCACACCGATAAAACCCGTGTGGTGCTGTTTGTTGATTTCGAAAAACCGCTTAAATTTCCGGCCCGTCTTGTTCATACCATCTTGATGAATCTTGCGATTTTCACGCCGTTTCTGCGCGAAGGGCTCGATAATCACAAGGAATGGGAAAAGAAATTCTATGCCGAAGCCGAACAGCTTCGTAATCAGTCTCAAAACGGGTGACGTCATGCAGGTTGTCACACGTCAGATCGGGGGTTCTTTATTGCGATTTGCGATGGTTCCTACCGCTATCCAACATTAAAAGCATTTTTCCTTTAATATGATCAGTATAAATGCTGCCCGCCGGTCACGAATATTTCCGTGCCGGTCACATAACTTGATTCATCCCCGACCAGATAATGCACGGCCGCGGCAACATCTTCAGGGGTGCCCATCCGGTTCATGGGAATACGCGGCACCAGGGCTTCATATTCCGGCGAAATCATTGCCGTTTTAATTTCGCCCGGTGCCACGGCATTCACCCGCACCCCAAGTTCGGCAAATTCCACCGCCATTTCGCGGGTCAGCCCCGACAACGCCGCTTTCGAGGTTGAATAGGCCGAACCGGCAAACGGATGCACATAATGCCCCGCAATCGAGGTGATATTGCAAATGGCCCCCTTGCCGCGATGAAGGGCGGCGGCAAAGCCGCGTGACAGGGTTAATGGGGTAAAAAAGTTGAGTTCAAACACATCACGCCAGCCGTCAATATCGCCATTCAGGCAGCCAAGGCGCTCTTTATAAGGTGTTTTGGGCGATACACCGGCATTATTAACCAAGGCATGTAACGGGTCATCACCTAAAATATCATTCGCCTGGGCAATAAAACTTTCGACCTCTTCGGGTTTGGAAAGATCGGCGCGAATGTGAATGCCCTGGGACGGGTCGCGCGGACAACTGGGCGGCGGCGCTTCGCGCGAACAACAAATCACCCGCCAACCACGACTGGCAAAATATCCAACAGTAACATGGCCAATGCCACGGCTGGCACCGGTCAGAACAACGGTTTTCGGGGCAACGGCGTTGCTCATAAATGGTTTCCTTGCTGGTAGCGACGATGAACGCCGTTTATATCACTGGCCCCCGCCGGAATGAAGACCTGCAATCTGCATTTGGCCCTGCCATCTTTGCTCATCAATTCGCAATGATACTCTGTCAGGGGCCATCCATACGGTTTGTAAAACAATATCGCGTGCAAGGCATTGATCTGTCTTGCTGATATAGGCGGATTTATCCACCAGCGCCACCTGCCCCGTCACGGAAGCCGAAAAATACATGTGCGCAGCCGATTTAATTTAAGCACCGATATCCGGGCTTTTCAGACCAGACTGGCACTGGACATGGCCGATCTGATCTATCGCCATCCCGGCACATCTCCGGCCCCGGCACAAATCCCGACCATCTTCTGGCCTGAAACAAGGCCACGACACAAAACCCACCCCAACCCGGCGCGAATTTTGTTTCTACCAACCAGTTTGATCTGTTTTAAATCGCCATTTCAACATGCACAGGCCGCGCGGTGCCGTCGCGCCTGACTGGTTCTCAATGAGTTGTTCTCATCGAAAACTGGTATTACGTGCAATGTGCCGGATTATTCGGTGTCGATATCGCTCGCACCACAAGGGGCAACAGCCTCGACAACCTTGTGTGACGACCGTGCAAAAACAGCACCCAGATCGGGTAATTGTGCGGTTTCGGCAATTTCAGACGCCAGTTCTTCGGACATTGCAGCGAAATCGATAACATCGCGCAAAGACAACATTGGGATAACCCCCTCGCCAGACATTTCTCCGGGACGCGGTTCACCCGCAATCCCTAGGACATTTTTTTGTAATAATTACCCAAACCCTGATCCTTTTTGTTCGCAGGCGCAACAAAAAAGGCGCCGAAAACTGCGCCTTTTTTTCATCATCACACCCGAGATCCGGTTTTATGATTAAATTTCAACAACATGGGTGACGTTTACGTCAATGCATTATCCACAGCGGCAAGGAACACTTTGCCAGCATATCCTGGGTCACACCGCCCAAAATCATTTCCTTGAACCGGGAATGGCTGTAAGCCCCCAATACAATGCTATCGGCACCACATTTTTCAGCCGCATCCATCAAGGCTGCGGCAACGTTGGACTGATCTGGCCGCAAATCAACATTAGCCTTCACCCCATGCCAAACAAACTGATCTGCAAGGGCTTGTGCGGTTGCCCGCCCATGGGGCACCTCGCCGACACTAACGATGGTAATCTCGCTGGCCTGGCGCAATAGCGGCATGGACGATGTTACCGCCCGGGCAGACTCGACCCCGCCATTCCAGGCAATCATCACCTTGGCACCAACATCAGCCGGAATAACTTCGGGGGTGACCAGCAATGGTCGCCCGGTTTCCATCAGGCAGGCATCAAAGGTCAGCGACGCGGCGGCTTCACGCGGGTCGCGCCCAATCACCACAAGGTCAAACAAACGCCCGCGCCGGGCAACGGTTTCATCCTCGCGGCCATCATCGCGCCGCCAGGCACAGGTTGGCTGCAATGTCGCCTGCGGGGCATCGGCTTGCGCAATACCGGCAGCCTCTCGTGCAACCAAATAGGCGGATTCGGCATTTGCCAGGCGTTTTTTGGTTTCCTTTTCAGCCGCCCCCATCATTTCTTCAATGATCAGGCCAGACATTCCCTCACCCACAATCGGAATAACATCCTGTGGTTCGGGGGCAACAAACAAAACTTCCAGATGGGCATCAAAGCGCCGGGCGACACTAAATGCCAGCGAAAGAACCCGCCGGTCCATATCCGATCCAGCGACCGGAGCCAAAATCGTACGTACAGCCATGGTTAAATACTCCACATTCGCGTTGAACCTGATACATAAGCAGCCCTGTCGAGCAAAATTTTCAAAACAGAGGCGCAAGCATCCTTGAAAAATACAGTATCACGCCAATTCTCTGTGTCGTCTTTGTTAGAAATCAAAACTTTCGAATTTGTCAAATCTGCGCCCCAAGCCGAAAAAATGCAAATTATTGAGCGCCACGTTGTCATTTGGCCTGCGAGACACAATCTGAATAAATGATGGTTTTGCGTACCCTGTCAGCATAAAAAGCAACTCCAACGGCACAATTTCCGCTTTAATTTTAGCCAACGTACCAAAACGATAACATTAAATGTGCTAACCGGCGAAAAGCATGACATTTTATCGAAAATTATCGTTGCTTTCGATAGAGCACCCAAAACCACTTTGCACATTTACAAGCCTACAGGCCAAGATCGAAACTCATGAACTATACCGAATTGTACAACAACGCACTTGAGGCATCAGAATTTCTCAAATCACTGGGCAATCAGTGGCGATTAATGATTTTGTGCTCGCTGGGCTCGACCGAAAAATCGGTTGGCACGCTGGAAGGCGAATTGCAGCTTAAGCAATCCGCCCTGTCACAGCATCTGGCCCGGTTGCGCCGCGACGGGCTGGTGAAAACGCGGCGCGATGCACAAACCATCTATTATTCCATCAAAGACCCGAATGTGATGAAGGTGATCCTTGTTTTGCAAGAAGCCTTCTGTTCGTCGGAAAAACCCTGAACACCCCAAACGCCTGCGCATTCCTGAGAATTTCCAAGCATTTTCAGGTAAAACAAAAGCCGCGTCGCGCCGCAGATACACAACCTGCGGTGCAGCCGGGTTATTTAGGGAAACAACTTTTCCACCAGCCAGCCAGCCCCTTGGGCATCACGGGTATAAAGCTGGCGATCATGCAGGCGAAACGTTCCTTCGGACCAGAATTCGATCCGGTCGGGCACCAGGCGAAAACCACCCCAATGTTCCGGGCGCGGCACCTTGCCAAAGCCGAATTTGGCCGTAAATTCTGCCACCCGTTTTTCCAGATCGAACCGGCCAGACATCGGACGCGACTGAACCGATGCCCAGGCCCCAATCTGGCTGCCGCGCGCGCGCGACTGAAAATAGGCATCCGACTCGGCATCACCGACTTTGGCGGTTGGCCCTTCGATTCTGACGCAACGTTCCAGTTTTTTCCAATGAAAGCACAATGCCGCATAGGCATTTTCACTCAGTTGGGTTCCCTTGCGGCTTTCATAATTGGTATAAAATACAAACCCTTCGGGATCGAACCCCTTAAGCAACACAACCCGCGCAGAAGGCCGCCCCTGCGCATCTGCTGTCGCCAAAGTCATGGCATCAGGATATGTATCTTCCTTGTTTTTCGCCTCGCGGAACCACACATCAAATAAGTCGAACGGATCATTATGGGCAACATGCCCAATTTTTGTCGTAATTTTCTCGTCCATTACACTAAACGGTCCTTTGACAAGGTATCAGGTTCAACTGGTTGTGATCTTGCGACAGACAGGAACGTAGTACAAGACCAGTCCGCCATCTTACATACATATCGGTTGGGACAGTAAAGACAAGGTAGGCATGAATATAATGAAAGCACGTTTTTTTATCATCCCCGTGATGCTTGGCACATTTTTAATGGCGGGCTGTGCCGAAGGCCAGGGTAACAAACAAACCGCAGGCGGCCTTTTGGGTGCCGTTGGCGGTGCTGTTGCAGGCGCACAGTTCGGCAAAGGTAAAGGCCAGCTGGTTGGCGTGGCATTGGGGACACTTGCCGGTGCCATGATTGGCAGCGAAATCGGCAAGTCGCTAGACAATGCCGACCGGGCAATGATGAAAAACACCACCCAGCACACCCTTGAAACCGCGCCGGTCGGCCAGACCAGTTCCTGGGCCAACCCTGATAGCGGCAATTCAGGGACGATTACCCCGACCCGGACCTATCAAAAACCGGCAACCGATCAGTATTGCCGCGAATACCAGCAAACTGTTGTCGTTGCTGGCGAAAAACAGCAAGCCTATGGCACGGCGTGTCGCCAGCCCGATGGCACATGGAAAGTCGTCAATTAACGACCCGACATTCAGGCAAAACGGCGCAGCGCATTTGCCCTGCGCCGTTTTTGTATATGTTGGGTAAAAATTGCAAAAACACTTACGATCACAGCAAAGACCCGTTAATAATAGCCCGGTGCCGATAAATCCGTTTTCGGCCCAGTGTTTCACCTTTTCCAACCAGGCTGGCAATGCAGGACCCATACAAGATCCTTGGCGTAACCAAAACGGCCTCGCAGGACGAGATTAAAAAAGTCTATCGCAAACTTGCGCGCGAACTTCACCCGGACCTTCATCCGGATGACAGCAAAATTGAAGAAAGATTCAAAAAAGTTTCCGCCGCATACCATTTGCTGGGCGATGCCGAACGCCGAAAAAAATATGATAATGGCGAAATAGACGCCGATGGACGCGATACCGGGCCGTTTGGCCATGCGGGTGCGGGCGGCGGTGGCGGTACTTATCGCAGCAGTGCCGGTGCCGGTCGCGACCCGTTCGGGTTTGGCGGCGGCAATGCCGAAGATATTTTTGAAGAAATTTTTGGTAATCGCGGCGGCGCACGCGGCGGATTTGGCGGCAATCGCGACACCCGCGTTAAAGGCCCCAATATTTCCTACGAACTGAGCCTTGATTTAAAAGAAGCCCTGATGGGAACGATCAAGCGCATCAACCTTGCCAGCGGCAAACAGTTGGAAGTTCGCATTCCACCGGGCAGCGAGGACGGACAGACCCTGCGCCTGAAAAATCAGGGAATGGCAGGAATGCATGGCGGCGATGCGGGCGATGCCCTGATCAAGCTGCATGTGCATACCGACGCGCAGTTTCGCCGCGAAGGCAACGACCTGCATTGTGAACTGGCAATTTCATTGCCCGAGGCCATTGTCGGCGGATCAATCGAGGTGCCAACAATTGATGGCAAGGTGTCGATGAAGATACCGGCCAATGCCAATAGCGGCACCACCATGCGCCTGCGCGGCAAGGGGGCACCCTTTGATCGCGGCAAAAGCCGTGGCGACCAATATGTTCACCTGACCGTTAAACTGCCAGAGAAACGCGACCGGGAACTGATCGATTTCATTGAAAAATGGTCCCGCGACCACCCCTATTCAGTTCGCCAGGTCACGTAAAACACCCTGCTAAAAACCGGGCCGTTTACAAACAGGCATTTGTAACGGCCCGTTGCCATTTCACACGGCTCGGCCCTTTCCCCCGACAATGGCAGCCACCAGGTTGGCCTTAAAAACGGAACCTCCATGACCAATGATATTTTGTGGAATGGCCCGCCAACAGCGGCGCTGACAATCGTTCTCGCCCACGGTGCGGGAGCACCGATGGACAGCCCTTTTATGAATGATATGGCAGAACGGCTGACGAAACATGGCCATCGTGTCGCGCGTTTTGAATTTCCCTATATGGCAAAACGCCGCATTGATGGCAAAAAACGCCCCCCGGACCGCGCCCAGGTTCTGATTGACACTTACCGCGCCGTGATCCAACACATCGGCACGCCGGAAAAACTGGTGATCGGTGGTAAATCCATGGGTGGACGCATCGCCAGCATGATTGCCGATGCTGAAAATGTAAAAGCCTTGCTGTGTCTGGGTTATCCGTTTCATCCCACGGGTAAACCCGAAAAATTGCGGGTCGCGCATTTGCAAACATTAAAGACACCAGCCCTAATTTGCCATGGTACCCGTGATCCGTTTGGCACCCCCGATGAAGTTGCCACCTACGGCTTGTCACCTGCCCTTTCGATGTACTGGGTCGCAGACGGCAATCACGATTTTACCCCACGCAAGGCATCGGGCCGCGACATGGCACAAAACCTGGCTGATTGCGGCCTTGCCATTCATGCTTTTTTACAAACCCCCGCCCTGTCACGCACCTGATCGTTCACAATCAATCTGCTATCGGCCTTGCTTTTATATTAGCAATGCGAAAAATAGTGGCAGCTCCGCAATTTTTTCACACCTTTTATGACCTTTGGTCATTTAATTGTTGAACAAACGTCATTGATCTGCGCGCAAAGGAAGTCTCTATGCATCGTAAGCGAATTCGTCATCCGCGGTTTTGGGATCGTGTCGTTAGTGCCGAAGAAGCCGCCAGTCTGATCACGGATGGCATGACAGTGGGCATGAGCGGCTTTACCCGCGCGGGCGAAGCCAAAGCCGTTCCGATGGCGCTTGCCGAACGGGCCAGGGTCAACCCCTTTAAAATCACGCTGATGACCGGCGCGTCACTGGGCAATGACCTCGACAAAACCCTGGCCGAGGCCCATGTGCTGTCGCGTCGTATTCCGTTTCAGGCAGATCCTGGCCTGCGCAAGGCGATTAACGCGGGCGAAGTGATGTTTATTGACCAGCATCTGTCTGAAACCGTCGAACAATTGCGCACGCATCAAATCCCCGCGATCGATATTGCCGTGATCGAAGCGGTTGCGATTACCGAACAGGGCGGCATTATTCCAACAACCTCGGTGGGCAATTCGGCCAGCTTTGCCATTTTGGCCGACAAAGTGATTGTCGAAATTAACCTGTCGCAGTCCGACACGCTGGAAGGTCTGCACGATATCTATATTCCGTCGCGCCGCCCCAGCCGCCAGCCGATCCCGGTTGTGTCCCCCGAAAGCCGGGTCGGTTTCCCGTTTATTCCGATTGATCCCGACAAAATTGCCGCCATCGTCGTTACCGAAAAACGCGACAGTTCCTCGACCATTCTGCCGCCCGATGATGGCACCCGTAATATTGCCGGGCATCTGGCCGAATTTCTGGGCAACGAGGTCCGCCAGGGCCGCCTGACCAACGAATTACAGCCCTTGCAGGCGGGCATTGGCACCATTGCTAACGCTGTCATGCATGGTTTCATCGACACGCCGTTTCACAGTTTGAAAATGTATTCCGAGGTTTTACAGGACTCGACCTTCGATCTGTTTGATGCCGGAAAACTGGATTTCGCCTCCGGGTCATCAATCACCCTGTCACAGGCCAAATACCAGCAGGTCATTACCGATATGGCGCACTATAAGCACAAACTTATTTTGCGCCCGCAAGAAATCAGCAACCACCCCGAAGTGATCCGGCGCCTGGGGCTTATCTGCATCAATACGGCCCTGGAATTTGATATTTACGGCAATGTCAATTCCACCCATGTCGGCGGCACGCACATGATGAATGGCATTGGCGGATCGGGCGATTTTGCCCGCAACGGCCATATGTCGGTTTTCGTCACCAAATCGATTGCCAAGGATGGCAAAATATCCAGCGTCGTGCCCATGGTCAGCCATGTTGACCATACCGAACACGATGTGGATATTCTGATCACGGAAATCGGCCTGGCCGATTTGCGCGGTCTGGCCCCGCGTGAACGCGCCCAAACCATCATCGCCAATTGCGCCCATCCATCCTACCGCGATGACCTGGCCGATTATTATCGTCGGGCCGCAGAACGGGGCGGCCACACCCCGCACCTGATCGAAGAAGCCTTTTCCTGGCACAGCAACTTTCGCCAGCATGGCACCATGAAACCCGATGCCTGAGACTGGCACCACCTCGGGAATATAACATTTGACCATGCAAAGGGCGCTCCGAACCGGGCGTCCTTTTTGGTTGCGGGGCCAATCATGTTGATCCTGCTTTTGGACCGATCCATCAAACCGGGCGACGTGATTGCCATTGGCGATACCTTTGGCTGGATTCAGTCACTTGGCGCACGTTACACCGCCGTTCGCACCCGGGACGGCACCGAATTTCTGATCCCCAACGAAGACCTGATTACCAACCAGGTCGAAAACTGGCGCCATTCCGACGTTCAGCTTCGCCTGAAAATCCCTGTTGGCATTTCCTATAACAATGACCCGCACCAGGCGATTGCGCTTTGCAATGTGGCGGCGGCCAAGTGCAAACGGGTATTGGAAACGCCCGGCCCCAACACACTTTTACGCGGATTTGGCGATAATTCGATCGATCTGGAAATACGGTTCTGGATCAACGACCCGCAAAACGGGCGCGGCAACATTATCAGCGAAGTGCTGCTAAATGTGTGGGATGCCTTCAAGGATAACAATATCGAAATTCCGTTCCCGCAGCGCGACCTGCATCTGCGCAGCAGCAATGTCAATTTGCCCTTGGAAACATCCGTTTCAGACAAAACCTGAAACGTCCCCCGGCACGGCCCGCATCTTTTCCCCCTGCTGACACAATTCTTTCAGGTTACTGTCAGCAGCGCCCCGCAGAATGCCCCTGTCACAATGCAGGGGCGCTTTTCGCATGCTCAACCTGACCTATCATGAAAATGGCCTTCTCGCTGCCAGGATGAAAATCAAAAAGCGCGGCTTTCTGGATCATTTGCAAATGCACGCCTGTGCCATTTCCGTCTTGACCGTTCTTGCAGCGGAACGGCCGGAAGTGGAAACATTCATCGCCAATATCTATGCCGATGCCTATGACGCCGCACTCAAGATTCAGTATGGCAACCTGATGAGTGTGCGTGACAATACAGGACGTATTGTGGCCGCCCTCGGATTTCGCTCGGCCGGGCACGGGCCGCTGTTCCTTGAACAATACCTTCCGGCCCCGGTTGAAAACATCCTGGCTGTGCCACGTCATCAAATTGTTGAAATCGGCAACCTTGCCGCATCTGGCGGCGGGGCATCGGCGTTTTTGTTCGCGGCCCTGTCAGCCTATCTGCATCATAACGGCTTTACCCATGCGATTGTCACCGGCACTGGCAGCCTTGAAAAAAGGCTTCATAAAATGGGGTTAAACCCCCGCCAACATGCGCCTGCCGATCCCTCTCGCCTGCAAGATACCGACACAGGATGGGGCTGTTATTACACCACACAGCCCCATGTGCTGTCTGGCTCCATCGCCGACGGCTATCAACGCCTGCAAAAACTGCTGGGCGCCGAATACACCCATATTCGCCCCCGCCTCCATCTTCAACTTAAACATAATGGTGAAGGCTGATCATGCTGTTTTCCCACATTCATACCCACACCCCAAGCACCGTTGCCTTGCGTTGTGCCAAGCGCGAACTCACCTATGGCGACCTGATCGATCAGATCGAGGATTACAGCACGCAACTATCGCATGTCGCCGTTCTCGGACTGGCACTCGATAACACGATTGACTGGCTGTTGTGGGATCTGGCAGCCCTTAAATCTGGAACCGTCTGTGTGCCGATCCCGCCGTTTTTTACCCCGGAACAAATCAGCCACACAATTGCCCAGGCTGGCATCACCCATATGATCAGTCCGGCGGGCCTGTCGGCAACCGGGCAATCCCCGTCTGCGGCCATTCCCACTGGAACGGCCAAAATAACCTTTACATCGGGCACCACCGGCACCCCCAAAGGCGTCTGCCTGCCGGTATCGGCGATGGAAAATGTTGCGCATTCTGTCCAGACCATGCTGGGCAACGATTTTGTCGGCACCCATGCCTGTGTGCTGCCGCTTGCCGTGCTGCTTGAAAATGTTGCCGGGGTCTATAGCGGCTTAATGGCAGGATGCACCATTGTCCTCACCCCGCTTGGCGACTTTGGCGAAAATTATTCAAACCTGCACCACCAGCTTAAGAAAAGTGCGGCCACATCGGCCATTCTGGTCCCGGAACTTTTGCGCGCCTTACTTCTTCAGGTCATCAAACAGGGGCCGCTGCCAAGCCTTGAATTTCTGGCCGTTGGCGGATCGCGGGTGGACCCGCAACTGGTGCGAAAAGCCCGCAGCCTGGGCCTGCCGGTCTATGAAGGGTACGGTCTGTCGGAATGTGCATCGGTGGTTTCAATGAATTTCCCTGGCCATGACAGCATTGGCACAACCGGCGGCCTTCTGCCGCATGTGCGGGCCCAAATCATTGACGGCGAAATTGTTATTCGCGATCCCGGGTTTCTTGGGTATCTGGGCGAAACCGCCCCACAAAGCCATGCGACAGGCGACCTTGGCCACATTGACGAGGACGGCTTTGTCCATGTTACCGGGCGACGAAAAAACGTGCTGATTACCTCGATGGGGCGCAATATTTCGCCTGAATGGCCGGAATCTGTTTTGCTGGCACAACCCGCTATTTATCAGGCCATTGTTTATGGCGACGGCGCCCCGCATCTAAGTGCACTGATCGTGCCGTCCGGCCCCCATGCCGATGTTACAGCAAGTGTCGCCGCAGCCAACACCACCCTTCCAGATTACGCCCGGATCAAACATATCCGCATCGTCAACCCGTTTACGGTTGCAAATGGCTGTCTGACCGGAACAGGCCGCCCGCGCCGGAAAAATATTCTTCAGCATTATGCATCTTTCCTGTCCGCCAAGGAGTCCCCGATGAATTTTTACGACCACCTGGTTGCACAAACCGCCCCGGCCCGCGCAGACCTCTATCGTGTTCCCCAGCTTGTCGACGGGCTGCAAGGGCGCATTTCCCGCACCACCTATATCGCCTATCTGACCGAGGCCTTTCACCACGTCAAACATACCGTTCCCTTCCTGATGAGTATGGGCAGCCGCCTGCCCGACGAAAAACGCTGGTTGCACAAGGCTATTATTGAATATCTGGAAGAAGAAGAAGGCCATGAAGAATGGATCCTCAATGATATTGATGCCGCCGGGGGCGACCGCAATGCCGCGCGCAAGGCGACACCCAACCTCGAAACCCAGGTGATGGTTGCCTATAATTACGATTACATCACCCGCAAAAACCCGGTCGGGTTTCTTGGCATGGTCTTCATGCTTGAAAGCACATCCACCCAGATCGCCAGCATGGGTGCCGATGCGGTGATGAACGGCCTTGACCTGCCAAAATCAGCCTTCACCTACCTGTTTTCGCATGGGGCGCTTGATATCGAGCACATGAAATTCTTCGAAAAAACCGTCAACCAAATTACCAACCCCGACGATCAGGCCGCCATTATCGAGGTCGCAACAAACACCTTCCGCCTGTTTGCAAACCTGTTTCGCGCCATTCCCCATAACCAGGAGGTGCTTGATGTCGCTTAAGGACAAAACGGTTTTTATCACCGGCGGCACCGGCGGGATCGGCGTCCCCCTTGTGGAACTGCTGCGTGCGCAGGGGGCCATTGTTGTTGTGTATGACAGGGCACGCCTTGGCAACCTGCATGAAACGCTGGATGCCACCTGCCAGATGCTGCATGAGCACACCCCCGACATCCTGATCAATATGGCAGGTCTTAACGATTTTAACCGGGCCGAAGATCAGGACTACACCCTGTTGCTGACGTTAAACCTGCTGGTCCCCATGCGCTTGTCACAAGCTGCCCTGCCCGCCATGCGCTGGCGCGGAAGCGGGCAGATCGTCAATGTCGGTTCTATGACCGGGCTGATCCCCTTGCCGCATTTTTCGGGCTATGTTGCGGCAAAATCGGGGCTGAAAGGCTTTAGCGATGCGTTACGCCGCGAGGTCATCCATGATGGTATTGCCATTACCCACATTGCCCCGCGTGCCGTTAAAACGGCCATGAACAAGGGCAATGCAGGTTTGCTGAACCAGCGGACAAAAACCCGCGAAGATGACCCGCAAAAAGTGGCTCAGCGCATTGTCAGGGCCATTGAACGGCGCGAAACGGACGTCCGCATTGGCTGGCCCGAACGTGCCTTTGCCATTCTTAATGCGCTATTTCCCGCCCTGATCGACAAGGGCCTGCACAAAAACCTTATGCTGGGCGAAGACATTCTTGCCCTTGAGCGCGAGGCACAACAGCCCGCCTTTGCGTTGCCATCAAGCACATCAAACCTTCCAGAAGAAAGAAAACAGGCATGAAAATCCGTTTTGCCAGCCTGGCCTGCGCATGTCTTGTGACACTGGGGGCGCAAATCGCCCACGCAGCGCCCGCCAACAGCCCCCTGATGGACAGCATTTCACAGATTCAGCACGACTGGGCGCGTATCAAATATCAAACCCCGGACAAAGATCAGCAACTTGGTGCCATTCATCAGCTTGAAACCACAGCCGATGCCCTGGCGCTGCAATATGCCGACAGCCCCGAAGCCATGATCTGGAAAGGCATCATTCTTTCGACCGATGCCGGGCTTGATCAAGGCCTGTCCGCCCTTGGCAAAGTCCGCGATGCCCGCGCTTTGTTTGAACAGGCCATCAAGATCAACCCGGATGCCTTGAACGGTTCGGCCTATACATCGCTTGGATCGCTTTATTATCAGGTTCCGGGCTGGCCGCTTGCCTTTGGCAGCAACACCAAAGCCGAAGAATTTCTAAAAAAGGCGCTCGCCATTAACCCGGACGGTATTGACCCGAACTACTTTTATGGCGATTTTCTGCTGCAAGACAAACGCTACAAAGAAGCGCGCACCTATTTTCAACATGCCCTTGCCGCCCCTGATCGCCCCGAACGTCCCGATGCGGATGCCGGCCGCCGTCAGGAAATCAAACAGGCACTTGCCGAAATTGACAAAGCACTTGCCAACTAGACACCGCAACTTTCCGATCTGAATTTCCGGGCGGCATCCCCCTTGCTGGTGAACCGCCCGGAACCGGCTTTGCGCCAAATACAGACAGGCCGTTCGGCTTGGAACCGTCGATATTACCCCGGTATCTGGCGGTTGATATTGGCAGGACAGCACACTTGCGTTAACATGTTGTTCCCACCAGCCTTTCAGAACGGAATGCTTAAAATGTACAAAAAAATCCTGCTTGCATATGACGGCAGCCAAGAAGGCCGGGCCGCGCTGAAACAAGGGGCTGAGCTGGCTATTATGTGCCAGGCCGAAGTCTGTCTTCTTGCGGTTCTGGCACCTGACATCGGGGTTATTTATGCCGAAGCCGCCGTTCCGTCTGACCTGCCAGACCGGATGCTGGCCGATATTCAGGAAAGCCTGAACGAAGGCAAGGCCAAGTTGCAAGACATGGGACTGGCCGTTGAAACGCGGCTGGAAAACGGCATTCCTGCAGGTGAAATTAGCCGCGTCGCAGATGCGATCAAGGCCGACCTGGTTGTGGTGGGCCACCGCGAACAAGGTACGCTGTCGCGCTGGTGGAGCGGATCAACCGGAGCATCCCTGTTGGCAAATGCCAAATGCAGCATCCTGATTGCCATCGCACCAACACCGGAAACCCCGGCATAATTGTAAAGACCCGTACGGGTCTTGCATCAGCCCTCAAAGACAAATGCCGATCGCACATGCAACCGGCATTTTGGCATTTTACAAACACCCGACCAACCAGGCAAAAAAACCAGCTACAAGCGGGCGTTGCCCCGCCAGCACGTTGTCGATCCATCGCTAATCAGACGGACGGTTCATTTCGGCTGGTTCGATATCAGGCGATGGTGCGCTCTTGTCGCTATCATCACTATTTTCGCTGTTTTCGCTGTTTTCGAGGACTTTGGGCACCTTGTCTTGCGGGCGCGGGCTTTGGAACAACTCACTGACCGACACATCCAGCATCCCCTTGCGGGCATCTTCCAGCGCCAGCAATTTATCGCGCACCAGTCCGGGCCAGCCGCTTTGCACATCCACCAGCAACAAACGGTCATGATCAAGAAACAGGCCCAGCCTGGTCATTAACTGTCCCAGCTTTAACCGGGATAAATCCCCCGATAGCAGCCAGCGATGTTGCTCGCTGCGGTCTATCAGATTTTCGCGGCGCAAGGCGGCCAGTGCCCAGTTAAGGTCCCGGCCCCCCATTTTCAAATCCGCCAATAAACGGCGATAGCTGGGGGGGGAGTCGGCGTTTTGAAACCGCAATTGCAAATATTCCAGCAATTTCAAAACCGCAATCAACCGTTCAGTATGGCCCGGCACGACGCCACGCGGATCAGGCACCAGGCCTGCGGCCCGTGCAGCCCGCCATTCCGACCGGGCAGCAGCCACCTGCGCGCCCAGCAAAATCACCATCCAGGTCAAATACATCCAGATCAGGAAAATCGGCACCACGGCGACCGCACCATAAAGGGTCTGATAGGTGGGAAAGGTGCTGACATACAGGCCAAACCCCTTTTTCAGGGCCTCAAATAACACAGCGGCAACAACCCCGCCTGCCATCCCGTCCAGAATAACGACAGACCGGTTAGGCATCCCCAAAAACAGCAATGTAAAAGCAACGGACGATAAAAAGAACGGGGCAAGAAACCCCAACTGGCCAATTTGCGCATCAAGGGCGTCGCCACCAATGATATGGCGCATGGCAAAAATATAGGATGCTATCGACAGGCTTAACCCCAGCAATAGCGGCCCCACCGTAATCAAAGTCCAAAACACCACCATCCGCGATAACAGCTTGCGCGGGGTATTGACCCGAAACACATCATTCATCACGGTTTCAATCGAACCGAGCAGCATTACCGCCGTAAACCCCAGCACGACCGTGCCAATTGCCGTCATCTGACCGGTATTTTTCAGAAACCCGCTTAGATAATTGGCAACTTCGGACCCGGTTTGCGGCAAAAAATTGCTGAAAACCAGCCCCATTATCTGGTCTTTCCACTGGTCAAACACAGGGAAAGCCGATAGCACCGTTAAGGCGATTGCCAAAAAAGGCACCATTGCCAGCAATGTCGTATAAGACAGGGCACTGGCGCGTTGCGGCGATTTATCATGCAAGAACCGAATGAACGCATAGCGCCAAAACCCGGTTCGATCATCCAGCAATTTTCGCCAATTCACCATTAAACGCTTAATCCTGTGCAATTTCCGGCTATAGTGAGATAAGCGACATAGAATAACGTGCCCCGCAAAGATAAAACAGGCCAGATTGATTTTAGCCGGGCTTTGTGTAGGATACGAATAATATTGAATGTTTCCAGTATCGGTTGCCGCCTTGACCGGGCACGCCAGCAGATACGGAGAGAGAGCGCCTGAACGAGAGGAAAAATGAGCCTGTCCGCCGATAATTTTTCAGGCCTGATGGCCGGTAAGCGAGGCCTGATTATGGGCGTCGCCAACGATAAATCGATTGCATGGGGCATTGCCCGTGCCGTAGCCGCTGCGGGGGGTGACGTTGCATTCACCTATCAGGGCGACGCCTTGGGGAAGCGTGTTCGCCCACTGGCAGAAAGCATTGGCAGTAACATTGTTCTGCCCTGCGATGTCAGTGATCCCGCCAGCATTGATGCGGCTTTTGATGCCCTGAAGGAAAAATGGGATACAATTGACTTCATCGTTCATGCCATTGGCTATTCCGACAAAAACGAACTCCGGGGGCGTTATCTTGACACCTCCCCCGAAAATTTCGCCATGTCGATGAATATTTCGGTTTATTCATTTACAGCGGTTGCCCAGCGCGCCGAAAAAATGATGACCAGTGGTGGCGCGATGCTGACCCTGTCCTATTACGGGGCAGAAAAGGTTATGCCACATTACAATGTCATGGGTGTTGCCAAAGCTGCCCTTGAAGCCAGCGTTAAATATATGGCCAACGACCTTGGCCCGGATAATATCCGTGTTAACGCCATTTCCGCCGGGCCGATCAAAACCCTGGCCGCTTCGGGGATTGGCGATTTCCGCTATATTCTGAAATGGAACGAATATAATTCACCGATGCGGCGCAATGTGACGATTGATGATGTCGGTCGCGCGGGGCTTTATTTCCTCTCGGATCTGTCATCGGGTGTCACGGGTGAAACCCATCATGTCGATTGCGGTTATCACACCGTTGGCATGAAACAGCCTGATGCCCCCGATATTACAATCAACAAACCCTGATTGCGGTTGCATTTCACCTCCCGGGCACGACCGGGTCGCCAACCGGCGACCCGTTTTGTCTGCCCCCCATCGTTAACCCCTTAAAGTCTGGATATCTCTGATGGCTGGCAACAGTTTTGGTTCCCTGTTTCGCTTTACCACCTTTGGCGAAAGCCACGGCCCGGCGATTGGCTGTGTGGTAGACGGGGTTCCGCCGCGTCTTGACCTGTGCGAAGCCGATATTCAGAAATATCTTGAAAAACGCAAACCCGGCCAGTCGCGCTTCACCACCCAGCGCCGCGAACCTGACGAAGTTAAAATCCTCTCAGGTGTGTTTGAAGGCAAAACCACCGGCACCCCGATTGGCCTGTTGATTGAAAATGTCGATCAGCGGTCCAAGGATTACGGCGAAATTAAAAACCAGTTCCGCCCGGGTCATGCCGATTACACCTATTGGGAAAAATACGGCATTCGCGATTATCGTGGTGGCGGCCGTTCATCCGCGCGTGAAACCGCCATGCGGGTAGCCGCCGGTGCCGTTGCCCGCAAAATTCTGGGCGACAATATCAAAATTCGCGGTGCCCTGGTTAAAATGGGCACCAAGGAAATTGATCGCGCCAACTGGAACTGGGACGAAATTGACAACAACCCGTTCTTCACCCCCGATGCCAAAGCCGTGCCGGTTTTTGAAGAATATCTCGATGGCCTGCGCAAGGATGGATCATCGGTTGGGGCGGTGATTGAAATTGTGTGCTCTGGTGTGCCGGTTGGGTTGGGTGACCCGATTTATGACAAACTTGATGCCGACCTGGCCAAAGCCATGATGACGATCAATGCCGTCAAAGGTGTTGAAATTGGTAATGGCTTTGAAGCCGCCGAACTGACCGGCATTCAAAATGCCGATGAAATGCGCATGGAAGATGGCAAGCCGGTTTTCATGTCCAATCATGCCGGGGGCATTCTGGGCGGTATTTCGTCGGGCGAAGACGTTGTTATTCGCTTTGCCGTTAAACCCACCAGTTCCATCCTGCAACCGCGCCACAGCGTCGATACCGCAGGCAAGGATGTGGACGTCGTCACCAAAGGCCGCCACGACCCTTGCGTTGGCATCCGCGCCGTCCCGGTTGGCGAAGCCATGGCCGCCATTGTTCTGGCCGACCACCTGTTGCGTCACCGCGCGCAGTGCGAAGGCTGGAACAGAGATTGAACCAGTTAGACAACAATTTCCTTCATCAAGAGTTGCGTTGAACTTTGTCGATACAACCACGCAAGCATTCCACGTCAATATTCTTTGCCATTCGAATCTGAATATTGTCATTCCTTGAATTAGTTTTAACGAAAGACCGCATGCGAACAAACAACATAGGAAGAATGTAAGTTTTTCCTGAAAGAAAATGATGAGCACAACCAGTTTCACCTAAATGGCACCGAACAGCCTCATACATGTCATTAAATTTTTCTTCATCAATAACATCGAGAATTTTCCTTTTCAGATCACTGAACCTTGCTTCCACTTTAATTTCATCGAGATTACCGAACCGATCAGCAAGAAGGTTATTAACTTTAAATGATACAGTTGGAACTTCAGGAATGACTTGACTCGCCAAAAAATAAATAGAAACAATTTTCTCTATCAATAGAACATTTTGTTTTAACCAACCTTCCATATCAAAATTCCGCATCAAAACATCTGCATTTAAATCTGGACTTTCTTCATCCAAGAACACTTCGATTGCTTTATTACAAAAAAAGTAGTTTTCGATAGAATATCGCTCTAGTCGGAAGATACCAACTTCATCCCCTTTGATCTCATCGTCCTTTCCTAAAATATAAAAATCACCATCTACAACAAAAAGATACGGTCGTTCTTTTTCTTGGCAATTCCTCCATTTTTTTATCACTTCCGCTCTCGATCCAATAGGAAACACTTGATTTACTCGATACATTCCTGAAAAAACTCGAGAGAAAATATTATTAAAAATTTTCTTAAACCCAACCTTCGTATCTTCAACGTATATATCGATATCATTGACATGCTGAAAGAACTTCGCCCTTGAAAACATAGCTTTTTCACTTCTCTCAAGCATAAGAAACTCCTTGCTCAACGAAAACGCATTTCTCAGTATAATCAGATATTATTTCAGGTGAATGCGTCGCCAAAACAAATTGAGTCTCGTGACTAATTCCTTTAATTGTCTCAGAAAACTTCTCCTGCCAGCCAATATGAAGAGATAACTCTGGCTCATCGATGAACAAAACACCTCCATTTGGCTCAGAGGTATTGAATGCAGCCTGCGCAAACATAACGATAATCTGCCTCTCGCCAGAAGACAACGAAGACAATGGAATCTTCTTGTTATTTGGAGTTATGACTTCAATTTGACCAACTGAATTCACTTCCACTTTCTTCCCTGAATCGGAAAAAAATTGATTGATCGCGCCAACGTACACATCTATTGACTTAAATAATTCCCGCACTTGCTCATTATGAAGATCAATAATTTTTGCCACATCAACCATTCTATCAATTTGCGTCTTATTTATAATCCAACCTAAACTAAAATGATCCTCAAGGTGCCCCTCAGCCTCAATATTTTTTAAGTCCTTCTCCATATTGTCAAAAAATTTATTAATCTTATTCAATATAGATTCTGTCTTTATCGAAGAATTTGAAAAATATCTTAATATATCTTCTTTCTTCTTCCGAATTCCAACAAGTTGCTTGTAAGCCTGCGGCCCGCCCAACGCAAAACTTTCGACATCAACATATTCGAAAACAGACTCTAATATTCTATTTTTCAACCTTTCATCAAAACTCTCCTTCGCCGATTGAAGTTTTCTATACCTATCACGCACTAAATATTCTGTCTGGAATATACCACTTGCGTTAAATTCAAACTGATCCCATATAGAATGGTCATTCTTCTTCAACCTATCTCGATGATTACGATAGCGGTACGACATCATCTCCATTTCGCGTTCGGAAACATCTTCCTCCCTTCTCCGGTCGACCCCAAGGTATACTGGATTAGTTAAAATCTTAATCTTATTAAAAACAGGATGCTTAATATATTTAGAGTTCAAGAATTCTTCTTGCCTTAAGGTATTCCGAATAACACCGCCATCATTTTCGACAAAAAACTTTTCAACCTCTCTCTTACTGACAATCAAACGTTCTTTTACGTCACTTACATTAACAATAACGCTATCTTCTTCTTCATCATGAGTACAGATCAAACGGTGTTCGCTATGCCCATCCTTAAAAACCAACTCGGCAAACAAAAACGGAATCCTCATCAAATCCCAAACATTCGGTAAAAGCATTGCATTAATCAAAGATATTGCAGTGGTTTTACCTGATCCATTGGGACCAATCAAAAACGTCAAATCGTCATTAAACTTAATACTAAAATTCAAGTGTCCAAATACGCCGCGAGCATTAAAGCTTACAATCTTCATTTGGTCCTCCGTCGCGCACCAATTATTTAATTAATTTTGAGTTTTATTTATCTATCTTGCAAGCGTTTTCTGCACATATATCAAATTCGCATGAGATAAATGTAGATTCAGGTTACCTGGGACCGCTTACCCTTCCCAGCAAGAAGACTGGAACAAGGCCTGATAGCGGGCGCACTGCCAATCAAACAGGCAGGTAGGCCTTATCCCCTATGCCCCGTCTCGCACTGGCTGAAAGTTACCTGTCAAAACACACCGACCTGCCGGGCAGATAATTTTGCCCTTTCTCATGCCTTTATTGCCCGCTAAAACATCTTTCCCCGCTACACCGCATTAAAAACAGCCCTGCAAACAATGACATGAACCAGTTGTAAAATGCCCGTGTAAAAGCACCATCTTTTTCGCGTATTCTGGTTTTTCATCTGGCAAGAAAAGGCTGATTTCTGCGGTATTTCTGCTTGACCATCGCGACTACATTGAATATGTTAACATTATTAACATATATAAAAATGACACGAGCATATGAGCAAATATCATCACGGCGACGTGCGCAATGTGTTGCTGCGCGAAGCTGAAACCATCCTGCGCAAGGAAGGCCCGGGCGGATTGTCTTTGCGTCGTCTTGCGCGTTTGACCGGCGTTTCCGAAGCCGCACCCTATCGCCATTTTGATGGTAAGGATGGCATTTTGGCGGCAGTGGCGATTGCCGCCCTGAACCGCTTTGCCGACCGGCTGGAAGAAACCGCCAAACTTGCCCTGCCGCACGAAGAACGCATCATGGCGCTAGGCGTGGCCTATGTCGAATTTGCCATCGAACATCCGCAGCATTTTCGCCTGATTTTTGGCCGCGAGCGCCCGCCGCTGGACCAATATCCCGAACTGCGCGATGCCGCCGACAATGTATTTGATATTTTGCAACGATCCGTTACCAATCTGGACCAGCGCGGCGATATGACCCTGGCCGATGCTGCCAATGCCTATAACCGCGCCCTTGCCGCCTGGAGCCGGGCGCATGGCATTGCTACCCTGGTAATTGATGGCATGATATCGCCACCGCTGGATCAGCCGTTACACCAATTCATTTTTGGCCTTCTGGCCGAAGATTTGGGCATTCCTGCCAGCCTGCAAGCCGCCATCCGATAAGAACCGTTTCCCGTTTTGGTTATGGTTCTGGCATTCTGCCCGCTGGTATCGCGCCCAAAGCACACAAAGCAACGCCATACCGCACCATTTTCGCGCAATCAAAGGCATCCTCATGGATTTCGTTTTCGTAAAATTCATTCATCTTCTCGGCGTGGTGCTATTTCTGGGCAATATCATTATCAGTGCGGTATGGAAAAATGCCGCCGACCGCACCCGCACCCCTGCCATCATCGCGTTTTCCTGCCGCATGATCAAAATCACCGACCTGGCCTTTACCGCCAGCGGGGTGCTGTTAATTGCGATCGGCGGGCTTGGCATGTATCACGCCGCACGCATTGACCTTGCCGCACGCTTTAACCTGCAAAGCGGCATTTTTCTGTTCATGATTGCCGCTGTGATCTGGCTTTTGGGGTTGATCCCGCTGCAACGCCGCATGGCGCACCTTTCGCACATGGCGGCCAAACATAACGAACCAACATTGCCCGATACCTATTATCGTGCCACCCGACTTTGGAATTTTCTGGGTGCCATCGCCGTTATTTTGCCGATCATTACATTATGGTTGATGCTTAATCCGTAAGTACCTACCGCACCTACCTGAAAACCAACAAAGCCTTCCCTGTCCGCTATGATGGGGAAGGCTTTGTGCATCAAACCGCCCGACGCCGACGAAAGACCGTAATATAAGCCACCGCCGCCATCACAAACACCGCCCCCAAACCATGCCAGGGGTTTAAAACCTCGCCCAGAACCAGCGCGCCCAGCAATGCCGACATAAAAGGCTGCCACAGCAAAATGATCGACCCGGTCGCTTCATCCACCCGTTTAAAACAGACCGACACCATGCCCTGCCCGCCAATATGGGTTAAAAATGCCAACCCGCATAATGCCAGCCAGCCCCCGGCCATTAACGGCATACCAATGGTGCCATCAAACACCATCATATAGGCTGCCAATACAATCGCGGTGACAACTGTGCTCCAGAGCATGATCTGCAAGGCGGAATGATCCTGGCGCAAACGGGCGATCACGACGAAATACGCACCGTAAAAGCCAGCCGCAACAAGGGCCAACGCATCACCGTAAACCGACCCACTGCCCCGCGAACTGGCAAAAAACAGGCACAGCGCGCCGACCATGGCAATCGGCAAGCCTTGCCAGAAACGGCGGCTGGGACGCCGCGCCAACCCCAGCAAACCAAAACAACCGACAAAAAGCGGGGCGAGATTATTTAGCAAAATTGCGTTGGCAACCGTTGTCAGACCAATGGCAAGATGGGCAAACATCAAATCGGCGGCAAACAGCACCCCGGCGACAATCAAAAGCCCGGTCTTGCGCGGTGTGCGGGGTGCCGCGTTATTGTGCGCAGCCGTACCGGTCCTTGCCTGGCGATCCTTGCCGCCCCCCACCAGCGGCAAAGCCAGTATCTGGCTTGCGATCAGGAAAACCGGGGCAGCAAGCATCGCCCGCCAAAAGGCCGATGCTTCGGCCGAAACACCCGATAGACGCACAAAAACTGGCCCCAGCCCCATCAGGCTGGCCGCCAGCAACAGCCCCAAAACCGGCCAGATCATGGCGACCTGCATTTGCCCTTGGTCGGGGCCCTGCGATGCCTCAGGCGCTTGGGATTGGGCCGGTCTTGCCCCACCCTGTTCCTTAATACTGGCTGCCCCGGTTGTGCTTGCGGTTAAGGGGGCTTCATCGCCGTGCTGCGACGCAGGGATACAGACAGGATGATGCATTGAGCGGGACCTTCACGATGAAAAACATTGTCATAATGCGCGACACCCGCCAGATTGATAGAATATCCTTGCGGGCGTGATGGCACAGTGCCAGTACGACCGGCAAAAGGGAAATCGGTTTGGCTTATAGCGGAAATAACAATCCCTTATGGCGTTATTAAATGTCGATATTGACTGGCTAAGAACCTTTTTGACGGTGCTGGAAACACAAAGTTTCACCCGCACCGCCGAAATTTTATTGCGTACCCAACCCGCCATCAGCCAGCAAATCAAACGCCTGGAAGAAACGGTTGGCACAGCCCTGATATCGCGCCACCGCAATCAGATCCTTCCTACCGTAACCGGCCTTGTGGTGAAATCCTATGCCGAAGGCATTATCGGCCTGAATGACCGTATGGTCGCCGACCTGCTTGACGGCGCCCCGCCCCTGTTGCGCATTGGCCTGCCCGATGATTATGCCGCAATTTTCCTGCCCGAAATTTTGCGCTCTGCGGCCCGGCGCCTGCCGCAAACCGAAATCAGCTGTCATTCCGGCTATAGCATCGATCTTGGCAAACGGGTGGCACAGGGCGAACTGGACCTTGCCATCATGACAGCCGACCCCGACGGCACCAGCCTTCATGTTATTTCCGAACCGCTGGTATGGGTCGCGCAGCCGGAATTTGCCGTCCACCAGCGCCCCCTGCCGGTTGCGGTTTACCATGATGCGTGTTCGGTTCGCCGCTATGGCCTTGCCGCCCTGCGCCGCGATGACATCGCACATCGCATCAGCCACAGCAGCAACGCCAATTCCATGCTGGTCACTGCCGTTCGGGGCGGCCATGCCATTGGCGTGATGCCCGCCTGCACGGCCCGCCATGAGGGCCTTTTTGTGGTCAAAAATGCCGACCTGCCGCAATTGCCCCATATCGATATTGCGTTAAAAATACGCGATCAGGCCAGCCCGGCCCTGCGCGACCTGGCACTTAGTGCCATTTCCGCCCTGGGCCGCGAAAATCACGCGGCCTGACCTGTGCGACGACACACGCCGGAACACCCCCATAATTTACCTTATAAACAATGCCTTAATCCGACCCCCTCAAGATAAAACCCCGGCAGTATTCCTAAAAAAAACCAGGATCTTTCCACGATGTGAAAAGCAAATTTAAAACGTTTGCGTCAATGAAAGACCTTCAAATAGAATTTGATAAACAAAATAGTTGCGTCAAAGTTGAGGTGATCGATCTGAATGTTTCGTTCCTGACAGACAACCATCACAGCGAGGCAAAAGCCCGGCACAGAACCAACCGGTAAAAAGCGGTTGCGCCACTATTTTGGTGTGACGATTGTTTCTGTGTCGATCCCTTGAGCGCAAGGTGCAAAACCAGCTTTGCCTTGCACCACATATTTATGAATATAACGGAGACCCTATGCTCACGATCAAACGCCTTTCAATTGATGATGCAAAAATACTGATCGATGGCGCACGGGCGAAAGCCACAGAAATTGGCATACCAATGTGCATCGCCATTGTTGATGAATCGGGCACGCTGATTGCCTTTGAACGCATGGATGGCGGCAAGGTAACCAGCACCGTAATCGCCCAGGACAAAGCCTTTACCGCGGCTGCGGCCCGCAAGGCCACCCACGATTACAACGCATCGGCCCAGCCGGGCAGCCTTGCCTTTGGTATCCATACCGAGGTCGGCGGGCGCCTGTCCATTGTGGGCGGTGGCATGCCGGTATCGGTCGATGGCGAGGTTGTTGGCGGTATCGGCCTAAGTTCGGGCACCCCGCAACAGGATATGGAATGCGCGCAAGCCGGGATCGATCATTTTCTGGCCCAGCTTTAAACACGCCGCACAAAACACATAACGCCGCAGCACCGAAAGCCCTGCGCGGCACCCAATAAAGGAATGGGAGACTGCCCATCGAAAAATACGAAATGGCGCGTACTGCGCCATTTCACCCCGGACGCTGACCGATCAAAAAAATCACGGCATGCGTCCTTTACCTCAAAGGGAGGAAGAACTGATGAGTGACGTAACCAAAACCGGCATGGATCGCCGGAATTTTCTGCGTACCACCACACTGGCCGCTGCGGGGGCGGCGGTAAGTGCACCATTCATATCCAACCCGGCCCGTGCCGCAGGCACCACCTGGAAAATCCAGTCCGTTTGGGATGCGGGCACAGTCGGTTACACCTTGTTTGAAGAATGGTGTAACAATATGGTCAACAAAAGCAACGGCGAGCTGACCTTTAAACCCTTTCCGGCCAAGGCCGTTGCCGCCGATAACAACGCCCTTTTTGATTCCGTCAGAACCGGCGTTTTGCAGGCCATGAACCCGTTCACCCTGTATTGGTCCGGTAAAATACCGGCATCGGTGTTTTTGTCATCCTACCCCGCCGGACCAGACCAGCCCGCCCAGTGGGACACCATGTTTTATGGCCTGGGTATGCTGGAAAAAACCCGCGAAATTTATAAAAAATACGGCCTGTTTTATGTCGGGCCGATCCATCACGATGCCAACGTCATCCATTCCAAAAAACCGGTCAACAGCCTGGCCGATCTTAAAGGCATGAAAATTCGCCTGCCCGGCGGCATGGTGGCCGAAGTGTTTGAGCAATTCGGCGTTTCCACCGTCAGCCTGCCGGGATCGGATATTTTCCCCGCCCTTGAAAAAGGCACCATTGATGCCGCCGACTATGTCGGACCAGCCGTGAACTGGGATCTGGGCTTTGCCCAGGTGACCAATTACATTCTGTTTGGCCCCCCCGGCGTGATGTCGGTTTACCAGCCGGTTGACCTGATGGACCTGACGGTAAACATGCGGGCCTGGACCCAGCTTCCCGACCCGATGAAACAACTGGTCGAAGATCAGGTTCATGCCTATTCGCTGCATCACTATGTCACCATCCAGAAACGCAATGTTGAAGCCCTGGAAAAATTCAAACAGGCGGGCTCGACAGTTTCACGCCTGAGCGCACAGGACATGCAGGAATTCCGCCGTGCCGCCATCCCGGTCTGGTATCGCTGGGCCAATAAAAATGACGACGCCAAGGAGATTTTCAAACTCCAGCTTGAATTCATGATGAACGACATCGTCGGTTATATCACGCCCGATGACATCAAGGGCCAATCGCTCTGATCTGGTCAAACCGGGGGCAGCTTGGCGGGAACATCCCGCTTGTCCTGCCCCCGGCGTCTTTTTGCGTGGGAGGAATTCATGTCTGGCCTTGAAGAAGGTTTCGGCTTTGTCATGCCGCATTGGCTGTATTGGGGGTGGCTGGCCGTTATGCCCCTGATCATGATTGCATGGGAAAACCGGCAATCGAAAAAAACGCGCCCGCAACCGGACCACCAGGATCCGGCGGCAGAACTGCTGGCCGAAGAAGACCCGCTGATCCGTTATGGCATCAAGGGCAACATCGTTACCCGCATCATTGATTGCACCAGTGAAAAATCCGGCCTGTTTATCGCGTTCTGGACGATCAACACCGTGATTTTCTATTTTTTCGAAGTGGTGATGCGCTACCTGTTCAACATGCCCACCCTCTGGGTGCATGAAGCATCGTTCCTGTTATTTGGCATGCAATATCTGCTGGCGGGGGCCTATGCCATGCTGCACGGCGCCCATGTCCGGGTTGATATTGTTTATAACCTGCTGCCCGACCGGGGCCGTGTTGGCATGGATATTTTTACATCGGTTTTCTTCTTTATCTTTGCACTGGCACTGGCCGGTACATCGTTGCGGTTTTTCACCGATTCCTTTGATATGGGCGAAACCACGGTTGAAACCTGGGGCATTCAATACTGGCCGGTCAAAGGCATGATGCTGTTAGGGGCGATTTTGCTGCTGCTGGCGGGGCTGTCGAAATTGATCAAGGACATCATGCTGTTTGTCGAAATGGGCAAGGAGGGCGCACGATGAATTCATCTGCAACATCGCCAACGGCACCCCGCGCCCCGCGCCACAACAGCGCCATGGGCAAATTCGGAACCTGGCTTCTGATTATTGCGTCGGTTGTGGCGGCTTTCGTCGTAACTGTCGAAGTCATCAATATTCTGCTTTACGATCCCTGGAGCGACGAGGTTTTCCTGTTTCGCACGGCGGGCATTCTTGCCAATGTTGATATCAGTTCGCTGACCTGGATCATGTTCGGGTCATTGGTGGTGGTTCTGATGATGGGCCTGCCGCTGGCCTTTGTCACTGGCGGGCTTGGCGTGGTGTTTATCTATCTGGTGGGGGATTCCACCATGTTAAACATCATTCCCGGCCGCATTTTCCCCATGATGACCAATTCAGACCTGGCGGCCATTCCCCTGTTCATTTTCATGGCCTCCATGCTGGAACGCGCCGGCCTGATCGAAGAAATGTTCAACGTGGTATATAAATGGCTGGGCGGGCTAAGTGGGGGATTGGCTGCCGCCACCATTCTGGCCTCGACCATTCTGGCCGCCATGGTCGGTGTCATCGGGGCTGCTGTTGTCACCATGGGCATCATTGCCCTGCCTGCGATGCTAAAACGCAATTACGACCCGCAAATCGCCATCGGATCGATCATGGCGGGCGGCACCCTTGGCATCCTTATTCCACCGTCCATTCTGGCCATTCTCTATGCCGTGGTCGCCCAGCAATCGGTGGGGGAACTTTATCTGGGCTCGGTCATTCCGGGGCTTTTGCTTTCGGGCATGTATATTGCCTATGTTGTGATCCGCAGCATTAAAAACCCCAAACTGGGGCCGCCCGTACCGGTGTCCGAACGCATCAGCTTTGCCGACAAGTTACGATTGCTGCGCGACCTGATTGCGCCGCTTATTTTGGTGTTTCTGGTTTTAGGCCTGTTATTTGCCGGTGTTGCCACACCTGTGGAAGCAGCAGGCATCGGCTCGTTTGGGGCCGTCATCGTTGCCATGATGCATAAACGCTTTTCGCTAACCGCCCTTCGCGAAGCCTCGATCGGCACGCTCAAGGCATCAGCGATGGTGTTGTGGATCATGTTTGGTGCGTCAATCTTTGTCGGGTTTTACATTCTGCAAGGGGGGCAGACTTTCATCACCGAAGCCATCCTTGGCACCGGCATGTCATCCTATGGCATTTTGTTTTTGCTAATGGTGCTGCTGGTTATTTTGGGCATGTTTCTCGACTGGGTCGGCATATTGCTGCTTGCTGTGCCCATTTTTGTGCCCATCGTCAAGGCGCTGACCTTTGATGGCCTGTTTGGCCTGCCCGCTGTCGCGGGCGATGATGTGGTGCTGTGGTTTGGTGTGCTGTATCTGGTCAATATGCAAATGTCATTCTTAAGCCCGCCTTTTGGCTATGCCCTGTTTTACATTCGCGGCGTGTGCCCGCCGGAAATATCAATGGCGACCATCTTTAAATCATCCCTGGTCTTTCTTGCCCTGCAAGCCCTCGGTTTGGCAATGTGCATTCTTTTGCCTGGCATTGTCACCTGGCTGCCCAATCTGGTTTACGGGCATTAACAGCAATATCAACGCCCCATCGCAAACAAAAAAAAGACCCGTACAAAATTTCGTGCGGGTCTTTTTATGTGGGGAATGTCTTTAACCATCAGGGCGCAAAGAACCACGATAGCGCGCAATCAATTCCCCGCCCAGCGGGGCGTTCAGAGTATATTTCCAGTGGTAATTGAGCCCATCGATCCCGAAGGATGGAAAGGATGGACGGAAACAGCGTCAGAGATGGCTTTTCATCCATAGTCATCGTCCAGTCGGTAAACCTCTGCCCGCACGGCCAGACACCGGGTAAAATCTGTACAAGCCCGCAGATCATTGCAGAATATCACGATGCCAGATTCGATACGACAAAGCGGCCTTTCCGCCCTGTGCCCGCACGATATTCCGCATCCTATCAGTTACAGCAGTAATGCTAATTCCATACTTGTAACGCGATGCATGGTAACGTCACGCCCGCCTGCACCGCCCTGAAGGGTTAGCGTCATCACCAGGCCAACCTGCCGAAACCTCCAGCCATTAAAGCACTTTTCCTTTAATATGACCCTGAAAATCCGGGAACAGGCAACCCCGGCCCTGTGCGAACTTGCCATCAGCGCAACCTAAGTCCTTAAATTCTATAAAATTTAATTATTTAAATTCAATTTTATTATATTAAAAAAATATTTCAAACTTATTACAGATAAAATGATAAAACTATACTTAATGTTATGCATGGATGCAAAAACCCACCCTTAGGAAGGTTTAATATAATTCTGTATAGAAGAAAAAAATAAAGTATAGTGCGCAAGTGCAAATAACGTATAGAGATCGGCTTATTTGCAAACTTGTTATTACGAACACCATTTTTTTGTCTGTGTTTTTCCCGGCCTGGAATCTGGCTATTTTAAAATAGCCCGGCAATCTTGTTTGGTTGAAGTGTTCATTCATGTTTTCAACTACATTGTACAAATTCACAATGTACATGGTAAGGATAACTTTTGAACCTGCCAGCAATATGGATATCTTCATATTCGGGAAACATTCCAACCCAGAGAGAAAATATAGTGGTGCAGCGATCATGACTTTACCGGGGGAAAAGCATGCGAAAGTCATCACACGGAAAAACAGCACTGCTCTTACTGGCATCCGCCGCAACGGATCTTCTCTTTCTGCACGGAACGGCACAGGCTGCCGATCTCGTTATCAATGCCGGTACACATACTGTCTCGGGCACGGAAAACTACGATTATCTGGAAGTAGGTTCCGCCCTTAATTCCGGTGCGGCCGTCCTGAATATCGGCACGGGAACAACCCTGAATAGCGGCACCAATACAGGTTCAACGGCAAAAGAAACTTTCATCGGAACCGATAGAGGCGCGATCGGAACAGCCAATGTCACTGGCCCCAATGCGGTCTGGAATGACAGTGGTACGGCATTGCTGATCGGATACAAGGGAACGGGAACCCTGAATATATCCCAGGGCGGTGCCGTATCCGCCGTTCAGGTCAAAACCGCCACCGACAGCGGAACAGGATCCATTTACATTACAGGTACCGGCTCGAAACTGACGTCGCAATCGCATATCTCCTTCAAAAAGGGAACATTTGAAGTCAAGGATGGCGGCGGACTTGAAACAGTCGCTGGCGGAATTTACCTTAACAGCGCCACCTTTACCGCTTCAGATAGCGGCACAAATATCAAAATCGGCACGGCACACAGCGAAACACCGGCGAGTTTTGAAAGTGCCGACGGATATTTCAGTGTGGAGTCCGGCACGGCAACAATCTCGGACGGTGCAACCCTGGAATCAGATGCAGGTTACGTCAATGGTGATGGTGTCGGAAACACGGCTTCGATGACCGTGACGGGTGAAAACACTACCTGGAACGCCCATTTGGCCCTGTATGTTGGCGGCAGCGGCAATGGTCCCAGCAATAACACCGGTGAACTGACCATTTCGGGCGGTGCCCAGGTTTGGGCATCCACCGTCGGGGTCGGCAATGATCTTGGTTCTACCGGCAGCATTCTTGTAACCGGAAGCGACACTAAACTGTCGTCCATATCGGACACCTTTTCTGGCAAGGGCTATATCGGCGTAGACGGTACCGGCACCATCACGGTTCAAAACGGTGCCACATTCTCTATGGCCGATGTTTTGCGCATGGGCTTTACCGCAGATGCAAACGGCACCCTGAATATTGGCGCCGATGCCAACAGTACCGCCGTAGCCGCAGGCACGGTTACCACCACCAACGGCGTCGAATTCTATGGCGGCACCAGCACCATCATCTTCAATCACACCGAAACGGATTACGAATTTGCCAACGCACTGGTGTCGAAAGAAAATGGCAAAGGCACCGTTCGCATTATTGCCGGCAAAACCCGCCTGACCGCAGACAGCAGTGATTTTAGCGGTAATGTCTCGCTTGAGGGCGGCACTCTGACACTGGGCACAAGCAACGCCATTGGCACATCGAAACTGACGGCCAGCGGCGGCACACTGAGCCTGGCGGATGGCGTGACCATCAGCAACGCCATTGATCTGGGCGGCACCGCCCTTTCACTGGAGGTCGCAAGCGGCACGACAACCCTGTCAGGTGTCATGACCAATTTGTCCGATCCGGTTGATCTGAACAAAACCGGGGCCGGGTCGGTCACGCTCAGCCAAAACCAGACTTATAAAGACGTAAATGCCTTCGCAGGCGGTCTGACATTCGATCAAAATACCGTCACGGCAACAAGTTTGTATATCGGTGGCGGGGAGCAGACCGACACGCCGGTCGTGACAGCGCAAAATGGTGCCACGCTGAACGTGACAAACCTGATTGTCGGCAAGGCAACCATTTCGGGCGGATCGCCCCGCACGGGCACCCTGACATTAACCGGCACGGGGACCCGTTTAAATTCCACCTCTAACGTAAGCGTCCTGAATGGCGCAGTGAATGTCCTGAATGGTGCACGCCTCAATACCGATCAGACCTTGGTCGTTGCGGCCTTTAACTCAGGCGTGACCGTAACGGTTTCAGGAACGGACAGCGACCTTGGTATTGCCAAAGCCCTGACAGTTGGATCACAGGGTGGATCTGGAACGGTTAATATTACCGCGGGCGCAAAGGCCACGATCAATACCGGCATCACCCTTGCACAGGACAGCGGCACGACAGGTGTCCTGAATGTTTCGGGCAGCGGATCATTGCTGGACCTGACCGATGCCGCGCTGGTTGTGGGCGCAAGTGGCAATGGCACGTTAAGCATTTCCAATGGCGGAACGGTTGAAGCGGGTATGCGGGTTGATGTTGGTTCCAATGCCGGGTCAACAGGCCGACTGAATGTCTCGGGCAGCGGCAGCACCCTGAAGCTGACAGCAGATGGCACTAACTACGGTACCGACTATACCCTTTACATCGGCAAAAACGGAACTGATGCCGTCACCTCAGTAACGGACGGCGGACTGATAACCGGCGCGAAGCAGGTTATTACAGGGGCCTTTACGAATTCCATCGGAAAGCTGATTGTTGACGGCACTGAATCAACCATTTCATCAAGCAACAACAACGTGATTGGCTATCAGGGATCGGGCGAAGCCACCCTTTCGAATGGCGGTAAAATCACGGTCACCGATACGACAAAAGGTATTTATATTGCAAATCAAACGGACTCGTCAGGTATCCTGAATATTGGGGCTGCCGAGGGGAGCGATCCGGCTGTCGCAGCAGGGATTGTTGACGCAACCAATGTCTTTTTTGGCAGTGGCACGGGTTCTCTCATTTTCAAGCACACAACAGACAATTACGATTTTACCGCCAACATCTCGGGTGCCGGGACAGTCAAGGTTCTTGCGGGTGATACAACCCTTTCGGGGAATAACAGCAATTTCACCGGCGCATTAACCCTTTCCGGCAGCACCTTGTCCGTTGCCTCACAAGCCAATCTGGGGGCGGGAAATATCGTTATGGATGGTGGTACACTCAAAACCACCGCAACCCTGCAAACAACCGATGAATTTTCGCTCACTAGCGGTAAAACCAGCACGATTAACACCGACACAGATACCACGCTAACGGTCTCAGGTGTTGTTGGCGGTGCCGGTTCCCTGACAAAAACGGGGAATGGTCAACTGGTTCTCAGCGGTACCAACACCTATTCCGGCGCAACAAATGCCAATCAGGGGTCCCTGTGGGTCACGGGTGGCAATACGGCATCGTCGGTTCTGGTCGCCAGTGCTGCTACCTTTGGCGGGACAGGTGGCATCGGTGCCTTAAATGTCTCCTCGGGGGGTATCCATTCACCGGGCAATAATGGCGTCGGCACCCAAACCATAAATGGCAATTATACCCTGAATAGCGGATCGACCCTTAAAATCGAGGTCAATGATACCGGCAGCATGGACAAGGTGGTTGTCGACAATAACGGCACGGTCGATATCACCAATGCCAAGCTTTCCATCGTCGGCTTGCAGGGTAATTTCGCGAAAAACGAATATTCCGAGATTATCATTGATAATAAGGGTGTCGCGAACATCAGCGGCACCTTTGCCTCAGTCAGCGACGATCTGGCCTTTTATGATGCCGATGTGACCTATAGTGCAGGGACCGGCAATGATGTGTCGCTAACCCTGAAACGCAACACAACAGGCTATACAGATGTAGCAAAAACCCCGAACCAGAAAGCAATCGCCACTGTCCTTAATAGCCTCAAGGGCGCTGATACACTTTTGGACAATATCCTGTCCCTGTCCGAAGCAGGAGTTCAAAATGCCTATACACAATTGACCGGAAATATCTATCCCGTCACCGTCCAGACCAATGTCAATGTCAGCCACCAGGTTGGCCAGCAGGTCGGCTCCCGACTGACAGCCTTACGCACCTCGTCAAATGCTGGCGGGCAGGCAGGTTTGGCATTCAATGCCGCACAAATGGCCGGTTTTGCCCAGCCGCAAGGCATGATTGACGTCACACAACCCCTCAGCGCCTCGCTTGGCCTGTCAAGCTCATCGACGATGTCGTCTTCCGAAAAGGCACCCAATGGATTGTGGTCACAAACGGTAGGCGGCAAAGGCATCATTGATGCCGATGCGGAATCGGTAAAAACCAGTTATGACTGGATGGGCATCATTGGAGGCTATGATACCCGCGTCACCGAACAAATCACACTGGGTGCGTTTTTCGGGTATATCAACGGCAACAGCGAACAGACCGAAATCCGCTCTCGGGTCGATAGCGATACCTTTACCGCTGGTGTGTATGGCGAATATCGCGAGGGGGACTGGCGTGCCAGCACCCAACTGGCCTGGAACCGAATTGCCGCCAAAAGCCGACGTAATCTGAAAATTGGGGGTTTTGATCAAACCGCCCGGGCCGATTACACCGATCAAAGCCTGTCCGTTGATGCAGAACTGGCCCGAACCTTTGAAGTGGATCGCAATATGTGGTTCGAACCCTATATCGCCGCATCGGCCATGCAACAATATCTGGGGGACTTTACCGAAACCGGAGCACCGGGTGCCAACCTGGCGCGGAACGAAGACGATATTCTCAATGGTACGGCAACCTTCGGGGTGCGGTACTCCAGCGAATATGACATCGGCAACCATAAAAAACTGCTGCCGCAACTGGGACTGGCCCTGAAACATCATATTGGCACCACGGCCAATTCCAGCACGCTGCATTTTGCCAGCGGCGGCAGTGACTTTGTTGTAAACGGCACCCCAAAAGACAGCAATACGCTGGTTGGCAAAATCGGTACGGCCGTGAAGTTTGGGGAATCCTTCCAGGCCTTTGCCAGCTACGCCCCCTCTTTCGGGGCCAAACAGACCGAACACAGCTTTATCCTGGGCGGCCGGTTCGAATGGTAAGCTGACCACGACTGAACGCCACCATCGCCAGAACAACCTGAAGTTTCAGGCCTTCATCGCATCATGCATGAGGGCCTGAAACGTTTTTGACCTGTGCGGCACCATCATCCGGGCGGGCTATTTATCATCAGGGTGAAGGGAACCACGATAACGCACAATCAAGCCGCCGCCCAACGGGGCGCTTAGCCCGACATCGAAATGAAAGACGCCATCCGCGACATATTCACGGCTATCGCTTCGCGGTAGTAAAAAGCGCGGCAACGGAATGCCCAAAAACCAGCCTCGGCGTACTGGCAACTGAATGCTGCAATCTTGCACAACCACATCCATTTCATATTGAAACGGCCAAAACCGTTCGCGAAAACGATATGCCAATGGCGACGCTATGCAAAATGACCGAAAAATCTTGCCATTAAAGTTCCGCTGCCAGATTTCGCCGGTATCGGTACGGGTTTTTGTGACCGTGACAGGGCATTTCGTCGATGCAGGCGGAAACTTGAAAAACCAGGCAATCATCCGCGCCATAATCGAGGCCCCGCGCACTACCTCGGCCGATCCTGAAAAACTTTCAACATCGTGAACATTATGAAGTTTATGAATTTCCGGCGGCAATTGCGCCCATCGATCACGAAGGACGGACTGGAACAGCGCCGGGGAGGGGTGTTCATCCATATGTGTTGAAACGGCAAGATCTGTCATCGCGTTCTCCACATCCGTTCGGGAAACCTCTGCCAGGCAGGGCCGGGCACCGGGCGGCACCTGTGCAACGCGGCGGATCACGGCACGCGCACATACGGCGGGAATATAAGGCCCCTCGCCCGCAACCGCGATCAGGCGCCATTCGCGCCGGATCATTGTCGCGCCTTTCCTACCAACAACCACCACCCGCATACCACCCCGGTCGGTGCCAAACGGCAAAAACAGATTGGCAAGGCCCCAGAAAAATGTTGCACAGCGCGATGTCACTTCAAACGGCCAATAACGGCGCAATGCCGCCACACCATACATGGCCGCATTAAGCAAACGCAGTTCCATACCAGCGCGAAACATCACCGATTTTGCGCGAAAAAAATCGGGGAAAATCAGAATATCAGGAACTTCGATAAACCGCGCAGATCGTACAAGATCAGATGAAAGCCTGATCCGGCGGGTATCGCTCCAGCATCGCTGATCGCGCCAAATACCACCCCGCCAAACCCGCGCGGTTTGCCCCAACTGCCCAATAATACTCGCCATAACCGATTTACCCCGCGGGGCACGATTACCGGGCAAAATCGCCGTATCGATTAGCAAAATTTCGTCCAACCCGATACACAAATCTGCGGCAACGGCAGAGGAAATACCCGGCACGGTCGACACCCCCGAAAGCAGTCGGCGGTTGCGTTTGCGTGCGTCGTTGTCAAGCGCGCCCAGACCGACGGTAAAGGCCGCATCGTCGGACAAATCAAGATAATCGGCATCATATTCAAGGCAAAGACGCGGAATGATATAAGGGTCATGGTGATAAGCCTGAAACGGCCCCGCCGCATCGACAACAACATCTGGCGATGTATCAAACACGGCAACCGGGTCCGCACGATGATCGACGGTCATTGCGGTGCAGCCCAGCACGTTTGCAAGCGCCTGCGCCTTGCGTACGTTGCGCCCAGCAATCGTCACATCATGACCATCGCGGATCAAAAGCCGGGCTAGCCGCGAACCAAATACGCCGTAACCACCCAGAACAACAATCTTCATTCCAGCAACCTTGCCCGAAGGCGCGGGTCCGGGATTTCGCACATTTCGACCCGCCCGAACAAACCATACCGATTAAGGGCAACGCGCTTATAAAGCCAGTCCTGCACAAAACGGGGCAAAACCCTTAGCGGTTGTAAAACCCACCCCACACCGCCAATACGTCGCCCCGCGCGAATTATCGCATCAAGCGAGGTATATGCCCTGCCATCAACAAGATAGAGCCAACTTTCCGGGTCATCGGGCGACAGGCCATAATGATGCAGAAGTGCCCGGCCAAGGTCTGTCTGAACCCGGCAAATACGAAATTCATTGTGCTTGTCAAAGCGGGCGATCAGGCGGGCGCCAAGGGAACACAAAACGCATTCGCCATCCATAACCGTTATCGGGCCGAGATCGTCAAAACCCGGCACTGTCGGATCAGCCCGGTAACTATATGCCTCGATAGAAAGGATACGCGACATGGTGGACCTTTCGCCCAACATTTGGGCAACTGCAAATATTTACAATCAATATTACAACAAAACTTACAATCAGGCCGCCGTGGCGTCTTTACGACCGCCAATTAAAAATTCAACATTGCCTTCGGGGCCGGTGATCGGGCTGGTCGCAATGCCCAGCACCCGCCAGCCCGGCACATTGGCCAGCCAGTCCGATATCATATCGCACACTTCCTGATGCAGTTCAGGTTCACGTACCACGCCCTTTTTACCAACCCGGTCCTTGCCAACCTCGAATTGCGGCTTGATCAGCGCCACCAGATAACCGCCCGGTTTCACAAAATCGAGGCTGGCGGGTAAAACGGTGCGCAAACCAATAAAGCTGGCATCGCACACGACAATATCAACCGGGTCGGTAATATGTTCTGCGGTGATATGGCGGGCATTGGTTTTTTCCATCACCACAACGCGGTCGTCATTGCGCAGTTTCCAGTCCAGCTGGCCCTGCCCGACATCAATGGCATAAACCTTTGCCGCCCCGTTTTGCAGCAACACATCGGTAAAACCGCCCGTCGAACAGCCCACATCAATGGCGGTAAACCCGGTGACATCGATGGCAAATTCGGCCAGTCCTTTTTCCAGTTTCAGCCCACCGCGCGATACCCACGGATGAGGCTGCCCGCGCAGGGTCAGCGATATATCCTCGCGCACCTGCATACCCGGTTTATCCAGGCGCTGCTCGCGGGTAAAAACATCCCCGGCCATAATATGGGCCTGGGCTTTACCAAGGCTTTCGACCATACCGCGGTCGACAAGCATCTGATCCAAACGTTTTTTTGCCATGCCGGTTTGTAGCGCACCTGCGCGGAAAAATCACGCCCCGGATTGCGTGATTTTTATCAAATCTGATTTTCAATTGCTAAATAATAGCGGCCAGGACTGTGCCGCCTTTTCCCCTTAACTTGCCAGGGGTTCAAGATAGGCGCGCGGCACCATTGCCAGCAAATCGTTAAGCGCCTCGCCCTGTACGGCCAAATGGGCGCGCATCAAATCGGCGGCCAGGTCGGCCTTGCCACGAGCAATTGCGTCGAGAATTTCGGCATGTTCGTTGTTGGATTTTTCAACCCGCCCCGGGCGATGCAATTGCAAGCGCCGATAAGGCGATAGCCGGTTGCGCACAATTTTGGTCTGGCGTTCCAGGTACGAATTGCGGCACCCGGCATAGATCGCCTCGTGAAAACGCACATTGGCCGCGTAATAGGCATCGACATCCACCTGTTCGCGCAGGGCATCGCATTCAGCCGAAAGTTCATTAAGCCGGTCAATATCCACCCGGGCCATGCGCCGTGCGGCCAGCCTGGCGCACATGGCTTCAAGTTCAGCCATCACCTCAAACATTTCGATCAGTTCACCCACCGTAATCGATGCCACAACAGTGCCACGGCGGGGCAATGTTGCCACCAGCCCGCTGCGCGCCAGCGATTGCAGGGCTTCACGCACCGGGGTTCGCGACACATTGAACCGTTCGCTTAGGCCGCGTTCATCCAGACGGTCGCCCGGCTGCAACATACCGGTAACGATATCACGCTCCAGTGCCTGCACCAGATCTTCTGCCAGTTTGCCATTTCGCGCCATCAGGCATCCTCCATAAAAGCCGCAGCGTGGTATACCAGAACACATATTTCTGTGCGTTTCAAAGAAATTCAGCCCCTGAAATGCCGTCATTTGCGCTGCGATGCAAAATGAACGTTCTTTTTAAACGGCCTTTTCCAGCAATTCAGCCTGCATTTCCAATGTGGCATTGCAAAAGGCCAATCTGGTATACAAAAACAGATAGACAGCATGCCAGAAATCTGTAACGCTTTCTTTTATGGCGAAAACGTCACAACAAAAAAGCGCCTAACGCGCATTGCGATTTTATGAAACGCAGCTTCATCCGGGAGGAATTGATGAAGATTTTTAATGCATCTCTGAAAGCATCTGTGGCCGCTATTGCCCTGGCCGCCACCGCCTTTGGCCTGTCGGGCATTGCCTCGGCCACCACGCTTAAACTGTCACACCAATGGTCCACCAGCGATGTTCGCAACAAGGTTGCCGAAATCATTGCCAACGAAGTTAAAGCGGCCAATGTTGATCTGGAAATCCAGATTTTCCCGTCCGGTTCGCTGTTCAAAGCCAAAGAACAATGGACCCCGATGGAACGCGGCCAGCTTGACATGATTGTCTACCCGCTGGCCTATGCCGGTGGCCGTCATCCTGAATTCAATCTGACCCTGATGCCCGCCCTGATCAAAAACCACGACCACGCCAACCGGATGAACAAATCCGAATTTATGGCGCGTCTGGAAAAAATCCTTAATGACAGCGGCGTTGTTACAGTTGCACATGGCTGGCTGGCGGGCGGTTTTGCTTCGACCAAGGGCTGCATTCGCACCCCTGACGATGTAAAGGGCCTGCAAATTCGTGCTGCGGGTAAATCGTTTGAACAGATGTTGCAAGGTGCTGGTGCCTCGATCGCGGCCATGCCCAGCTCGGAAATTTATCCGGCAATGCAGACCGGCGTTCTTGATGCCACCAACACCAGTTCATCGAGCTTCGTTTCCTATCGCATTTACGAACAGGTCAAATGCTATACCCCGGCGGGTGCCAATGCCCTGTGGTTCATGTATCAGCCGGTTTTGATGTCGAAGAAAAGCTATGATGCGCTAAACGATGCGCAGAAAGACGCCCTGGCGGCGGCAGCGAAAAAAGCCGAAGCCTATTATGACGCTGAAGGCCGTGCTGAAGATGCAACCAGCGTAAATGTCTTTAAGGAAAACGGCGTTGAAATTGCCGATCTGACCGACGAAGACTTCCAGAAATGGCAGGATCTGGCAAAGAAAACCTCTTATACCGAATTCGTCAAGGAAACCCCGGGTGGTCAGGAACTTCTTGATCTCGCCCTGTCGGTAAAATGATGTTTTTCCGGCGTCGCACAAGGTGCGACGCCGGATTTCCCGACAAGCGATCTTGCATAAGGAGGCCACGCGTGAGCAACGCAGCCCTTCATTCCCCGTCGCTTCCGATTGACATGCCCGACCCGCACGGGAGTACCCGGATTGTGCAGACCAAATCTTCAAATTCCCCCTTTCCGCCTCCGCCCGATATTGAACCGCTGCCGGAAAAATCGCCGACATCACAAAATTCAACAGCGCGTTCTGATCAGGTAACACCCCCCACAGGCGGCCCGGTCGGGGCGTTCATCCACGGCGTTCATCTGCTGTCAAAAATTTGTGGCGCGGCATCGGCGGGCATGTTCACCATCGCCATGCTGATCATTTGCCAGCTGGTTTTTATGCGCTACGTGCTTAACGCCTCCACCGTCTGGCAAACCGAAGCCGTCATTTTCCTTATGATCGGTGCCACCCTGATCGGCCTGCCCTATGTGCAAATGATCCGCGGCCATGTGAATGTCGATTTGCTGCCGATGTATCTAAGACGCAGCAATCGCAAAATCCTGGCGGTTGTCATTTTGCTTTTGGGCCTGGCGATCAGCGGTTTGTTCGGCTTTTACGGCATCGAACTGGTTATCGATGCCCATAGTGGCGGCTGGCGTTCGGAAACAGTATGGGGTGTTGCCCTGTGGAAACCCTATAGCGCGCTTCCCATCGGCTTTTGCCTGCTGTTTTTGCAATTTGCCGCCGATCTTGCCGGTCTGATAACCAATCGCACCACCCCGTTTGATATTCCCGAAGACGCCGTATAAGGAGAGCACCTGATGGACCCCTTGCTTCTTGCTGCCCTTGTCGGCATTTCAACCACACTGGTTCTGTTTTCAGGCATTCCCGTGGGCATCGGCCTTCTGGTGATCAGTGTCGGCTTTATCATGATTTTTGACGGCGTCGGTTCGCTACCGCTTTTGCCCGAAATTCTCTTTGGCAAACTCGACAGCTTCGAAGTTCTGGCCATTCCCATGTTTATTCTGATGGGCGCGGTTGTGGCCTCGTCACGCGCCGGGGGCGACCTTTATTCAGCCCTTGATCGCTGGTTAACCCGTGTGCCCGGCGGACTGGTGATTTCCAACCTTGGCGCTTGTGCCATTTTTTCGGCCCTGTCGGGCTCGTCGCCAGCCACCTGTGCGGCCATTGGCAAAATGGGCATTCCCGCCATGCGCGAGCGCGGTTTCCCCGATACAGTTGCCGCAGGTTCCATTGCCGCAGGCGGCACATTGGGCATTCTGATTCCGCCCAGCGTCACCATGATCATTTATGGCATTTCGACCGAAACCTCGATCGGGCGGCTGTTTCTGGCCGGTTTGATACCGGGGTTAATGCTTACCGCTATGTTCATGATCTGGTCGCTTTATTCCACCTGGCGTCAGGGCCATGCGGGCACAGCACTGGCATCTGTTTCCTATAGCTGGAAAGAAAAGTTTGAAATCCTGCCGCGTATCCTGCCGTTTCTGGTGATTATTGCCGCCGTTCTGTTTGCCCTTTATGGCGGTGTTGCCACACCGTCGGAAACGGCTGGTGTGGGCGCGCTGTTCTGCCTTTTAACAGCGGTTGTGGTGTACCGGATGTGGCAGCCGACCAAACTGTGGCACATCCTGCGCGATACCACCCGTGAATCGGTCATGATCCTTCTGATCATTGGCGCGGCAGGTTTATTTAGCTATATGTTATCGAGCCTGTTCATCACCCAGTCAATTGCCCTCTGGATTTCCGATCTTGATGTTAATCGCTGGGTTTTGATGGCGTTTATCAATATATTCCTGCTGATCAGCGGCTTTTTCCTGCCGCCGGTTGCCGTAATTTTGATGTCTGCGCCCATCCTTTTGCCTGTTATCATCAGTGCCGGTTTTGATCCCTACTGGTTTGCCGTCATCTTGACGATCAACATGGAAATCGGCCTGATCACGCCGCCGGTTGGGTTGAACCTGTATGTGATTAACGGCATTGCGCCTGACATTCGCCTGCAAACCATCCTTAAAGGGGCGATGCCCTATGTGGGCTGCATGATTGTTGCCATCGTCATTTTGTGCATCTTCCCTGAAATTGCCACTTGGTTGCCCAATGCCATGATCGGAGGAGGCCGCTAATGTCTGGAATTTCTGTCCGTAACTGGATTTCATCCATTGCCGATCGCGGGCGTGAACTGCTTGACTTGCCCTTAAGCACACCACAGGACCCGTTCCTGCGCCTTGCGACCTTGTGCCATGATCTGGTGTCGCAAAAGGGCGAGGCGCGTGGCACCGCCCTTGCCCGCGAGGTTGTGCGCGGCTGGGAAAATCTGGCGCAAGAAGACCACTTGCGTTTCTTCGAAATGATGCAAAACCAATTTTCCGCGAACAAGGATAGCGTCATTGCCGCATCCGATGCCTTCAAAGCCGATCCGAACGAAGAAAACCTCGCCGCGTTAACCCGGGCATCGGAACCGGCCCGGCAGGAATTGCTGCGCCGGATCAACATGGCACCAGGCGGCACGCGTGCCATTGTCGATATGCGTGATGTGTTGCTCAACCTGATCAAAACCAACCGCCACCTTGAACCGTTAAATGCCGATATGCAGCATTTGCTGACCAGCTGGTTTAACCGTGGTTTTTTGGAATTGCGTCATATCGATTGGGAAACATCGGCATCGATCCTGGAAAAACTGATCCGCTATGAAGCGGTTCACGAAATTCAGGGCTGGGACGATTTGCGCCGCCGCCTTGCCGATGATCGCAAATGTTTTGCCTTTTTCCACCCCGCCATGCCCGACGACCCGCTGATATTTGTTGAAGTGGCCCTGGTGCATGGGCTGGCCGACAGTGTGCAGGCCCTGCTGGCCCCCGAAATTGATGAAACGGCCCAATCCAAAGCCAATACCGCCATTTTCTATTCCATCAGCAACTGCCAGTCCGGGTTGCGCGGCATTTCGTTTGGTAATTTCCTGATCAAACAGGTGGTCGAGGAACTCAAACGCGAATTTCCTAAATTGGACCAGTTCGCCACCCTCTCGCCGATCCCCGGCTTTATGGGCTGGCTGCGTACCCGGCAAAAATCCAGGGCCGATGACGCAAAACAGGCTGCCGATATTCTTCTCGCTATGGAAGATGATAGCTGGGTGAACGATTCCGCCCGTGCCGAGGCCCTTAAAAAGCCGACCATGCAGCTTTGTGCGCGGTATCTGGCCCATGCCAAACGTGGCAAATCACCGCTGGACCCAACGGCCCGCTTTCATCTGGGCAACGGCGCACGCCTCGAACGCCTGAACTGGATGGGCGACATTTCAACCAAAGGCCTGCGCCAGGCGGGCGGTTTAATGGTAAATTACGCCTACCATCTTGATAATATTGAACGAAACCACGAATCACTTGTTAATGACGGCAAAATCGCCGTATCGCGTGCCGTGTCGCAGCTTGCCGGTAACCAAGGATAGCCTCCCATGTCAGAAAACCTGCTTTTAGAATTCATCAAACGGTTCCCGGCCGATCGCTCAGCCCCTTTCCTGACCGAATATGACGGATCAAACGTCAGCTTTGCCGACCTTTTAGACCGCACCGGGCGCTATGCCACGGTATTGGCCCGCCATGGTGTGATCAAAGGCGACCGCGTTGCCGTTCAGGTCGATAAATCATCCGATGTGATTGCGCTGTATCTGGCTTGCCTGCAACTTGGCGCCATTCATTTGCCGCTAAACACTGCCTATACCGGCGATGAAATTGCCTATTTCCTTGGCGATGCTGCGCCGCGCGTTTTTGTTTGCCGCCCCGACCGGCTTGAAACATCGCAAACCCTGGCCGGGCAAAATGATGTGGCGGCTGTGCTCACACTTGGCACAATGGGCGATGGCACCCTGAATGACGAAGCCGCCAGTGCCGATGCGCTTAGCGAAATTGCCGATGTCGCCAGCGATGATATTGCCGCCATATTGTACACGTCAGGCACCACCGGCCGGTCCAAAGGCGCAATGCTCAGCCACGGTAATTTGACATCAAACGCCATGACGCTGCACACGGCATGGGGTTTCAAACCCGATGATGTTTTGCTGCATGCCCTGCCGCTGTTTCATACCCATGGGCTGTTTGTGGCGGTCAATATCATGCTGCTTAATGGCGGCAAAATCATCTTGCTGTCAAAATTCGACGCGGACGATGTTCTTGAACGCCTGCCGGAATCAACCGTGCTGATGGGGGTTCCCACCTTTTATACCCGCCTTTTGGCCCATCCCGGTTTTAACCGCGATGTGACGTCAAACATGCGGTTATTTGTATCGGGTTCGGCCCCGCTTCTGGCGGAAACCCACGATCAGTTTTTTGAACGCACCGGCCATAAAATTCTTGAACGCTATGGCATGACCGAAACCTGTATGAACACATCCAACCCGTTAGACGGCGAACGCCGCCCCGGTGCCGTTGGCCCAACCCTGCCCGGCATCGAAGCCCGCGTTTGCGACAAGGATGGCAATATTTTGCCGCATGGCGAAATTGGTGTGCTCGAAGTGCGTGGCCCGAACGTGTTTAAGGGTTATTGGCAAATGCCGGAAAAAACCGCGTCGGAATTTCGCGCCGATGGCTTCTTTATTACCGGCGATCTGGCAACACTGGGCGATGACGGCTATGTCACCATTGTGGGTCGCGACAAGGATCTGATCATTTCGGGCGGGTTTAACGTCTATCCCAAGGAAGTCGAAGAAATTATTGGCGACTATGACGAAGTCGGCGAAGTGGCGGTATTTGGCCTGCCCCATCCCGACTTTGGCGAAGCGGTTGCCGCCGTCATCGTCCCGGCCAGCACCAACGGCTTTGACGAACAGGAAATTATCAAACGTACCCAGGACAAACTGGCAAAATTCAAGGTGCCAAAGCGGATCTGGACGATTGATGAGTTGCCGCGCAACACCATGGGCAAAGTGCAAAAGGCCCAGTTACGCGCCCAGTATGCCGATACCTTTGCCGGGGGCAAAAACTGACTTCCAGGTGATTTATCGTCAAGTTACCGGCAAAGCGTGCATTAATCGTCGCATTAAAGCATGTTTCCTTTAATATGCTTTAAAGCACCTGTCGGTCTTCTTGTTTCGCCAGATTGCGCCGGGCAACACTTGCTGTTGTCCGGCGTCTTTTTATCTGGTCCACTAAACACATCCCTTTATGGCCCTTTCATTCGCGGAGACACAGATCATGACCGCTTTGCACGCCCGCCAGATCCAGATCGACACCCCGGGCCCCGCCCGGAACATGCGGTTAAAAACCGTGCCTTTGGCCGAACCCGGACCGGATGAAGTGCGTATTCGCCATACGGCCATTGGTTTTAATTATATCGATGTCTATCAGCGCAGCGGGGCCTATGCCCTGCCCTTGCCCAGCCCGCTGGGCCATGAAGCTGCCGGGGTTATTGAGGCGATTGGCAGTACCGTCACCGATTTTGGCGTCGGCGACCGGGTTGCCTATATGAATGCCGGGCCGGGGGCCTATGCCGATATGCGGAATGTCAGTGCGAACAAGGTTGTTCCCCTGCCCGATAATATTTCGGACGAAGACGCCGCCGCCCTGATTTTTAAAGGGATGACAGCGCAATATTTGCTAAAACACACCTGCCCGGTTCAGGCCGGTGACATGGTGGTGGTTCATGCTGCCGCAGGGGGTGTTGGGCAAATCCTGTCGCGCTGGGCCAAGGCATTGGGGGCATTTGTGGTTGGCACCGCCGGGTCGGATGAAAAATGCGCCATCGCACGGGATGCCGGGTGCGACATTGCCATTAATTACCGTACTGAAAACTGGGCAGAAGCCTTGCTGAGTGCGACAAACGGGCGCAAGGCCCGTGTGGTGTATGACGCGGTCGGCAAACATACATTCCTGCACTCGCTCGACCTGGCGCAGCCATTTGGCATGGTTGTGCTTTACGGGGCGGCATCTGGCCCCGCCCCCGATATTGCACCGGAAATACTCAATAAAAAAGGCTGTCTGTTTTTAACCCGGCCATCGGTTTTTCCGCATAATGCGGCACAAGACCGCTTTCGCGCCAATGCCGCCGATTTGTTTGATGCCATTGGCCGGGGCTATGTCAAAGCCGCCATTGGGGCACGGTTTTCCCTTGAAAATGCTGCCGATGCCCATGAAATGGCCGAAAGCCGGGCCAGCACCGGGGCCATTTTGCTGATCCCGTGATCACACTCTATCGGCACTTTTCCTGCCTGATCTCCATTCCCCGATGTCTGTCGATTTCAGCATCGGGGATCATACTGGCTGTTGGCTTGCAAACCCGTTAGGCTGGCACCCGGAATTTTGGCAACAGGCAGCATGTGAATGACCCGTTCGGCCCTATGGTATCGCCAATTTGGCGACCCGATTGATGTTCTAACCCTTGAAACGGCACCGGTGGCGGCATTGCCTGCGGGCCTTATCCGCGTGCACATGCTCGCAGCCCCCATCAACCCGTCTGATCTGATTCCGGTCACGGGTGCCTATCGTCACCGGATCAGCCCGCCGCAAATTGCCGGATACGAAGGACTGGGGATCATTGCCGAAAAATCAGCAGGTAGTGCCTGCCCGTTTGGGGTGGGGCAGCGTGTTTTACCACTGCGCGCCAACGGCACATGGCAAAACTATGTGGATGCCGATCCAACATGGATGGTTGCCGTCCCCGACGATATCGCCGATGATATCGCCCTGCGCGGCTATATCAACCCGCTGGCGGCGTGGCTGATGCTTGATCTTTGGCCGGTAAAGAACAAACACGTTGTCATCACCGCTGCGGGGTCATCCTGTGCCGGGTTATTAATGCAATGGGCGCAAAAACACGGGGCCGCATCGGTACATGGCATATATCGCAGCCCGTCGCGCAAGGTGGAAACAAAAGCCCTTGGTGCCACCCCCATCGACATGACAGACGCATCGTCCATCGAAACCCTTGCCGCCCGGACCGACATTGTTTTTGATGCCGTGGGGGGTGATCTTGCCCGGCTGCTGCTAGGCCATATGCCCCGGGGGTCGTCGCTGGTATCTTACGGGCTGCTTTCGGGTAAACTGTTTGCCCTGCCCGAAAATGCCCAGGCCAAAATCCACCGCTTTCATATCCGTGACCGGCTTGAAACGGTGTCTGCGGCAAAATGGCAGGGCTGGTTTAACCAGATTTGGCCGCTATTGCGCCAAACATCTCTACCGCCACTGGCGATTTACGATTTTGCCGACTGGCGCGCTGCAATTAACTATTTCAACCAGCCAGGCCGGGCCGAAAAACCGGTTTTGCAGTTTTAAACATCTTAACACCATATGGCAAAAACCCCACCCAAACCCCACAAGGAAGCATTTATGAACGAGAAAAACCACGCACAGGTTGCCTTCGTTACCGGCGGCGCACAAGGGCTGGGGTTGGGCATCAGCCAGCATTTGTTAAATAATGGCTGGAAAGTCATGATGTTTGACCTTGATGAAGAAGCCGGGCGCGAAGCCATGGATGCCCTGGACGAAAAAAGCCGAACCCGCTGCCTGTTTTTTGCCGGGGACGTGACCGATGAACAGGATGTTGCCATTGCCGTGCAACGTACGATTGACCGGTTTGGCCGCATTGACGGACTGGTAAACAATGCCGGAATTGCCAACCCCGATAACGGATCGTTTGAACATCTCGATTGGCAGGCCTGGCGTCACGTGATCGATGTTAATCTGGGCGGGGCCTTTTTGGTGGCAAAACATGCCACCCAGCATTTGCGCAAACATAACGGCGCCATCGTCAATATTTCATCGACCCGCGCCTTTCAGTCCGAAGCCAATAGCGAAGCCTATGCCGCGACCAAAGGCGGGCTGGTGTCGCTCACACATGCCATGGCCGTCAGCCTGTCGGGTGATGTTCGTGTCAATGCCATCGCCCCGGGCTGGATCGAGGTCGGTGACTGGAAAAAAGCATCGGAAAAAACCACCCCCACCCACAGTAATATCGATAAAAGCCAGCATCCGGTGGGCCGGGTTGGCGTACCGGCCGATATTGCACAGGCGGTTGAATTTTTGCTGGATGGCGAAAAGTCGGGTTTCATTACCGGCGAAACCCTGCGCATTGACGGGGGCATGACCCATAAAATGATCTATCAGGATTGATATATTCCCCCACCAACACATAAGGCTGCAATGCGCAAGAAAATCGCCCCCTCTATTTGGGGATGATCTGCGACGAACCTTCTGGGAAAGCACTGTTTCCACAAGGTGTAGTTCCCCTCTATTTGGGGATGATCTGCGACGCAACGCTGAACGTCAAGTACATGTATTTGGGTGTAGTTCCCCTCTATTTGGGGATGATCTGCGACCCTACGGATGCGGTACTGTACAAACTGGGAGGTGTAGTTCCCCTCTATTTGGGGATGATCTGCGACTGATGACGAGAGAATTGCCGACTATTCAAAGGTGTAGTTCCCCTCTATTTGGGGATGATCTGCGACAGGAAACCCTGTTTCTTGTTGTTTGTCAATGGAATACGGAAAAATTTAGAGTCATTTTTCAGGCTTTCCTCCCTTTTTTCAGGCTTTCGGTTGTCGTTTTTGATCATTTTTGAGCACACGCTATACGTGTTCTAACGTTTTCGATCCGCTCGTTTTTCTGTATCCAGGCAAAGATCGTCAAAACCCGTTCGGGCCGTAATATCGGACCGTTTTTTGGCTTTCCCATTAAACAACAAAGCCGCCCTTTCAACCAAATGCGGGCTGTGCACGTTTTCCATGATCGTAAATTTACCACCTTTTTTCTGATCGCGCGATGTGTAACAGACTTTGATTTTCCCATTCTGGAAATGTATTGCCTGTTCAGGATACAGCGCCGCGCAATGCAATTTATGTTCACCCTTACTGCTATCCATCTGCCATTCGATCTTCAATCCCTCTCGTGCCAGCATTTCACGAACGGATTTGCTGACGGCATTTTTCAGTTTCCGGTCGTAATTCATCAAGCTGCGGGTCTGGTTCATACATTCGGTCAGATCGGGGGATTGCGCATTTCGTAACATATTGAAATGTAAAAGCATGTTGCGAATATCAATCCGATGGTCGTCACATGGGCAAACATGTTTCAGATCATTTTTAAATAAATCAGGAGCATCTTCTCTTATCTTCCTGAGGGCTTCAACAATACGCCCATCTTGAAGAAAAGAAAGACCGCCCTGTTCGTCTTTCTGCCCTGGTACGCCAGGATTATCGGGTGTCAGAACCTTCTCAGGTGTCAATTTGTGATGATATATCAAAGCAAGCAGGACAAAATACAGGTCGCGCTCCCACAATCGGGCGTAATCTGCCAGCCGCCCAAGAACCCCCATCATCAGGCGATGCACGCGCACCTGATCGGCCAGGGTAACATGCGTCGCCTGATGTCGCTGCCGGATCACCTCGGCCAAAGAGTGCATATAGTGCCGCACGTCTTCGTCGCGAAAGGATTTGGGTTTTTTAACGGCCTTTTCGTGGAGTTCCTCGCGTTGTTTTTGCAATTTGGCGATGGGAGAAGACCCGGTGCCATCATCGCTGCGGGCCTTTTGCCAGGCATCAACTTGTGCATGCGTAACCTGCACGTCACCAGCCAGCCGTTTCAATAGCGGGAAATGGCCAAAGCGCATAATTTCGCGCAAACCGCGACGGGGAATGCTGCGATCACGGTCATACAGGGTTTGCGCGGGAAATACCGTGCGGAAATCAGCGGGATGTTCAAAAAAACCGGCAAATTTTTCAATACCATGCAGGGCCGCGCCACCGGTGAATTTGGCATCATGCATCTCCAGATACAGGCTTAATACAGCTTGTAAATCATCGGCAATGCCGGTTGCCCCGGTTTCAAGAATTTGCCATTTGCGAATTTGGTGTAACAGGCGTCCGGCTTCGTCCACCGGCACCAGATGCAAAATAAAATAGAGCACCTGTTGCCAGGCCTCCACCGAGGGGGCCGGGCGGCGAGGCAGATTGCGAAGGCGGGTTAAATCGCACAGTGGTTTTTCGGGTTTGTCCGTTCGACGGTCCAGGTCAAGGATATGAGCAAAGTTGTTATTTTTGATAAAATCAACCAGAGCCAACGCCATAACGTCGCATTCCAGTTCACCGATAAATTCGGCCTGCTTGCGCGCAGCATCAGCGTTAGAATCGTACCCCCGCTGCACACGCATTTCGGTTGCAGTCGCTGCGGCCAAACGCGACAGAAAACTGGCGATTTTTTCACCCGCGTTGAGCCGTGGCAACTTTGATGCCCGCGCCGTAATCAACGCCTGTTCGGCATCGGGCACCTTGCGACCGTTAATTGTCAACGCAGCCTTGCTGCTACGCTCAGTCGCGCGGTCGATATAATAATTCAGATCATCGCTTGATCGTTGTTCCAGCCAATAGCGAAACGGCCCGTCATAGAGCATTTTCAGGATCGAATACTGACACAACAGCGACGGATGTTTTTCCAGTTCGTCGCGTTTGGGGCAAGCTGGCAGTGACAGCAACCTTCTGCCCTGGCTGATATTATCATGCCGGAGCAAAACCCGGCGCAACCGGGGCAATGGCACAAGACCGGACCGGGCATCGCGGCTTGTCAGGGTTTCAAAAATGTGCCGGTTTTGTGCCATGTTCAAAAACTGATCGGCATAAACGGCTTTCAGTGTTTCGATAACCTGTTCATCGCGTTTTGCGCCGTCATCGTGCCAGAGCTTGGCAATCGCCTCCATTATGCCGGTCGGCATGTCGTTGGCAGCAAGATTGTGCATTTCGTGTAAAAACCGGTCTTTGCCCTTAAAATGAAATGTTGCATGACGCAGGGATGCCGAGCGCATTATCGCCTGTTCCAGCACGGATTTTTCAAATGTCAAATCACCGCAAAACACCCCGGCATGGGCACCAAACAGCACATTACATTTTTCCTGATAATGGTTGCTGTCGAAAGTCTTCTTCCCAATAGCCTGCTTCCGTGCAGGCTCCGAGAATATATCCGCCTTGATTGTGCCTTTCGCGTCGGCCCAGTCATGCAGGGTGCGGCTGGCAAGGGCGATAACATGACACCAGACGCGCACAAAGGCTTCGTGGCGTTTGATGTCGGCCTGCCCGTCACTGCCCCAAAACCGGCTGGTTTCAATCGCGGCCTTCTCAGGCCAGTTATTGATAACATCCTGCTGCGTGCCGGGAGCATTTTCGCTGACGTGATAATGAATTACTTTGCCCAGCCGGATCAGGGCATTCACATCGCGGTTGCGGTGCTGTGCTTCAATCAGGTGAAAAAGTGCTGTCATATCCCGGGGTAAAATGCGCAAAATGTCTTGCTTGTGGTAATCATGCAAAAAGCGCTGATAACAATCCTTGATGGCGGCATGCAGGGCAAAAATGCCAGGATTCTGCGCCAGTGCGGCCTTGATGCAGGTGTCTTTGCCAAAAACCTTGCCATACTGTTCATACAAAACTTTCGCCGCCAGGTCTCGGGGCAGGTTCTGTGTGGACGGTGCGTTATATGATGCGGGTTTCTTCCGGGCCTTAATTTCGCGACAGGCGGCGGCATAAATTTTCCCGGCGACATCGCCGGACCGCGCATATTTTTCCCTGTCATCCATGTTCCAGCCATAGGCCGCATGATCACCCGGTTTCAGCACATTACCGGCAATGCTTCGCGCACGATCTTTAATCAGGCCCTGTCGGCGATTTGGGGCCTCCGGGTATTTGCGTTTGGCAGCCCGATATAAATGGTCGTGGATTTCGCTTGCGATTTGGCCCGCATGGTCGGGTGTTATGGCAGCAGGATGAATTTCCCCCGCAAAGCGATCATACCAGCGACCTTTCGGCGATGGTCGGCCATATTTGTCTTCGGGTTTCAGGGAGGCATTGCCCCACGGGGCAATTTTGGACTGCCAAATCAGGTGAAGTCCGGCTTTGTCTGCGTCATTGATGGCTGTGGGCAACAGGCCATGCGCCAAAAGATGAGTCCAGGCGGCATCTCCCAGAACGGCGCGTAAATTCTGTTGCGCTGCTGTTGGTCCTTTTGCATTCTTTGGTTTGGTTGCAATCTTGTCGATTATCGAAACCCAGTGCGCAATCACCAACACATCATGGGTATGCGCAAATTTTTCAATCTCGACCGATATTTCCGGCGATTTGGTTAACCGTAACGTTCGACGTGGCGAATCGTTGACATCCGTTAGACGCGAAACATGGCTGCGCCCGTAAGGTTTTATGATCCGCATGTTTCCCCCTTAACATCAGCAATAAATTATATTTATCCTGATAATGAGGGAGGAGCGACGCAGTGTCATCCTGTTTGATGCAACTAATAGTGTGTATTTCCGGGAAAGGGTCGTGTTTCAAGCCTTTTAAAACACGACCCTTTCAGGTCTGACGCACCTACCTGATTTCCATTACCAGACACCCGAATTCCAGTGAACCGGCGTTCGAACACATATTGGCGGTGCAGGCGCATAAAGGCACATCAAAACTAGCGTTTTTTGCCTGCTTTTGCTTCCGGTCGTGCCTTTGGCACGCCTGAATCAACAGGATGAGAAGCTTTGGTCGTTTTTTTAGCAACTTCAGCCGCGGCTTTTTTGCGAGAGGCAGAGAATTTCTGAGAATTCATCATGCTTCCTCCTTTTTAACAGTCAGGAATTTGACTTGGAAAAATCATATCGCGCCAACTGAAAGAAAAGTCAATAAAACAATAAATAAATGCGCGATTTTCACTTGGAATCATCAATTTTTAAAATTCTTTAAAATAAAACTGCGATTAACACTTAAAAAAATAGCTGTTTTTAAGAGAAAAATCACAAGTAAAACCAGAATTTATTTCAATACGACAGATCGACGTTTTCGCTATTTCAAATAAAAAACAGAGTGCATATCACGGCAAAAATACCCGGATACCGGAACCGGCCTGGATTGAGGTTGACGACTGGAAAAAAGCCGCCACCAAAACACAGCCCGCACATAGCGAAAGCGACAAAAAGCAACATCCTGCCGGGCGTGTTGGTATCCCGAATGATATTGCCCAGGCCGTTGCCTTTTTGCTCGACGGGGAAAAATCCGGCTTTATCACCGGTGAAACCCTGCGCATTGATGGCGGTATGACCCATAAAATGATCTATCAGGATTAACGCCAGGGCTATCCCTCCCCGCATATGCGACTCGTTCGCATTGTTAGATAACAACACCAAATAACAGCCCCCGTCGGCAATATCGACAGGGGCTGTTATTTGTTTCCACGCCAGACCACATGCAAAAAGCGTGAATCCCCCGCAACCCTT
>TARA_R110002033_G_scaffold20278_4_pt1 | contig 77739 bp, 71 predicted proteins | sample TARA_R110002033 | Tara Oceans TARA_R110002033 (sample SAMEA4397051) | marine metagenome | biome: Polar Biome; feature: [SRF] surface water layer (ENVO:00010504); material: water (ENVO:00002006), including particulate matter (ENVO:01000060) such as... | depth 5 m | reverse complement strand
TATGTTGAAAATAGCTTTAATAAAACACTATCTTTTCTTGAAGTTTTTATAAACTCTTCTCTTATTGTACTTTCACTATGAACTGTATCTACACTTTTAAAAATAGGATCTACTAAGATACCTTTTGAAAGCTCTTTTATATTCTCATCATAGGTTGCAGAAAATAACAGTGTTTGTCGCTGTTTTGGTATAAAGCTTATTACCTTTTCTATATCTTCTAAAAATCCCATATCAAGCATTCTATCTGCTTCATCTAATACAAGCGTATCAATTGACTCTGGATTTAGATTTTGCTCTCTTAGGTGAAATAGTACTCGTCCTGGAGTTCCAACTATTACATGTGCTCCATGGGTTAATGAATGTGTTTGTCTACTTGAGGGAACGCCACCACATAAAGTCAATATCTTGATATTGTGTTTATATCTAGCTATTCTTCTAAGTTCTTCTGCAACTTGGTCAGCAAGTTCCCTTGTAGGGCATAAAACCAAACACTGTGTTTTAAACTTTTTCACATCTATTTTATTTAATAGCCCTATTCCAAAAGCAGCAGTTTTCCCACTTCCTGTTTTTGCTTTTGCTATTACATCTTTTCCTTCTAATATTAAAGGTAAAGACTCCTCTTGTATTTTTGTTAGAGTTTCATAACCTAAAGATATCAAGTTTTCTTTTAGTTTTTCGTCTATGTTTAGTGTAGTTATTGCTAGCATTTATATCTTCTTTAAGTAGTAAGTAACAGTAAGTACAATAGCTAAGATTATTGCTACTCCATAATACTTATAATCATCTGCGTAAGTTAAAACAACTTCGCCTAGTTTATAACTGATATATCCAACTATTACTGCCCAAAGAATTGTAGCAAAGAAGTTAAATATAGTAAATTTTTTAAATGAGTATTTTGTAAGTCCCATAGCCAAAGGAATCAAAGTTTTTATCCCATACACATACTTTTGTAAAAATACAACTGGTGAGCCATATTTTCTCATCCACAAATGGGCAAGTGCAACTTTTCTTCCATGCTTTTTCATTATATCTTTTGCGTAGTTTTTATTTGTTCTTGCCATATAAAATAGAAACTGATCTCCTAAGAAGTTTGAACTAGCTGCAACTATAATACAAATATATATATTCAAATCACCAGAATAAGCTAAAACACTTGCAACCACAAGACCAACAAAACCACCACCAAATGAGTATAAGAATAGAGCTAAGTAACCCCATTGATTAATTATATCTTCCAAAACAATCCTCTATATTTATTAATAGCAAGAATACTATCTAAAATAGTGATAAAAAGCTCTTAACTTCTCTTGTGCTTCTTCTATACTTATGGGAGAGAATCTTATTTTGCTATTTGGTTTTGCTTGGGCTAAATTAAAACAATCTAGGCTAAAAACAGTTCCAATCTTTGGATATCCTCCAATAGTTTGTCTCTCTTTTAATAAAATAATTGGTTGTCCATCACTTGGTATTTGAACAGCCCCAAAAGCAATACCTTCTGAAATGATTCCATTGATATCTGATTTTATTATTTCTCCATTTAACTTACAGCCCATTCTATTAAAATCATTTGTTATAGTATAAGAGCTTGAAAAGAATTTATCTTTTTCTTCTTGTGAAAAGTTCTCTTCTTGAGAGCAAAGAATTACTCTTAAAATCAATTCATCACTATACTTTGGAATATATTCTTCATGTAATCTTTTTTTGTATGTGGCTTGAGAACTTTTAAAAGGTAAGATATCCCCTTTTTTTAATTTATCCCCATCAATTCCACCAAGGCTTTCTTTTATAGTTGTACTATTACTTCCAAACTCTTTTTTTATATCAAAGCCACCACTTACTGCTAGATATACTCTCGTACCCTCTATTATTCTTCCAACTTTTAAAATATCACCATTTTTTATATTATGTGTTTCCCAAGTATTCATTAAAACATCATTTATAAAAAACTCACACTTAGCACCTGTAAGTGCAATTTGTGTTGAAGCATTTACTTTAAACTGAACATTTGAAAAAGATATTTCTAGGGCATTTGTACCATAATCATTTCCAAGTATTTTATTTGCATACAAATAAGCGTATTCATCCATAACTCCAGAGTTTGAAACTCCAATATTAGAGTATGAAAATCTTCCCATATCTTGTATTGTTGCTAGTATTGGTTTATTTATTATTTCTAAACTCATATAATCCCACCTTGAGCTAAGAACTCTTCTTTACTGATTGCATTAAATTTAACCTTATCACCAACACTCAAAGGAGAAAGTTTTTCTAAACTCTTATCAAATAACTCCATTGCTGTTCTTCCTATGATATTCCAACCACCAGGAGAACTTTGAGGATAAACTGCTGTTTGTGTATCTGCAATAGCAACTGAGCCTTTTGGCACACTTTTTCTTGGGCTTGATAATCTTGGCATGGCTATTTGTTTATCAACACTAGCTAAAAATCCAAAACCAGGAGCAAAACCTATGGCATATACATCATATAGTTTTTGTGAGTGTATTTCTATAATCTTTTCTATTGGAAGTTTTGTTTTTATACTCATGTCACTTAAGTCCAAACCAACTTCTTCTCCATAATAAACATCAATATTTATAATGTTTTTAGAACTATTATCTTCATACTCTAAATTAATACTTTGTTTTAATAGTTCTACTAAAGAAGAATAATCATATTTAAAAATATCATATGAGATATAAATAGTAGTATATGAAGGAATAATTTCTATTATTCCTTCTATATTTAAACTCTTTAAAGACAAATAAGCTTTTTGCACATCATTAGCTATCTTTTCACTTATTTCATTTCCAAAATATATAACTAATGAATCAACAGAAGCTACTTTAAATATCATGCAGAAATTTCCTTTCTAAGTATTTTTATAAATTCTAAGGCATTTTTAGTATCACCATGTACACAAAGAGCATCTACTTTTAAAGCTAACTCTTTCCCACTAATACTATTTAAAGTACCTTTTTCTTTTAGATTTTTAACTCTTGATATAACTTCTTTTTCATCATGAATCACAGCATTATCTTCACTTCTTGAGACTAAACTTCCATCATCATTGTAATTTCTATCTGCAAATACTTCATATAATAAAGAAATATTATAACTCTGCGCGATTTTTGCATACTCTTCATTTTTTGGGCTTGATAGTATCATTAGATTTAGACTCTTATCATAAGATGAAATAGCACTTAAAATTGCTCTAAATACATTTTCTTTATTCATCATATCATGGTATAACCCACCATGGGGTTTAACATAAGATACATATGTTCCATGTACTTTACAAAAAACACTTAATGCTCCAATTTGATATAAAACAATTGAACTTATCTCTTCATCACTACAAGGTATACTTCGTCTACCAAAGCCAACTAAATCTTGATATCCAGGATGTGCCCCAATTGTTACACTATTTTTTTTAGCTAAGGCAACTGACTTATTCATAGTAAGAGCATCACTTGCATGGAATCCGCAAGCAAGATTTGCCATATTGATATATGGCATAATCTCTTCATCTAATCCCATTTTCCAAATACCAAAACTCTCACCCATATCACAATTTAATTTTATACTCATCTTCTCTCCTATAATTCAATCTATTTTGCAGTCATATATCTAGGTACAAACTCTACAATTTCTGGGAAAACTGTAATTAAAACAACTGCAACAATCATCAAAATAAAAAATGGAAGTGTTGCTTTTAATATGTATTCTATTTTTTCTCCACTTATACTTTGTATAACAAAGAGTGAAAAACCAACTGGTGGGGTGATTTGAGATAACTCTACCATAAATACTAAAAATATACCAAACCATAATGGATCAAAACCAGCTAATTGGATAATAGGTAATACAATAGGTAAAGTCATAACAACAATAGAAATACCATCTAAAATCATTCCTAAAAATACATACATTATACCAATGATTAAAATTAAAGCAAAAGGTGAAAGCCCCATTGAGGCTATAAATTCACTAATGGCTCTTGCAATTCCTAAAAATCCTACTACTTGAGATAAAAATCCAGCACCAACTATTATAAAACTAATCATTACAGAAGTTTTAATAGTATTTAATAAAGCATTTTTTATTACTTCAAAAGATAAACTTTTAAAATAAATTGCTAAAATAACTGAACCTAAAACACCTAAAGAAGCAGCTTCAGTAGGAGTTGCTAACCCTCCATAAATAGAACCTAAGACTACAGTTATCAAAGATAAAACTGGAAATAAATCTTTTAATGAATGGGTAAAATCTCTTAAAGAATATTTATCTTTATTTACAGGAACTACACTTTTATCAACACTTGCAGCAATCATTATATAAACTGAATAAAGAGTAGCTAGTAAAAGACCAGGAAGAATTCCTGCCATAAAAAGCTTACCTATTGATACATTTGATAATACTCCATAAATAATCATAATAAGTGAAGGAGGAATCAAAAATCCTAATGTTCCACTTCCTGCAAGGGAACCTAATGCAAGCGATTTTGAATAACCTCTTTTTTTAAGTTCATCAAGGGTAATTTTTCCAACTGTTGCAGTTGTTGCTGAACTTGAACCAGATATTGCTGCAAAAAGTGAACATGCTGCAACATTTATGTGCAATAACTTTCCTGGAATAAAACTCAACCATGGAGTTAATCCATTTAATAGTCTTGTAGAAATAGATGATTTATATAAAATCTCTCCCATTAAAATAAATATTGGTAAAGCTGCCAAAGACCATGAATTTAAAGAATCATACATAGAAGCTGCAAGTAAATCACCAATCTTGTCATATATTGAGAGCACTGGTGGTAAATGATTTACCGCAATCAACATACCTAAAATACCTGTTAAGATTAATGAAACCCCGATCCAAATTGAAGATAACAAAAATACAAACATTATAAATACAAGAACAATTGATAAAATTAAAGGATCAGATATCATTTTTTAATCCTTTCAAAACAAAAGCTAAAACTGCCAAGATAAATAAGCTTATTCCTAAAGGCATAACTAATTGAGTTAAATATAATGGTGTTTCGGAAACTCCTTCTGAAACCATTTGCATATCATATGAATCATAAGTAAATAAAATCGTTCTATATAGTGCAAAAACTAATATAACAATAGTAATTAAACCAGCGAATATATCAATAAACCTATTTGATTTTTGACTCATTTTAGAAGTTAAAATATTAATTCTAATATGTGCATCTTCATTAAAAGTATAAGCTAAACCTAAAAAAATTGCAGCTAAATACAAATATCCACTATATTCATCTGCAATCATTGTGGACATATCAAAAAAGTATCTAATAAATATCTCTGTTAAGATTAATAAAACTAATGATATTAGTAAAAGTGATGATAAATAAGCTCCCCACAACGAGAGCTTATTTATAAAAGAATAAAAGATTTTCATGATTTACTTTCTATATTCTTCAAATATTTTTTTAGTATCTTTGTTGGCATCTTTTAAATACTCATTTAGCATTTTATCAGCAACTTTAGATAACTCTTCTTTTAATTTTGGAGTAACTTCCCAAATATGCATACCATTTTTTGCCATAGTATCAAGTGCATCTTTATCTTCTACTTTTACAGCTTCCCATTGTGATTTTTCAACTTCTGCCGCTGCTTTTAACATAGCATCTTTTTGAGAAGAGCTTAAAGAATTCCAATAATCAAGATTAACTGTAACAGCTTGTAAAGGATAGGCATAACTTATTTTTGTAAAGTCAGTTAATACTTCCCAAAATTTACCATCTTTTCCTGAACTTGATGAAGTAATAACAGAATTAACTAAACCAGTTCTAAGAGCTGAATAAACTTCTCCCCAAGGTAGGGCAACTGCATTTCCTCCTGCACCATTTACAAAGTTTGCAGAGTTTTTATCATAAGTTCTAGTTTTTACACCATCAAAATCTGCCAATGACTCTAACTTTTTATTTCCATAAAATCCAGATGGTGGCCAAGTTACACTATAAAGTAATTTTTGATTCCATCTTCTTGCAGTTTTTTCATATGCAGGTTTTGAGATTTGATATAATTTATAAGCATCATCATAAGATTGAGCAATAAATGGTAAAGCAGATATACCAAACACTTTACCCCCACCAGCAGTAAAAGGTATAAACATATCAGCCATAGCAACAGTTCCATCTTTTACAGCTTTTAAAGGATTACCTTTTACTAGTGAAGAACCAGGATATACAGTTATTTCAACAGTTCCCTCTGTATACTTTTTTACCAATGAAGCAAATTTTTCAGCACCAACAGTGTGAAAGTTATCTGCACCTTGTCTTGCATTTAAATTCATTTTTACATTTCCAGCAAAAACCATACTTGCAAGTGAAGCAATTATTAAACATTTTTTCAACATGAATTTTCCTTATTTTTAGATAAGTAATAGTAGTTTTATATAGTGAGTAATTAGTGAGTTTTTATATATTGTTAAAGAAGTTTTAGTTTATATCCTTCTTGTGGAATATTTTCAAGTAATTCTATTGGTAACCTTTGTCTTAACTCTTTTATAAAAGTTTTTAAAGCACTCATACTCATAGATTTATCTTTCCAAATATACTCTTCAATCATAGAATAAGTTAATACTCTATTTTTATTTTCATGAAGTAAAAGCAAAAAACTCTTATCTCTTTTTCGTAAAAGAACTATTTCATTTTTATAATAAAGTTCTCTTTTTTCCATATCAAAGTACATATCTTCTGAAAATATAACTTTTTTTTGTAGTTTATTTCCAAAGGCTTTTACAATTCCACTTAATAAATTATCTGAAACAACAGGCTTTAAAATATAATGATTTATATTTAGATTTATAAGATTTAAAAGGTACTCTTCACTTGAATATGCTGTTAACATTATAACAATAGTTGTTAAATCATTTTTTCGTATTTCTTCAATCATTTGAATACCATTTTTTTCCGGCATTTCTATATCTGATATTATTATATTTGGTCTTTTATCATAATAGACATAATAACCCTCTTCACCATTAGCTGCTTCATAAACTTCTGCAAAATAGTATTTTAAAGTATTAACTAATCTTTTTCTAATACCATCTTCATCTTCAACACAAAGAACTGTATAGTTTTTTAATTGTTCTGCTATTTCATCCATTTTTATGCCTTAATTTTTACTTTGAAAAGTGCTCCATGTTCTGTGTTTTCAACGCTTAATTCTCCACCCATATTTTTCTCAATAATCATCTTTGACATATATAGTCCAAGACCTGTACCTTGAGAACTGCTTTTTGTAGTAAAGTATGGTTCAAAAATCAAGTCTAAATATTCTTCTTCTACCCCATTTGCATTGTCTTGAACTGTTACAATGGCATATCCATCTTTGAAATCTACTTCCAAATCTATTTTTGGGTTTTCTATTTTTCTTTGATTTAAAATATCTTTTGCATTTGACATAAGATTTAATAAAACTTGTGCAAACTCTCTTTTATAACCAAAAATTTCGTAATTCATTTTTATATTATAATGTAGTTTAATATTTGAGTTTTTAACAGATGCACTAATCAAAGAAATTGCTTCCATACAAGAATCTTCTATATAAAAATGCACTTTCTTTTTATCTGGTTTAAAAAAGTTTCTAAAGTCATCTATTGTATATGACATAAATTGAATAAGCTTATTAGACTCTTCTACAGACTCTTTTATCATCAAATCATCTGCTTTTTTAAATTTTGCTGCTGTTTCAAGCTCCATTAGTATTCCAGCTACTTCACTTAATGGTTGTCTCCATTGGTGAGCTATCATAGATAACATCGTGCCCATACGAGCAAGTCTTGATTGATGAAGCATTGCCCTATCTTTTTTCTGAACTTCTTCAATTGCAATTTGAACTTTTTTCTCTAAATTTTTGTTCATATCTTCTAAAAGAAACTCTTTTTTTTGTACATTTTCTTGATAATGTTTAAAAGCTTCTGATATTTTTTTTGACATAATATAAGAAATAATACCAATAAGTAACATCACAAAAAATGATACAAATACAACTAATTTAATATACTTATCAATTCTTTTTTCCAATAACTGTTTATTTTTATCTATTGAGTTTTGTATATCATCAATATATAATCCAGCACCTATAACCCAATTATACTTTTTATAAAGTCTAAAAAAACCAAGTTTTTTTGAAGGAGTAACATTCTCTGGTTTTTGCCAATAATATTCTATAAAAACACCATTTGGATTTTTTAAAGTTTTTTTAACAAATTCTTTTATAATAAGTGTTCCCACTGCATCTTTTAAGGAAATATCATAAGTATTTAAACTATTCTTTCTAAAGGGATGAGCTCTTAAATAATAAGAAGTATCATGTATCCAAATATAACCATTCTTTTCGTAACGAATAGTCTCGGTGTATCTTAAAATTTGATTTTTTAACTCTTCAACACTTAGTTTCTTATTATTATTTACTTGAAAATTTATATAGTTTATTATACTTGTAACTTCTCTTTTAAGTACATTCTTTTGTTTTGTAATATATTCATTTTCAACTCTAATACTCTCTTCTTTGAAATAGTTATTTTGGTTTTGTATAAAAAAGTATATATTAAAAAAAGCAATAAGTATTACTGTAATTATGGGAGTTAATATAATTAATTTTGGTATATTCTTTTCTGTAAACATAACAATCCTACTTTTTTTAATTATATTTTATAAAAGTGAGTTAATGGTAAGCTAAAAATAAATTTTTTCCTTTTTTATATTAAAGGTCATCTTTTACACCATGCTTTCTTAATCGTATAACAACCAATAAAGATATAGTTACACAAATCAAAACAACATCTACTTTCATTTTATATGCTATTATAAACAAAACTAATGTAGCAAATAAAGCTAACTTTCTATATAAAAATGAATATAAATAAAGTAATATTGCCCCCGCAAAAAATAATAATTCAGCCATTTTTTCCCCTTTATTTTAAAGCCCGAAGTTTAACTACAAAAAGTGTCTAAGAAGTGTGTAAACTAAGTTTTAAGACTATTAATTATTTAATAAACCACTAACTGTTTTTATAAATTCATAATTTTTCTCAGAACTTCCATGTAAACATATTGTATCAGCTTGTAAAAAAAGTTTCAATCCATTTTTACTAGTTATATATCCTCTCTCTTTTAGAGTTTCTACTCTTTGCATAATATCTAACTCATCATTTATAAAAGAGTCCTTTTCAGACCGTGAAAGAATAAAACCTTCATCATGATAATTTCTATCCACATAAACTTCTAAAATTAGAGAGATTCCATATAAAAGTGCTATTTGTTTGTATTTTTCATTCTTTTGACTTGATAAAATAACTAGTTTTATATTTTTGTCATAAGAGCTAATTGCACTTAGAATTGCTTTAAAAATCAACTCATCATCCATCATGTCATTAAAAAGAGAACCATGAGGTTTTACATAAGTTATATTTTTCCCATATGTTTTACAAAAAGCATTTAATGCTCCCATTTGATATACAACGATGGCTTGAATCTCTTCCAAAGAATATGCTATTTTTCTTCTTCCAAAACCTGCTAAATCTTGATATGCAATATGAGCTCCCATTTGAGTATTGTATTTTACTGCTAAACTAACTGCTTTGTCCATATTTAAAGCATCTCCTGCGTGAAAACCACAAGCAAGATTTGCCATATTGATATATGGCATTATCTCCTCATCATTACCCATTTTCCAAATACCAAAGCTATCACCAACATCACAATTTAATTTAATATTCATGCCATTGCCTAATAATATATTTTTTTAATTATAACAAAATTTATATTTAACTTATTTTCTTATATTTTTTCAATATAATTCTATAAAAATTTAAAAGAGTAATAATGCCTGAGTGTAAAGAAGATATTATAGAAAAAAATAAAATAGCAGATGATTTTAATTGTAGTGAAGAAATTTATAAAGATATCAAAAATTGTGTAACATTTTTTGGAAGTGCAAGAACTTCACAAGATGCAAAAACTTGTAAAATGGCAGAAAAGTTAGCTTTTAATTTAGCAAATAAAAATATCAATATTGTAACAGGTGGAGGTGGTGGAATAATGGAAGCTGCCAATAGAGGTGCATATAAAGCAAAAACTGTTCAATCAATTGGATTAAATATATTAATACCACAAGAGCAAAAACTAAATCCATATACTACTAGAAACCACACCTTTAACTACTTTTTTTCAAGAAAGTATATGCTTGTAAAGCATTCATCTGCTTGTGTTGTTTTTCCAGGAGGATATGGCACGCTTGATGAATTCTTTGAAATAATCATATTAGTTCAAACAAAAAAACTTCAAAATCTAAAAATATACCTTTACGATACAACTTTTTGGAGAGATTTAATCTCTTTTATTGAAAATACTTTATTAAAGGAAGGAATGATTAGTAAAAGTGACTTAGATATATTTACGATAAGTGATGATTTGGAATTTATTGAAAAAGATATACTAAAACTATTTAATATAAATTAATTAGTTTTGGTACATATGATATTTTTTATTTTCTGCTGATACTCTTTTTTGCTCATTTTGATAAAACTCTATTGCTCTTTGTTTTATATTTTCATCAATAGCATTTCCTAAGTATTCATTGATACAATCATCTATTACTAATATATAAACTACGGTATTTAATAAAATACCCTCTTCATCACGAGTTAGCTTTGCTAAATCAATTGAATAAATAGCTTCTTGAAAAGTGTAAAACAGTCTTAAATCAGATTTTTCAAGCCTATAAGTATATCCTTTGATATTCAAATAATTATCAAAAAATTTATCATAATATTCACTTTTTATGATTTCATTTTTGTATTTTTCAAAATCGCCTTTTAGTTCTGATACATCCTTAGCCTCTAATTGCTTATTTTTATACTGATATAAAAATTGTGTTGCTTCATCAAACAATAAAGTTTCTCCTTAAATAAAATTTAATTTTCAAATATAACTTTTTCAAATAGGATATATTTTATCCTATTTACATTACAATTCTTTCGTCATACAAACAAAACTTTAGCTTTCGTTGCTATTGTCTCCTTATATAAATAACGGTGTTTTTCACCGTTATTTAATTACCCCTTATTCTTCTTTCAGATTCTTTTGTAAAATATCCGTTAAACATATTAAATTTAACTAAGCTATAATTGTAGTTTATATCAGTTCTTGGAGCATTTACATACTTAAAGTTAAACTCTGGATCTAAAGTTTTAATTATCTCTTGTGATAATTTTCCATTATTATCTATAATTAAAACATCACTATTTACAGTATACATATCGATAATACTTACATATTTTTCATTGTTAACTTTGTATGTTGATATTTCATAATAATCTTTTGAAAATCTATCTACTAACTCAAAACTTTTAAATTTCATTCTTGTTTTTAATTCATATGTAAAAAAACCAGTTACGGAACCATTCCAATGGCAGTCATTACTTAATTCGATATTCTCTAAAAATAGATTTCCATATTTTTTATTATCATCTTTTAAAATATAAGAATTAATCGTGCATTGTGAAAAGGTATGTTCTATCTTTGGATTTGTAAGGGCTATTTTTTTATTTACATTTAATAAGTTTATATTTGCCGAGCTATCTTTTTTATCATAATAAAAACTACTTGAGGCACAAGAAGTAAAAAATATAGCAATTAATGAGAAAATAAGTGATTTGAAAAACATAGTTTATCCTTTGTTTTTCTTTTATTATACTATATTTTAATCACTACTTCCATTAAAGTAATGATTTAAAGAGTTATGCTTTACTAAGCTTATTTCATGATATAAATCAAAAATTTCTCTTCCACTATATTTATATTCATAATCACTTTTTAGTAATTTTATAAACTCATTATAAAGTATTCCTTTTTTATCTATCATAAATACTTCTTTATTTACTTCCCAAATATATATTAGATGGACAAAACCTTTTGTAACTGTTTTATAAGTAGAGAACTCATAATGTTTAAATTCAAATCTCTCTTGTAACTCTAAATCCTCTTTTATAGAGTCTTTTAACAAATTCTCAAAATAACCTCTTGCAAGACCATTCCACGAGCAATTTGAATCCAAATGGATATATTCAAAAAATAAATCATTACTATTGAAAGTATATGCTTCTAAGACATAAGGATCATGTCTTGTTTTTACTTCATAATTTTCCAATGTAAAATCAAATTTTTCATCATTTGGTAAAATAAAAGATAGCTCTGATTTATTTGCATCGAAGCTAAACACGGGATTTGACATTTGATTCAATGAGTTTAAAATTTTTTTAAAAAAGTTCATAGTGGCTACTTATTATTAAATTACTTTATTATAAGAAAAAAACTTATTTTATGCAAGTACTTTGAAGTACTTTATTGAAGTTTTCCAATAAGCTACAGTATTATAGCTTATTGAAAGGGATAAAAGATAATTATTAATCCTAAAAGTACAAGACCTACTCTTAAAACTGTTTTTTGTTTATCATTAACTAAAGCATTTGATAAAAGTCCTAATCCAACTGCAATTTTTATAAAAGATAAAAATGCATATAAAAAGTTAGTATCTGGTTCTATCAAAAATGGATTTACAACAAAAGCCAAAGGTACAATATATAATCCAATACCTAACTTCATAGATTTACCAGCTACTTCTACCCAATTTGCTTGGGCAATTCCAGAGGCTATAAAAACGGTACCACAAACAGGTGGAGTAATAGTTGAAAGTAAAGCAAACCAAAATACAAATAGATGTGCTTGAATAGCTGATAGTCCATATTCTTGTAAAGTAGGACCTGCAATTGATACACAAATAATATATGCAGCAGTTGTTGGAACTTCCATACCTAAAATCAAACAAGCAACAGCTGTTAAAAGTAAGGCTACAAAAAGTTGTCCATTTGACAAATATAAAATAGCAGAAGTTATTTTAACCCCAATACCTGTGATATTTAAAACTCCAATTACAATACCTGCACAAATGATAACAGAAGCAATAGAAGCTATTTGTCTAGAAGCAGTAATACAACCATCTACAAATTTTTCTATAAACTCTTTAAATGATATTTTCCAATCCCTATTTACAAGTAAAAGTAAAATAGAAGCAAATATTGCAAGGGCTGCTGAATACTGTGGTGTTTTTCCTACTATTATCAAAGCATAAAGTAAAATTCCAAAAGGTATAAGAAAAAATGGTGCCAGTTTTAAAACCAAGTTTAATTTAGGAATATCTTCCTTATCCATAGCAAGAAGATTATATTTTTTGGCAAAGACATCAATACCTATCCAAACTGTTACAAAAAATAAAATAGCAGGGAAAATAGCAGTTGCCATAATTTTAGCATATGGCACTCCTAAAAGTTCTGCCATTATAAAAGCTCCTGCTCCCATAAGTGGTGGCATAATTTGTCCACCAGTACTAGCAACTGCTTCAGTAGCACCTGCTAAACTTGCAGGGTACTTTAACTTCTTCATTGTAGGAATTGTAAAAGCTCCAGTTGATGCAACATTTGCAGAAGCAGAACCAGAAATTGAGCCAAAAAAAGCAGAAGCCAAAACAGATACTTTTGCAGCCCCACCTCTTAATCTTCCTGCAATTTTTGTAGATAAAGACATAAAGGCATTACCACCCTCACCTATTCCTACAAATGCTCCTAGTATTACAAATACTGCTACGACATTTACAGAAACACCTGTCAATCCTCCAAAAATACCACCTTCTGCTATAACTAATGTACCAAAGAAGCTATCCATTGGTATCTCTTGGTGTCCAAAGTTTCCAGGAATATAATGACCCCAAAGTCCATAAGCTAAGGCAATAGTTGCAGTCAAGGGAAGTGCTAGTTTTATAGCTCGTCTTGCCATTTCCAAAACACTTAAAAGTAAAGATAAAGCAACAAAGTATTGTAAAGAACCTTCTAGTGAGCCATATTGGTCTTCTAAATTACTATAGTTAAAAACTATATATAAAGAAGAAAACAGACCACATACTAATAATATATATCCACCATATTTAATCAGTTTTGAACTATCTTCATCTTGTGATAAAAGAAAAATCCAAGGTAAAACTAAAGCTAAGTGTAAAGGACGACTAACTAAATTTGGCATAAGTCCAGTAAAGATTAAGTAAATATGAAATCCAACCGTAATAAAAGCTAAAAAAGTCACTGCCAAAAATTTTATTGACAGTGACCGACTCTTCTTTTGAACCATTATTTTAGGCTTTGAGGAATAGTGGCATTAACTTCCATATAATATTTTAATGCACCTTTATGTAGTTTTGTTTTAAACATATTCAGGTTTTTAAAAGTAATTGCTTTCCACCAAATATTTTGTTTTTCTAACTGTGGTTTTGATTCCCAAAATGCTTTTGTAAGTTTATAAGCAGTCTCTTCACTCATATTTGTAGTTGTATAAACTCCAACAGGAAGAGTAGTAGTTGCAACATCTTCATCAACTCCTGTATATGTTCCAGCTGGAATTATGATTTTATCTCTTTTAGTTTTTGCGATTTGTTCATCACTCATACTTAAAAGTCTTATTTTATCACTAGCACTTGCTTCTATTACATTTGGTGCAGGATAAGAACCTGAAGTTGCGAAACCATCAATTTGCCCATTTTTAAGCGCAGTTACTGCGCCTGATAATTCAGCACCAATTAGTTTAACATCATCTTTCAAACCAAAAAGTTCAATATATTTTTTAGCCTCTTTAGCTCCAAAACTTCCTTTACCAATAAGTAAAGATTTTCCTTTTAAATCCGCATAGGTTTTAATGCCAGAATCAGCTCTTACAACCATGTGCATAGTTAAATATGGAATAGGAAAAAGTGATCTTATTTTTGCATAATCTTCTGGATTATCATTTTTAAACATCGCTTTTTTGTTTTTTGCTAATCCGATTAAAGCAGGAGGTGTTGTAAAAACATAGTTCCCTTTTCTTTTTTTTACTTCTTTTACATTTTGAACAGAACCTTGACTCTCTTCAATTGTTACACTCAAATCTTTATTTGAAGATTTACTAACATCTTCACCAATTTGTACTGCCATTTGATAATAAGATGATGTAGATTTTGCAGCTTTTAAAGTTATTCGCTCAGATGCATTTGCACTTAGCGCAATAGCACATATTGTAGCTATTGATAAGATTTTTGATAATTTCATGTTTACTCCAAATATTAAAATTCAAAAATTATAACAATTTAAAATTAAATTTAGCCCTATAGATTGGGAATTTGATTAAACTAGGTAAAAAATTTTATACCCTTTTAAGTTAATTAGAATATTATTCCATTAACTAATTAATAGTTAACATATTAACTATTAATACAATAACATTTAAATCCCCACTAATTTTAAGGAATAAATATGTCGTTTGAAATAGATAATGCATTTGGTGTATTAGTAGCCAATATACGAAATTTACTAAAAAATCGTTTAGAAAAAGACTTGCAGGAATATGGTATTTCCCCATCTGAGAGTATTATTATAAGAAGACTTTGTGAAAAAGACAATTTAACTCAAAGGGAGTTAGCAAAAGATACTTACTTTAAACAATCAAGCTTAACTCTTCTAATAGATAAACTTGAAAAAAAAGGAATGGTAGAAAGAAAAGCCAAAAAAAATGATAGAAGAGCATATTTAGTTTGTATAACTAAAGAGGGTAAAAAACTAGAACAAATTTTAAAAGATGCAAGTAAAAAAGTTGAAGAAGAAGCTTTGATTAATATAGATACTCAAACAAAAGAGCTATTAATTGAAACATTAAAAACCATACACTCAAATTTGAAGTCATAAAAATATGAAAATAATACTATGTGTAATTTCATTAACTATTCTATTTTCAGGATGTGTTCCTAAAGTAACAACATCAAATACAATAAAAGATACAAAAATAGATGATGAGTTAATTAAAGATTTAAATGAATTTTCAAGTAATGATATAGAACTAAAAAATTCTTGGTGGAAAGATTTTAATGATAAACAACTAAATATCTTAATAGAAAATGCAATAAAAGATGCTCCTAGTTTAAAACAATTAGAAGCAAAATACCAAAAAGCAAACAATATAATCAAAGCAAAAAAATCTTCAAATTTACCAAATGTAAACTTTGAATCACAAGCTACTAGACAAAGATTTAGTGAAAATTATATTTTTCCAGAACCATTAGGTGGAAACTATTATAACCTTTATCAAACAGGGCTAAATTTACAATATGATTTTGACTTTTGGAATAAAAGAGCTTCATTAATCAAAGCTTCAAGAAATGAAGCCTTGGCACAAGATGCTTTGATAAAAGTAAAACAATTGACAATCTCTACTTCTATTAGTAAACTTTATATCTCTTGGAATTTTAAAATTGAAAAAATAAAAAGACTTTCGACTTTAAAAAAATTGGTTTATGAAAAACATCATATTTTAAATGATTTGTATAATATGGGATTATCAAATAAAGAAAAAGTAAATGAGAGCAACTACTTAATCGAAAAAATCAACCAAGATATTTTAAATGTAAACGAAGAAATCGAAAATATAAAAAACTCTATTGCAATTATTGCAGGACTTTTACCCTCACAAATAAGTGAGTTAAAAAATCCTTCTATTTCAAACAAATATAAAATAACTGTACCTCTAGACATCCATTTAAATGTAGTTTCTCATTTACCACAAGTAGCTGTTCAAAAATATCTTTTAGTAAGTAAAGAACAGTATATAGAAAATGCAAAGTCACAGTTTTATCCAAATATTAGTTTAAATGGTTTGATGCATTTTACATCATTTTCATTTTCCCAACTACTTACAAAATCTTCCTTTGACCCAGAAGCTGGTCTTGCCTTTTCCTTACCAATATTTGATGCAAAAAAAAGAGAATCAAATCTAAATACAAAAGTAAATGATTACAATGCTCAAGTTTACGCATACAATGAAACAATAATAAAAGCTGTAAATAATATAGTTACAACACTAAAAAAAATAGAACTAAATAACTCTCAACAAAAATCAGAGAAAATAGTTATTTCAAGTAAAAATAAAAATAAAAATATTGAAAAAAGAGTTTATGAATTAGGTATAAAAAACAAAATTGATTATATAAATAAAAACATAGATGTAGAAGAAGAAAAAATAAGAGATGTTGCGCTACAAGATAAGAAGTTTCAACTTCATATTGATTTGATTGAAGCTTTAGGTGGTGGTTATAAAAACAAGGCAAAAGATGTACTTGATAGAGAGTAAACAAAATATATCTTTAGCCATAGAGGAATGGATAAATAAAGACTTACCAATCTTTAAATATATAATAAAATCAACAACTGCTGGGCTTCTAGCTTTATGTATTTGTATGTATTTTAATTTGGCTATGCCACAAACTTCAGTATTTACTGTATTCATTGTAATGCAACCCTTTAGTGGACTTGTATTTTCAAAAAGTTATTATAGATTTGTAGGAACTGTAATTGGTACAATAATGGCAATAATTCTAGTTGGTGCTTTTGCTCAAGATAGAGTATCATTTACTCTATTTTTTGCCCTATGGGTTGGACTTTGTTCAGTAATTAGTTTTATGTCAAGAAACTTCATGTCTTATGGCTTTGTACTAACAGGATATACAATTGCTTTAGTTGCAATGCCTACGATTGAAAATCCTCTAAATGTCTTTACATATGGAATAGATAGATTATCAGAAGTGGTAATTGGTCTTTTATGTGCAAGTTTTATAAGTGAAATACTTTTCCCTCAAAAACTATCAAATACACTTTTAAAAGGTGAAAAAAGTAAATTTAATCTTTTGATTAGTTCCTTTAGCAATAGTGAAAACTTATTTGACTTTGAAAAAGGAAGTATAAACTATACAAGAGATATCTTAGGTTCTGACGCTTTAAGAGTAAATAGCTCTTTTGAAACCAATATGAAAAAAACTGATAAACTATATTATAAGAGATTAAATTCTCAATTTATGCATATAAATACCACATTTTTTTCACTTAGAAATACAATAAATAATAATAAAGATAATAGTGAATTTATTAACTCACTTAAGAAAATTTATGCTGATTTTGAAAAGTGTTTATCAAACTATTCAAATAGTAATAATTTATCAGCTTTAATAAATGAAATAAAAATAGTAAAAGATATTACAAAAATAAGAATTGAAGATGAAAAAAAGAGTCTTGCTTTAGATGATTTTGATTTGATACATGATTTTAACAGTATCACATCACTTTTTCTTAGATTAGAAAGTGAGATTTATGATTATTGTAATACTTACTATAATTTTACAACAAACAGCGACAAAATAAAAAGACTAGAAAAATTTGCTGAAAATTTGAAGTTTTCTACTTATAGTGATAATGTGCTTATTTCATTGATGATTATAAGAGCATCAATCACTTTAATAGTTGTCATGTGTATTTGGATGATTTCAGGATGGGAATATGGTTCTTTAGCCGTACTGCCAGCAGTTGCTAATACCCTACTTCTAAGTACTGCTCCAAATCCAGTGGGAGCTACTAAAAACTTCTTAAAAGGTGCAGCTGTAGGTTTTATTATAACTCCCATATATAACTTTTATATTATTCCTATGTATGTAAGTGATTTATTTACCTTGTGTTTATTTTTAACTCCTGTGTTAGCTGGAATTTCACTATTTATGATACTGCCAGGAAAAAACTTGATTGGATTTGGGTTTTTACTTATATTTATTACAACTTGTTCTATTCACACACAATATAATGTAAGTTTTGACACATTTATGGATATGAACATAGCTACAGTTATTGGACTGTTATTTTCAGGGCTTAGTTTCATACTTATTAATTTTACATCAAATATTTGGATTGAATCAAGGGTAAAAAAGGCCTTATCAAAACAAATTGAGATAACAACTAAAGATAAACTTGCCCTTCAAAGAGTAAGACTTGAAAGTGCAAGTTTTGATTTAATACAAAGATACTCAGCACTAGGAAGACTTGATAACAAATCAAATAATAAAATATTAAGATGGGTTCTTTCAATACTTGAAATTGGAAAAGCAATTATTAATATAAGAAGAAATGCAACACTTTTTACAAAATCAAAACCATCAGAGATAAGTAGAATACTTAGCTTGATTAGAAAGTTTTTTGATTTAAAAGATAAAAATGACAAAGAAGAACAAATGAAAGAAATAAAAGAATTAATAAATAAGTTTGAACAAGTTCACTTAAGATCAGCCAATGATCAAAAACTTCTAAAAGATATATATTTGGACTTTTCAATTATATATTCACTTATGAAAAATAAAGAGTTTTTACCAATAAAAGGAGAGACTTTATGAACCTCATAGTATCGTTTTTAGGTATTCAAATTCCAGCACTAATAGTAATATTTTTATTTGCTGGATTAATCCAAGTATTACTAAATAAAGTTTTAGCAAACTTAGGGGTTTATGAGTTTGTCTGGCATCCAGGATTATTTAGAACAGCACTATTCGTGTGCATTTTCACAAGTTTCTCATTACTAATTTATAAATAAGGATTTATATGCAAAAAAATAAAATCGTACAACTTTTAAGATATATTATAACATTTAGCGTAGTTACTATAGCCATTGTTTTAGGAATGAAGTTATGGCAGAACTATGTTGATTCTCCATGGACAAGAGATGGAAGAGTAAGAGCAGACATTACACTAATAGCACCTGATGTATCAGGAATGATTTCAAAAGTATATGTAAAAGATAATCAATATGTAAAAAAAGATGACAAACTATTTGAAATAGATAAAAAAAGATTTGAAGCAAACTTACAAAGAGCACAATCAATTGTTCAAATAAAAAAAGCACAATATCTTAAGAAAAAAGCAGAATATGATAAAAGAATAAAAGGTGATGACAGTATTATTCCAAAAGATGTAAAAGATGATGCAAAATATAATTTACTCATGGCAAAAGAGGAATTAAACGAGGCACTTTCAAAACTAGAAATTATCAAACTTGATTTACAAAGAGCTACAGTTTATGCTCCTACAAGTGGTTGGATAAATAACTTACTTCTAAAAAAAGGTGACTTTATAAAACAAGGGGAAAGTCATATCTCTATGTTAAATGAAAATAGCTTTTGGGTTTATGGTTATTTTGAAGAGCATAAACTTACAAAAATAAATATAGGTGATGAAGCAATCATGAATCCACTTGGAACTGATTTTACAATAAAAGGACATGTTCAAAGTATAGCAACAGGTATCACAGATAGAGATAATAACATAGGAAAAGGATTATTAGCAAATGTAAATCCATCATTTACCTGGGTTAGACTAGCACAAAGAATACCTGTAAGAATAGCAATTGATGAAGTACCAAAAGAATATACACTAAGAGCAGGTACGACTTTTACTATAGAATTAAAAAGTAAAAAATAATAAAATTGATGCCATAAAATTATGGCATCAAATCTTAACTATTGGCAAAATTAATTAAAGAATTACCTTCAAGTCTATACCCTACCCATTCAGTTTGAGCGATGGCACCAATATTTTCATAAAACTCTCTTGTGGGAGTATTCCAATGTAAACAAGACCATTCAAATCGTCCGCAGTTTTCACCTAAAGCTTTTTGTGCAAGATATTTAAGCATAAATTTTCCAGCCCCATTTCCTCTTTTACTTTGAGATACATATAAATCTTCAAGATAAATACCATATTTCCCAAGCCAAGTTGAGTAATTGTAAAAATAAACAGCACAACCAATAGCTAAACCATTTTCTTCACAAATCAAAGCTTTTACTGTAGAGTTTTCTCCAAAAATAGCTTCTCTTGTCTCCTCAACATTTGTTTTTACTTCATGTTCTGCTTTTTCATAAACTGCAAGTTCAATTATAAAATCTAATATAGTTTGTGCATCAGATGCAACAGCATCTCTTATAGTTATTGACATTTGTATCCTTTTTTAAAAATGAGAATATAACATGATAGACTTAATCTTATCTAAATAAAGCCCTATCAGATTAGTTTCATATCTCTTAAATACTTTTCTATCATAGGAATAAAATCCTTTCTACAAATAAGATAAGTATCTAAGTTAAAATCCATCTTTGTGATTTTTAGTTTATCTTGGTAGCCAAACTTTTCAATTATTTCCCTTGAAAAAAGTGCTACACCATAACCTGATTTTACACAAGCAAGTATTAACTCATAATTTTCTAAATTTACTTTTTTGTATATGTTTCCTTTTTCACTACTTAAATACTCTTCTAAAAATATACGATTTAAACAGCCATTTTTGTATGCAAATATTGTATTTTCTGCTACTTTATCCTTTGATTCAACTAAGACAATATCTTCTTTAATTATATTTAAGACTTCTATATCTTTATGATTTGGATTTCCATTTACAAAGGCAATATCAAGTTTATAATTAAGTAGTTGTTCTATTAGATTTAGACTACTATCAACTACAAAGTCTAGTTTCATATCTTTGAAATCTTTGTTTATATTTTCTATAAAATTTGTAAGTCTAATAGTAGTATTTGATTGGGTTGAACCTACTTTTAAAAGCTTTTGATAATCTACATTTCTCATTTTTAAACTAGCTTCTTCAACCTTCTTTACTATATCAACAGCATAAGGATAGAGTTTCTCACCAGCAAGAGTTAAAACAACTCCCCTATTTGTCCTATGAAAAAGTTCATAACCCAAACCTTTTTCAAGCTGTTTTATTCTAAGAGTTACATTTGATTGGGTAAAATTAAGCTCTTTTGCACCCAAAGATATACTCTTTATGTTTGCAACAGCAATAAATACTTTTAATAAATTTGAATCCATATTAATGACCAATCGTTTCAACTACTAAAATAGCAGCGATAATAAATAATAAAACTTTTAATATCTTTGCATAAAATTTTGCATCAATTCTCTTTTTCAATTTTATACCAAAAAATAGACCTAAAGCCACCACAATTAAACTAAGCATTGATATTTTAAAAGACTCAAAAGTAAAAGCACCATAATACAAAAAGACACCCATTTGTCCCATTTTTGTAAAAAGAAAACAAAGATTAGATAACTGAATAGTATCTTTTTTTGTATATTTCATCTCTAAACTATACATTATCATCAAAGGAGCTACGATGTTTGTAAGACCTGATAAAATACCACCAAAAATACCCAAACCATAAGTTGAAGATTTAGGATACTTAGATACAAAAGTAGCCTCTATTTTGACCAAAGATTGAAATAAATAAATAAAGATAATCAAAGCCAAAAGAAGTTTAAAATACTCAGAGTTGGCAAATATAAGTAAAACCGTACCAATGCAACTACCAATAACCATAAGAGTTATGATAAACCAAAACTTCCTCAAAGCCTCAAAAAACTTCCCCTCACTCATAATACTAACAATATTTACAAGCATAGTAGGAATAAGCATATACATAATAGTAGTTTGAATATCAGTAAATAAAGCAACCAAAGGAGTACAAATCATCCCAAAGCCAAAACCAATACCACCATGAACAACAGAAGAAATCAAAAGAATAACAGCAAAAGCAAGAATAAAATCAAAGTCCATATGATTACCTTTAATATTACATATAATTATCAGTAATACCTAAAGGCATTACTAATAATTATAACTAAAAAAGATAAATTTTGTTTTAAGAGGGATTAGTTTTTATTTTAAGTTTTTCAACTATTTCAATTACATCTTTCACTGACTCTTCAAGTTCTGCACCCATTTTCTTTATTTCATTTGGATATTCATCTTGCATATATGTCATCAAAGCATACCAAGTTGGTTTTAATTTTTCTTTTAAATCATATTCTTCTATCTCAAATAATTTCTTAGCTAGATAATATTGTTTTTTTCCAAGTAATTCAATTATATAGCTGTTTACATACTCTATCTTTTGCACATTGTCTACTTTTAAATTTAAGAATTCAATTATCCTTTCATAACTTTCAGATATTTTTCCAAAACTAATCAAAAGTAAAATAAATGTAAAAAATACAAATTCATCATTTATTTTTTTGGATTTAATAATTTCTTTAATAATAAGCTCTTTAACTCGTTCATTATACATATTCTTATTTGTATAATGCAATAAAACTCTAGTTTCTAATTCTTCGCTAGGCCAATTAAGAATTTTTTGCAAATATTTTTCAGAATTTTTATAATCACCGATTTTTTGATATAAAGAGTGAATTTGAAATAATATATTTTCGTTTGTACTTTTTGACTTTACTAATAATTCTATTGCTTCTTTAATTTTGTCTTCATCTTCTAATTTAATTGCTTTGGAAAATAATTCATAAACAGATTCAGATAATTGATTACAAAGAGATGATTCTCTATTCTTTAAAAAACTTTCTAATTCTTTTTTTAACTCTAAATCAGTTTCAAATTTTAAACCAGTATATCTCAAAGCCTCTGCCATATAAAAGGCGTGAGATGGTTTAACCATACCATCTTTTATTTTATCTTTAAATTCTACTGCTTTTATTTCTAATTCTTCTTTTGAGCACCAAGAAGTCAAAAAGTTAATAAGCCAAGCTACCCTTTGTCTATCTTTTTTTCTTCCAAATCGCATAAGATACCAAATATTAAAAAATCTCTCTTTTATTTTATAGATATTGTTTTTACCTATTGATTCCGACTCTATTATTTCATATTTTTCTAACTTTTTTAGTTGTGCAGAGACTGCTTTACTATCCATTCTAGTTTTTTTGGCAATTTCATTTGTTAACATACCATCCCAATTTATAGCAAGAGTATGGACTATATCTTGAAGTTGGGCGGGTAAATCATCCATCCTGTGTTTATATAAAGGAGTAACTTCATCTAGTATTCGCAATAAGTCATCAAAAGCATCACCACTATCATCTAAAAATATATCAAATAACATCACAAGTGTTCTTGGAACTCCACCAGTTAATTGTCTAATTACTTCAATTCTTTCTGGATTATTTTTGATAATATCTTCTATTTTTTGTGTATATTCATACTCTTGAGCTAAAGAGAGTAAAAATTTTTTACTCTCTTCTTTATTAAAACCTTTTAATTTTATGATTTTAAAAAACTCATAAAATGGCTTACTATAATCATAATGTTGTTCTAACATTTTAGTTGAACCACCAATTATTCTAAAACTTGAAGAACTTAAGAGTACTTCCCTTAATTGTCTTTGTTCTTTATCACTCAATTTTGCAATAAGTTCATCAATATTATCAATAAGTAATAGTAACTTTTTATTAGATTTTTTGATACTATTTTCTAAATATGAAAAAGCTTTTAATTCATAATTATCATCACCAAAATGCTCTTCCATATCATCTAAAATAGTTGGATAGATATCATTATAAATAGTCTGTAGATAATCAGCTATCTCTTCCCAAAACCTTGATAAGCTTCTTATTTGATATTGTTCTTCTGTAAATTTAATAGGTAATAAAAACTTTGATAGTTTTTTATCATTTTTTACTTCTATTTTTATTTTTCTCAATAAAGAAGTTTTACCTTGACCTCTTTGTCCTATAATAATATAGTGTTGATTTGGTATATTATAATCAGAAGATTTAATATCATCAAAAATTTCTTGAAAAATATCAAGTCTTAGAACAAACCTTTTTAAAAACTCATCTTCTGACATCTCATCAGGAGTATATTTAAATCTTGAATACTTATTAATTTGCAACATTTTTATACCACCACATTTTTAAGATTGGAGAATTGAATCTATAAACTTTAGGATTATCATTGTTGTTTATATATCCATCATATATTAAAGTATGAACAATCTCTTTAGTATGTTCATCTTCTATATTATGTTTTGTACCTATATTATTTATTTCTAGTGAATCAAGTATATTATCTTCTGACATTATATTTAATATCTCTTTTGCAAATTTAAATTCCTCTATAGACAAGGCTTCTTTGAGTTTTGTTCGCCAATGTTCAAAATGATTTTTATGTTCCAAAGAGTTTAAGATAGCTTCATCAATTATCTCATTTGATATAATCTTTTCATCTTCATATCTGGAAACTGTTTTTACTTCTTGTAATATCAATTGAATATAAAAAGGTATTAACCACTCTATTTTTTCCAATAGATAACTTGTAACTTCATCTTTTAAATTAACTTCTAAACTTTTGGATAATACATTTATAAATTTTTTTGCATCTTTACTTGTAAGAGGTTTTATCTTTATACTATTTAAATCATTTATATATTTTATTCCATTTAATTTAGAAACAACACTTTCCAAACCAATTGAACCTGCATACACAAAAGAAACTTTTTCTAAAAGTTTCTTATTTTGTCTTAATTGTCTATGTCTTTGTAAAAACTTTTCTGCACTTATTTCATCTTCATATTTAATAATATTCTCAACTGTTTGTGCAAATTCATCTAACATAATAATTAATTTTTTACCATCATCTATATTTTTTAACAACTTTTCAAAGGCTAATAAATAATCTAAATTTTCTCCATCACCAAACTCAACACCAGAAGTACTTATTTTATTGATTCTAATACTTTTAATTTTCTGCCAAATTGTATGAGAATGAACTTTTAATTTATTTACAAACTCTTCTTCTAACAATGCATTAAAAACTTTTAGCCAAAATTCATTTTCACTATCTGCTGATTCTGTATTTATATAAATAACTATGTAATTTTCTTTTGGATTATCTTGTAAATGAAACATAATTGATGTTTTTCCAACTCTTCTTGGAGCAGACAATAAAATATTGCTTCCTGTTGAGATTTTCTCCCAAATATCTTCTAATTCATATTCTCTATTCCAGAAATTGTCTCCACGAACAGCTTGACCAACACAATTTTTCATATTGTAATCCTTTGACAAAATATTTGTTGTCATTATAACAGACAATTCTTTTGTTGTCAATAGCCTTGACAATTTTTTTGTTGTTATATAAATATTTAATTAAATAATATTATCCAATGACAGTTTTTTATGTTATTTAGTATTTAATAGAGCTAGTTGTATGTAGATTCAAGGCGAAGTAAATTTTTATCGATTGAGCCTACAATAAGTAGGTGATTGAGATAAAATTTACTTCAACGCAGAAGATGCGTGCAAATAGCTCTATTAAAGAGCTTTTGCTGTTATACGGTTAAGTCTTTGTGCGAATTGAACTGCATCAGTAATTTCCATACCTTCACTTAGTTTCGCTTGGTCTAATAGTACCCATGATACATCTGCAATAAGTGCATCATCAGCACAACCGTTTAATTTTTTAACTATGTCATGCTCTGGGTTGATTTCTAGGATTGGAGCGCCTTCTGGCATTGCTTGCCCCATTGCTCTCATCATTTGCATCATTTGAGCCATTTGTGCGTCACCTGCATCTTTTGTAACACAAGATGGTGATTCACTTAATCTGTTAGTTACTCTTACTTCTTTAACAGCTTCACCTAAGATATCTTTGATTTTTTTAGTGATTGATTCAAATTTTTCTTCAACTTCTTTTTTTGCTTCTTCACTTTGTTCTACTTTTGGAGCTTCACAAGAAGTGATGTCTTTAAATTCCCACTCTTTATAAGCTTGTAATGCAGGAGTGATAATCTCATCAATCTCTTTATCATCACAAATTAAAACTTCAATATCATTTTTCTTATAAGCTTCTAATAATGGTGAGTTTTTCATAACATTTTCGTTTTCACCAATAATATAATAAATAGCTTTTTGTTCACTATCAGCTCTATCTTTATATGCTTCTAATGAAGTCATTTTACCAGCTTCAGTTTTTGTTGATTTGTATCTAAGTAGTTCTAATAGAGCTTCTTTATTTGTATAATCTTGGTAAGCACCCTCTTTTAAAGCTCTATTATATTGAGCTACAAATTCAGCGTATTTTTCTTCATCTTTAGATAATTTTTTGATTTCACTTAAGATTTTTTTAACTGAACCTTGTTTGATATTTGCCATTACTCTATTTTCTTGTAAGATTTCTCTTGAAACATTTAATGGTAAATCTTCACTATCAATAATACCTCTTACAAATCTTAAGTAAGTTGGTAATAATTCTTTCTCAGAATCTGTGATAAATACTCTTTTAACATAAAGTTTAACACCTGGTTGATAATCAGCTCTATACATATCCATAGGAGCGATTGAAGGGATATAAAATAGTGTTGTATACTCATTTACACCCTCAACTCTTGTGTGCATTGTAAGCATAGGATCTGTTGAATCATGAGAAATTGATTTATAAAAATCATTGTACTCATCTTTTTTGATTTTAGTTTTTGGTTGCATCCAAAGAGCAGTTGCTGCATTTATTTTTTCATGTCTTTTTTCAGTAGTTTTTTTAGCTTCTTTTCCAGCTTTTTTATCTTCTTCACTTAACTCTTCAGTTACTTCTTCTGAGTAGTTTAAGAAAATTGGATACGCGATATGATCAGAATATTTTTTAACAATATTCTCGATTCTATGTTTGCTAGCAAACTCTTCTGCTTCTTCATCTTTTAGTTTGATATAAATAACAGTACCAACTGATTCTTTTGTACAAGGACCTAAATCAAACTCTCCTGTACCATCACTTGACCATTTATAAGCAGTCTCGGCTCCTGCTTTTCTTGTAATAACATCTACTTTAGAAGCTACCATAAATACAGAATAAAAACCAACACCAAATTGACCGATTAAGTTTGAGTCTTTTTTAGCATCACCAGTCATTGCTTCAATAAATGATTTTGTTCCAGATTTTGCAATAGTACCAATAGAAGCGATTAAGTCTTCATCAGTCATACCAATACCATTATCAACTATTGTTAATGATTTATCAGCTTCGTCAAAAGATACATTAATCTCACCAGCCCAATCCTCAGGAAGTGCTGCTTTGATTGAATCATCTGTTAATTTTAAGTAATTTAACTTATCAATTGCATCACTTGCATTTGATACTAGTTCTCTTATAAAAATCTCTTTGTTTGAATATAAAGAGTGAGTCATTAAATGTAATAATTGTCCAACTTCTGTTTGAAATTGATGTTTCGCCATGAATTTCTCCTATAATTTTTAGTTTTTGTAAGAGAAATTTTATCAAAACTTTATAAAAGGAAGCTAAAGTTTTGAATTTATTTAGCACTTTTAGTATATAAGTGCTAATATTAGTTTTATTTATCTAAGAAAACTATCTTATTTCTACCAGTTTCTTTTGCTTCATAAAGAGCTTTATCAGCAGATGCATACAATTCTTCAACTGTTGCTTTACAATCAGGATTTATAATTTTAACACCTATAGAAATAGTTACATACTTTGAAGCTTTGTTTTTACTATGCTCTATTTTTAAATTTTCCACTTTCTGCTTTATATTTTCAACTATTTTTAAAGCATCTTTTTCATCTTTAGTATTAAACAATAATCCAAACTCCTCACCACCAATACGAAAGGCATAATCAGAAGATCTTTTCATAGTTTGAGATAAAACTTTTGCAACTTTTATTAAAGTATTATCGCCTTCTTGATGTCCGTATGTATCATTATAGTCTTTAAACTTATCAATATCTATCATAGCAAAGACCAATAATAGATTATTTCTACTTGAGATATTTATTTGTTTTGGAAATATCTCATCAAAGTATCTTCTATTATAAATATTAGTCATAGAATCATGTCTAGAAATCTCTTCAATTCTTTTTTCACTAGTGATATCTTTAAAAATATTGTTATATCCAGTAATATTATAATTATTATCAAAGATCGGTACTATTTTAGAAATAAAGCATTTTGTTTTTTTATGACTTATTTGAACTTTTATTTCACCTTCCCAAGTATTACCACTATTTAATATATTCAAAACTTTTTCTTTATCAAATGATTTATTATCAGCATATATTCTATTTGAAATGGAAGTGAAATCTTTACTTGAATAACCTAATATCTGAAGAAGTGCATCACTTATTTTTATAAAGTCTAAGTTTTCATCTAACTTTCCACTAAAAATATTTTGGTCAATCATTTGTAAATATTTTTTTCTCTCTTTATCTTTTTCATTAAGATTAACTATCAAAAACCAAAACATTGAAACTATTATTAATAAGATTAAGAGAACAGTTGAAATAATAAAAAAGATAGCCTCACTTTTGCTTTTTTGTATGTCATTAAAAAAAAGTACTGCCTTATTGTGTGCAAATTCAATTAAAATATTTACTTGAGTATTTAAGTTTTTAATATGTTCTTTAGCTAGTGTTTTATTTATATTTATAGCACTTTCATAATTTTTCTTTTTTATTAATGAAATTATTTCATCTCTTATTGGTTCCCATTTTTTAAAAGCTTGAAAACTATTTTCAATATCACTTTTATTTCCTAAATACTTTTTAAAAATCTTTTCAAACTGATTATTTACTATTATTACTTTTGCTTTTATATTTTCTATTGAATTTTTTAATTCATCATTTGAATTTGAGGTAAGTATATCTTGCATATCTTTTTGTATTGATATAATATTTGACTGGATTTCTTTGGTTGCATTAGTTACAACAAAAGGATGCTCATAAAGTTTTTGAGACAAATTTGAAAGTTCTAGCATCTTATAAATTGATATATAAGCTAAAAGAATCAATAATATAATTGTAATAGAAAAGCTTAATATAATGTGCCTTTGCATATTAAATCCTAAATGTAAATAATTAATTTTAACTTTATATTATAACAGCTTTTTATTGTATATAAAAATAATAGCAATAAAATGATAAACTTCTATTTTTAAAAGGATATATAATGAATAAAGAACAATTTTTAAAAGATTCAAAAAAAATCTATGAATATTTAAATGCTCAAAAAAATGAAGTAAACAAATTAGTATCAGCGTTAGAAGATAAACAATATGATAAATTAAATCTTATAAATGATTTTGCAAAAAGTTTAAATCTAAAAATGAGTGATGACCTAAGATATGCACTTGTGACTAGACTCGTAAATCTAAGAGATGACTCACTTGTACAAGTATTGAAAAAATTAGGTCTTGATGAAAAAGAAGTAATAGAGTTGCAAGAAAAAGCATACCTTTTTGTAAAAGAGTTTTGGCATAATAAACATAAAAAAACTCTTGATTTTATAAAAGATAACAATCTTTTAACCCCTTTTTATCAAGCTATATTTCAAGGTGTATATGATGTAGGAATCAAAATGTCATCATGGCAAAGTTCTTGGACAGCACATATTATCAATGGTATAAATAAAGAGTTATTAGCAAAATTTGATGGAAACGAAGAAAAAGTTTTTGATTATCTAGAAAGTAACTCATTATTTGATTTGGGACATAACTCAATAACAGCTGATAGATCATATTCTGCACTAGTAAAAAAAGGTGATGGATATGAAAATAAGGCTTATATTAAAGCTTTTAAAAAACAAACAACAGAAGTGATAAATGCCCTTGAACACTTTGAAGAAAATCTACTAGAGCATGAAGATGATATTTTTGGTCACAAATGGGATTATATCTTATATATCCAATCACTTATTCTAGCTTTTTCAGAAGATAAAGAAAACTCATTAGTAGAAAAATGGGCAAATGTAGATAGAGCTTGGATGAAAATAAAATCACCTATTCAAATAGGACATCCACTTGAATATTATGAAGACCACTTTAGAAAAGCAGTTGCCTTAGAGTGGGATATAAGATTTACAAATCCAGAGTTTGCACAAAATGACCACAGAGTAAATAAAATCAAATCAGCTTTTGCAAATATTTTTTCAAGCTTTGAAAAAAACTCTGCTTATAAAAAAACTTATGATTTCTCACTAAAATCACTTGATAAAGTTCAACTATATATTGGTCGACCAGCAATATTCTTTGGAGCAGAATTAAATGGACTATTTTCAGCTCAAGTTGTACCAAATGATGAAATCGTATCAAGGGAAGAAGGTAAAAAGATATTCGCCTTTGCAGATGAGATTTTACAAACAAGCCGTGCAAAACCATTTTTAAGACTTAGTGCTGAAATATTTGGAAATGAGTTTTTAAATGAAGATAGAAAATTCTTATTTAATGAAACAGCGTCTTGGCATCAAGTTTATGATATCACAACTATTGGACATGAATATGGACATATTTTATGGTGCGATGATGAAACAGAATCAGTGATGAATAAAACTGGTAATTTTAAAAATATAGAAGAGTTCAAAGCTACAACTGGTGGACTTATCTCATTTTTCCTTGACCTTGATAGCGATGAGAAACATCTTCAAAGACAAGTCTTAATTGATAGTGTTAAAAGAGCAGTTGGGCTTATGGGATGGATGGAAGTTGATGAAGTACAGCCATATTATTGTGAAGGATTGATTCACTTAAATGGTCTGTTTGATTCACAAGTTCTATCTTGGGAAAATGAAAAACTAAGTATTGATTTAAGTGATGAAAAATTTGATAGATTAAAAACTTGGTATATCAGGACTTATACAGACTTAGCAAAACACTATTTAGATAAAAAAGATGCAACACAATTTTTGAATAACTTTGCTAAAAAAGATGGAAAATACTTTATGCCAATAGATGAAAATATAAATGACTTTGTAAAATACTATTTTGCAAGATATAAAGATATTGGACAAGAGTTAGATACAAGTGATAAAAAAAGCAACTATATAAAATAAGAGGTCAAATCCTCTTATTTTTTAAATAACCCTTTTACTAAAGAAAATAGTTTTGAAATAGTAAGGTAAATTTTTGATTTGAAACTACTATTTTGAGAGTTTAAATACTTAACAATCTCATAGTTCCCAAACATAGAAGCAAACATAATAGGTGTTGTCCCCATTCCATTATTTTCATAAATATTTGCACCTGCACTTACTAACTCTTTTGTTATTTCTAAATAACCTTTAAAACAAACACCTGCAAGTGGTGTTTGTCCTCTATCATTCTTTTTATCAACTTGTGCGCCTAAATCAATAAGCATCCTAGTTGTTCCAAGATTTCTATTGTATGAAGCTAACATAAGCAAACTATTTCCTTTGTGGTCGCATAAGTTTGCAGGCATGCCCACATCAAGCATAGCTTTTAAATCTTCTGTTTGCCCGCGTCTAGCAAACTCTAATGCCATAAATTGAAGTTCTTCATACCTTTTTTGCTCTTCAGGAGAAACTTCCATATTAGATTCCTAATGCTTTTTTAACCCCTGCACTATACTCAGAATGTACTTTTTCAAAAAGTGCAAGTTGTCTATTTATAATCTCACTTGGAACCCCATCCATAGCTTCTGCAATATTACTAAATAATTGCTCTTTTTGATTATCACTCATCAAATTAAACAGTGCAGTTACTTGTGTAAAGTCATCATTTCCAACTCTATGGTCATATCTATCAGCACTGTCGCCTACATTAAATGCTGGTTCTGCAAATGATTTATCTTCAACTGCTCCATCAAAACTATTTGGTTCATAATATGCATCTGTTGGCTCTTTGATTTCATAATTCATACTTCCATCTGCATGGTAAGTATTTACATCTACTATTGGTCTGTTTACTGGCAACATTTCATAATGAGTTCCTACTCTGTATCTATGTGCATCTGGATAAGAGAAGATTCTAGCTTGTAACATCTTATCAGGTGAGAAACTAATACCTGGAACAATATTTGATGGTGAAAATGACGCTTGTTCTATCTCATTGAAATAGTTTTTAGGATTTTCATTTAAAGTCATTTCTCCTACTTTTATCATAGGATAATCACTATGTGGCCAAACTTTAGTTAAATCAAATGGATTAAATGAACAATATTTTGCATCTTCATCTGTCATAATTTGAATTTCAAAACTCCATTTTGGGAAGTTTTCTTTTTCTATATTTTCAAATAAATCTCTTTGATTTGATTCTCTATCTTTTGCAACTATTACTTCTGCTTCTTTATTTGTAATTGTTTCAATACCTTGTTTAGTTTTAAAGTGAAATTTCACCCAAAATCTTTCACCTTGTGCATTGATTAAGCTATAAGTATGAGAACCATATCCATTTACATGTCTATATGATTTTGGTAAACCTCTATCTGACATCAAAATTGTTACTTGATGTAAGCTTTCTGGACTTAATGACCAAAAATCCCAAGCTGCTGTGTTACTTCTCAAGTTTGATTGTGGATGTCTTTTTTGAGTGTGAATAAAATCAGGAAATTTGTATGCATCACGGATAAAAAATACAGGAGTATTATTTCCAACTAAATCCCAATTTCCCTCTTTTGTATAAAATTTTAAAGCAAAACCTCTTACATCTCTTTCAGCATCTGCTGCACCTTTTTCTCCAGCAACTGTTGAAAATCTAAGTAACATTCTAGTACTTTCACCCTTTTGTAAAACTTTTGCTTTTGTATATTTTGAAATATCTTCTGTAATAACTAGTTCACCAAAAGCACCACTTCCTTTTGCATGAACAACCCTTTCAGGAATTCTTTCTCTATTTTGATGAGCAAGTTTTTCTATTAACTGATAATCTTGCATAAGAACAGGACCTCTTTCTCCTGCAGTCATTGTGTTTTGATTATCCGAAATTGGATTTCCAGCTGTTGTAGTCATTATTTTTTTCATCTTATTTCCTTTTTATTTTAAAGGAAAAAATTTTTCCTTTGATAAAAATATTCTACAAGATGATAACTTAATGTAATGTTATTTTTTTAAATTAATACTTCTTCTATTTTATACTTGGATTTATCTTCTCCCAATCTTCATTTAACTCTTTTTTTAATAAAAAAGTATCATTTATAGTAGCAACTTTGTCGTATTTTAAAGGTGTCACTACTAAAAGCCCTCCTTTTAGTATAGAGGTGAAAGTGTTTGTTTCAATCTCTGTACCTGTAAAAATAGAGAATTTTAGTTTAAAACCACTTATATCATGAAAAGTAGAATTCTTTCGAATAAGATGTTTATATTTATCGGAAATAAAACAATCAATTAAAGTTTTAGATCCATCTTTGCTAAGATTTATTTTATTTATTTTTCCTATTTGTACATTCTTATAATATATTGGAGCATCAACATTAAGTTTTGTAGGAAAAATAGAAGTGACTCTTATTATCTCTCCATTATCAATTTTTTTAATATCTTCTAAACTATCATAGCCTATAAAACTATTTTGAAAACTACTTTTATTACTACTAATAACACCAATATCAACTGGTAAAATTGTTGAACCTATATTTTTTACTTCATTTAAACTAACTTTGGGTTTTTTTAAATAAAAAATTGTACCTTCTTTTGAAAATCTATCATAGTTTTTAAATACTTGAATTTTTACTAATACTTTATTTTGTGGTGTTAATAAGACATTAGAGACTTTTCCTATATCTACACCTTTGTAATTTAGTTTTGAGAATTGTTGTCTTAATCCTTCTACATCATCAAATAGTATAGAAATAGTATTTGAAAAGTTTTTCATATCATCATAAGAAGAGTATATCTCATATCTTGGAAAGCTTGTTTTTGAGCTATTATCAAGTTCTAAAGAACCATATAATAATGAAGATAAATTATCAACTTCAAATAAAACTCCACCCAAGGATGCATCGACTTTTATGGCATCTTTTTTATAGAATCTACTTTTTTTACTTATATATTTCATATACTTTTTATAAATAAAAAGTTTTACTTTTGATTTTTCTTCACCAAATTTAATTGATTTTACGAAACCTATTTCTTGATTTTTATAACTTATTGCTTGATTTACTTTTAAATTAAAACCATTGTCAAAGTATGTATTTAAGTATGAACCATGACTATACTCTCTTTTAAGTGCTTGCACATCTTTATAAGAACTATACAATTTAAAACTTTTTTTAGAGTATTTTGCTTTTCTATCAACTTCTACAAGTGCTATTCCTCCATCTATCAATGGTTTTATTCCAGTATAGTTTATATCTAAATCTAGATTTTTAAGCTCTAATAATTTTGAACTCATATCATAAAAAAGTGATTTATTATTTATTAGCTTTTTATATTTTTCTTTTACTAAAAGTGAAATATTTACATGTTTTAAATCACTAGATAAAGAGTAGTCTAAAACTTTTCCAATAGGAATATTTTTAAAATACAATTTGCTATTTTTTGTTATTGAATTTAAATTTTGTGTTTTTAAAGTAATCACTAAATCATTATCAACTTTTTCCATACTACTATTTACAATCTCAAAGGAGTCTTTTGGTTTTCCTTTTTTATAATCGATTGTTAAATAATTTCCACTAACAATTGAATTTAAATTTTTTACTCCATCTAGGCTAACTTCTGTTTCTTCTATATTAAAACTACTATTATCAGTTAGAAGATAATCATATTTTTTATAAATATAAGCCTTTGCAATAATATTATCTTGGGTAAGTTGTAAATCATCTACTTTACCTACTTCTACACCTTTATACATGATAAGAGTATTTATTCCTATTCCCTTTGCATCTGTAAATTTTAAACTTATAGGTGTTCTTTCTATGAACTCTTTTTTATCATCACTTAAAATATAGTATTTATCTTCTTTTATTTTTTGAGCATCTTTTAGTGGAGTTTCTACGGTAATTCCTCCCACAATAGCTGAGTATAAGGAACTAACTTCTAAATTTAATCCACCAGGTCCAAAATTGACCTTCAAGGCTTTATTCATGACAAACTGAGAACTTTTGTTTATCAAATATGTGTACTTATCATAAATATAAGCTTTTAAGTAGACTTTGCCATCCTTAAACTCTTTTGATGATATTTCACCTATTTGGAATCTATTATAAAAAATTGGGGTCTCTACTTCTATTAGATCTTCACCCCTTGAAAGAATATTTACATAGTATCCATCAGTGTCTTCTAGTAAACTAGGTTTTGTATCTAATCCTGTAAATTCATATTGGGGGTTTGCATTATCATACTCTTTTAAAGTTTTATATTTTGGATATAACTCTATTTTGTTTCCGCTTAATAAAGTACCAAGTCCAGAGACTTTTGTAAGTGATATAGTAGGTTTTTTTATCCAAAAACTAGTACCCTCTGTTGCAACATATTTTGCAACATCACTATTTACTAAAATATTTACTTTGACACTATTTAAATCATTAATTTCTATTTTAGTTACTTTACCAAGAACTAAACCTTTGTACTCTAAAGGTGTCACTCCCTCTTTTAAATCTTCTGCACTTTTGAAAATAACACTTATATTTGTACCTTTTTTAGTATAACTTTCATAGGCAATCCAACCTAAAATCATTAAAACAACAAGTGGTAAAAGCCAAATAAATGAAATCGACTTATTATCAGTAGTTTTTGGTTCATAAACTAAAGTTTCAATTTTTTCTTCGCTCATCCCAAATAATCCTTGTATCAAATTTATGTGCAGCTATCATAGTCAAAACTACAACACAAGCAAATGCAGTCGCTGCTATTCCACCTTTTATATTAAATACTTCACCAAGATGAATCGTAGATGCTAACATTGCAACTACATAAATATCTATCATAGACCACTTTCCAATTAATTCAATAAAATAATATAGCTTTAATTTTGTTTTATTGGAAAATGGTGTTTTAATCCACAAAGAAACAAATATAAAAAGAAGTACTAAAAGTTTAACTAAAGGTATTATAATACTTGCCGTAAAAATTACAATTGCAATAAAATAATCTCCATAATTAATAAATGAAATAACACCTTGAAATATTGTACTATCTTCTTTTGTTCCAAATTCAGTTATTTCCATCATTGGATAAATCATAGCTAGAATAAAAAGTAATAGTGCAGTAATTACTAAAGCTAAAGAAGTCTGTATTGTATTCTTTACTCTTCTTCTTACGGTATGCCCACATCTAACACATTTAAACTCACTATAGTCTTTTTTTGTATAGACTTTTTGACAGTTTTTACATGATATTAAAATCATTACTCTAACACACTTTTTATATCAAATTTTTTATTAGACATGTAAAATATAAAAAGATAAAAAAGCATAATATAAAACCCAGTATCAAAACTCGTTGCAGAAGTCATTCCCGTAAGTTTGATATATGTAACAATGACCCCGATAATATAAACTTCAATAAAACCCCAGGTTTTAAAAAAATGAAAGCCATCATATAAAATCCTAAAAGAAAATATTTTTCTTTTCATTTTACTTTGAATAAAAACAAATATAATTGTAAAAGAGTTTAAAACTGGAGCTAAAATAATTGTAAATAATACTAGTGCTCCAACAAAAAGGAAATCTTCTTTAAAAAAAATACTAATAGTTCCAATAAGTGTTGTTTTTAGAGTATTTCCATTTAGAGATAAAGTTAATAAAGGATATATATTTAAAAGTACAAAAAGCAATAACGCAGTTATTGCATAATACAAAGAATCAATACTATGTTCTTTATTTTTTATTTTTGAACCACATCTTGGGCATTTGATTTTTTCATTATTGTTTTTTAAAAAAAGTCCACAATGTTTACACTCAATTATCGTATCCATACTAATTATCAAAACCTTTATATTTATGGTATTAATTATACCTATTTATGTATAAAATACAATTTTGCTTAAATATTTAACTATTTTGTACTTTTTATATAACTAAGACATTTATTTTATCTACAAAAAGACATTATTAACTGATACAATGACTTACTCAAAGGAAATAAGATGAAAGTACTACTTACTGGTTCTACTGGATATATAGGAAGAAGGCTAAAGCAAAAACTTCTACAAGATGAAAATATTATTTTAAGATTATTAGTTAGAAATAAAAAATCAATAACTCCTAATTTAGAAAGAAGCGTAGAAATATGTGAAGGTAATAGTTTTGATGTTGAAAGTTTAAAAAAAGCCTTAAAAGATGTAGAAGTAGCTTTTTATTTGATTCACTCTTTGAATAGAAAAGATTACAAAAATCTTGATAAAACTTCTGCACAAAATTTCTTAGATGCTGCTATTTTTTGTGGTGTCAAGAAGATTATTTATTTAGGAGGACTTGGTGTTAAAAATAGTGACACAAGTCAACATCTTCTAAGTAGATTAGAAACAGGAGAAATATTAAGCTCAAGTGATAAGATTCAAACTATATGGATAAGAGCTGGAGTAATTATTGGTTCGGGAAGTGCAAGTTTTGAGATAATAAGAAACCTAACTGAAAAGCTTCCAATTATGACTACGCCAAAATGGGTAAATACAAAAACACAACCAATAGCTGTATTTGATGTATTAAATTATCTTTACTCATCAATATATTTAGAAGAAAAAGGGAATATAACTATTGATGTAGGAGCTGAACAACTAACTTACAAAGATATGATGTTACAAACAGCTACTGCTTTGGGACTAAAAAGGTACATTATTCCTTTGCCTTTTTTATCAATCACTTTATCTTCATATTGGTTAAATCTCTTTACTCCTGTATCTTATGGAGTTGCAAAGGCATTGATTGAAGGACTAAAATCAGAAGCAACTATACAAAACAATAATGCAATAAAATATTTTCCAAATATAAAACCAATCTCTTATATTAATTCAGTTAAAAAAGCTGTTGATGAGATAAGAAATAATCAAGTAGTAAGTAGATGGAGTGATAGATTTGGTAGGGTTTGGGATAAAGACTATACAGAAGAAGTTGCCCATGCAATATATGTAGATAGAAGAGTCGAAGATATTTCAAATCTTTCCCATGAAAAGGTTTACAAATCTTTTATCTCTATTGGAGGTGAATTTGGTTGGTTTGATTATGATTTTTTATGGAAAACAAGAGGAGTTATTGACAAAATGATTGGAGGAGTTGGATTAAAAAGAGGAAGAAGAGACCAATTAAATTTAAGAATAGGTGATAGTTTAGACTTTTGGAAAGTAATTGATGTACAAGAGAATAAAAGACTTCTACTCTTAGCCCAAATGAAACTACCAGGTAATGCTTGGTTAGAGTTTAAAATAGATGATAATAAACTCATTCAATCAGCATACTTTTACCCTAAAGGTTTGTTAGGAAGATTGTATTGGTATATCTTAGTTCCTGTTCACTATTTTGTTTTTACAAATATGATAAAAAGTATTATAAAAAAAAGTAAAACTCTTAGTTAATCAAGTCTTCTGGTTTACCAAAATAGTAACCTTGAGAGTAATCAACTCCTATTTCATTTAAAAGATTAAATATTGTCTCATTTTCTACATACTCTGCAATTGTTAGAATCTTTTGTTTTTTAGCAAAAGAGACAATTGTTTCAATGATATTTCTACTAAAAGAGTCTTTTTCAATATTTTTTACTAAAGAGCCATCTATTTTTAAAATATCTGGTTCAAAATCAAGCAATCTTTCAAAATTGGAATATCCTGCTCCAAAATCATCAATTGCAATCATTACACCTCTTTTTTTAACTTTTCTAATAAAAAGTTTAATACTTCTAAAATCTTTTACATTCTCATCTTCAAGAAGTTCAAAAACAATTCTGTTATTATCTTTTTTGTATTTATCAAGTAGTGTAAAAATCTCTTTTCTTGTTTGCTCTTTTTCTATATCTAAAGCAGATAAATTTATAGAAAGTTTTGTATTTACGAAGTCCAACATTTTAAATGAATTTTCTAAAACTCTTGAAGTAATCTTATTATAATAATTACCTTTTTTAGAAATATTTAAAAACTCAAAAGGAGAGATAACTTCTCCTTTTTCATTAATAAGCCTAACTAAAGATTCATATTTTTCGATTTCTTTTGTTTTATTATTGATTATTGGTTGAAAATAAGAGACGATTTTATAATTATCAAGGGCAATTTTAACCATCTTAATAACTTCAAAATTCTTTTTAGCTTCTTGATTTGTTTTTATTGAAGAATCATTTGAATAATTGATAACTTTATTTTTAGATATAGCCTCTTCAAGACCTGCTCTTGCATCTTCATAAAGACTATATTTTCCACAAGAATAACTGATAATTATATTTAAATCATACTCTATACCATCTATTTCCAAAATAGATTCAGTTACATTTTTTACAAATATCTCGAGATAATCATGTATTTTCATATTTAACTTTTCAAAAGCAAAATAATCAGTTAAAAGAGCATATCTCCCATCACCTAAAGCATATACATCTTCAAAAACATAATTATCAGGTAAATAAGCTAATAAATTTGAAGCAAAAGTTTTTTCTATTTGATCTACTTTTAATATATTGTAAAACTTGTCTAATATATCAAATTCTTCAATTTGCACTAGTATTAGAAGTGATAAGTTATTTAGTTCTATTTTATTTAATAAATGTTTTTTATCATCTAAAACTACATTTACACTATCTCTAAAAGCTATAAACTCTATAATATTTCCATCTAAATCTAAAAGAGGCATTATGGTTGATTTTACATAATATACTTTTCCTGATTTTGAAACATTTTTTAAAATACCATGCCACTCTTTTTTTTCATTTTTTATTGTGCGCCACATCTCTTTATATAATATTGGTGGATTATCTTTGTGTTTTAAAATACTATGCGTATTTCCAACTAATTCTTCTTTTGTATAACCTGTAATTCTACAAAAATTATCACTTACATATGTGATTTTACCTTCAATATCTGTCTTTGAAATTATGTTACTACTATCTATTATCTTTACATATTGATTTAAATAGTTTACATTATTATCAACTTGATATTTACTACATTTGTAATCACATACTTTTTCAATGGTTGCAGAGAATTGTTCTTTTATTATTGGCTTAAAAATATAACCATCTACTGATAATTTTAAACACTCTTGTAATAATGGTACATTATCACCTCCTGAAAAGGCAATAATAGAAAGCATAGGATTTGTCTTCTTCATTTTTTTAACTAACTCTATACAACTTTGTTCTGAAGAATCAATATCTATAAAAAGAATATCGAAATATTTTTCTTTGAGTTTTTCTTCTACATCATGTCCATTAGTTGATATAGTAATAGAAGCAAAGTATTTTTCTAATAACTTTGATATTTTAGAAATAAAATCCTTATTGGTATGTATAAATAGTACTTTTATATTTTTCTGATAATAAGATTCCTCAATTATTTTTGAAAACACCAATAACCTCTTTTATTCATATATAAATTATTTAATATAGATACTCAGAATGGTAACTACTTTGAGTTACCATTCTGACATAAATAATCTTAAAATAACTAAATTAATTAATACTTACCTAAGACTAATTCTTTACTTGCCAAAACCTTACCATCTGAATTTAAGATTGAGATATCAACAGTATAAGTATTTCCCTTACCACCAGAACAAGGAGCTAAATAAGCACCTTCTTGTTTCCCAAATCTAGTACCCGTATGTGCATTTACTACAGAAAAACCTTCATCTAACTCAAAAGTTTCTCCTATTTGAGGGGGAATTTCTACATTTGTAACATCCTCTTCTATATCAAAAGATAAAATACCATGTCCTCCATTATCCATTTTAGTAAAAGTCTTATCATTAAACTTTAAAATAACTTTTTTAGCACCATCTGGAAGATTCTCAATATATAAACCTGGCGTACTTCCAGCTTCCACATTATAATTTGAACATACTTCATCTAGTGGAATTATTTTACCATCCCATTTCTTATCAGTAAAAGAAACTTCTATATCACTTGCTAGTAATGAAGAGGAAAATAAAAGCGATGAAAGTGCACTATAAATTAAAACAAAAACTTTTTTCATGGGTAACTCCTTAAGAAATTAATTAATGATTATATCATATATTTTTTTTCAGCATAGCTGTTGTAGTATTGTTTTTCAAAAAGATAAAAAGGTAAATAATGAATTATACTATTACAGAAGGTTCATTTGGGCAAAGACCAAATGTAGCTTTACCAAATCCTAAAATATTAGAAGTTTTAGGTGAAGATGGCATGAGGGAAATGATTGCGAAACATTATGATTTTTTGGTAGAAACAGAAATAAAAGGACTCTTTCCTTCTACAAAAGAAGGACTTGATGCAGCCAAAAAACATGCAGCTGATTTTTTTATACAAATTTGTGGAGGACCTAGATATTTTGATCACTCAAGAGGAGCTCCAAGAATGGTAGCAAGACACTCTCCTTTTAAAATTGACTCAAATGCAAGAATAATTTGGCTTGAAAATTTTGCAAAAGCAATTGAAGAGACAAATTTAGATGAAGAGTTAAAAAAATCATTTTGGGAATATATAGATATTTTTTCTATTTGGATGGTAAATTCTAGTGATTTACCTCACTCTATGTTTAAGATGTAAATTTGTACTTTAGCTATTTTCCAATAGCTAAAGCACATAATAGTTTTATTTTTTTGTAGTATTAATCCCTGGATTTTCAGGTGTACCTATATAATCACTTACTTGGTTATTCTCATATTTAAAAAAAGAATAGACAGCACCTAGAACAATAAGCCCTACTATTATAAGTCTTATTGTATTTCTTTTACTTTTTGATTCTTTTCCATTATAGTCATCTATTTTATTTAAACTTGGTTCATTATTCATATTACTTTTCATAATTAATCCTTTTATTGTTTTCAATCATTATACATCAATTTCATTAACAAAAAGTTATAATCTCAACTTATAATAAAGAGACCATCATTTGATTAACTGTAATTGCTATTTCTTTGATGTCTTTATTATCCTTTGTTAGAAAGATATCAAGATTTTCTCTTACTTTATAAAACGACTCACTTTCATTATTTATAAAGTTAGTAAAAGCTACAGCTGGTTCTTCATTTACCCTTTGAAAATTTAATATCTTTTTAGTGTAATCAACAACAATAAACTCTATAAATTGTAAAACTTGATTTCTCAGAACCATATCATTTTTAGAAGTTATTTCTACTTTATTAAGTGAGAAAATAATATCTAAGATATTAAACTCATGAATAAGTGAATAAAACAATATAATTACATCTTTAAATGAGTGATTTGTACTCTCTTTTATAACTATTGCAGGAATTGCAAATCTAAGATAATCAATCACAGAAAAGAAAAGATTAAACTCATCATCTTTGTCAATTAAGTTTTCTACTTTTTGATTATGCACTTCTTTTAACAAAGTAAATAATTCAACTTTGTGATCTAAAATATGAGTGGCATCTAACTGATTCTTTTTAAGATATTTAACCATCCATTTAGTACTTGCATATAAAATGTACTCTAATTTATTTATTAATCTATATTGTTCATCAACATTCATAATGTAATCTTGTTGATAGATTTTTTCTCGTATTTCTTTAGCTCCAAATAGTTGTTTTGCTACCAAATATGATTTAATTTTTAATAAATATCTTTCATTTCCTAATTTTTCATAATCGCTAACAAAAGTACTTCCTTGGGCATTTACAATTATATCAGCCATCATAGTTGCAATAATTTCTCTTTTTAGTGGATGATTTATTATCTCATGTTCATAGGCTCCAACAAATGATTTTGGGAAATATCTATATAAGAACTGCAAGGCAAATTGGTCATCTACTAAAGTTGATTCAAGTAACACTTTTTTCAGAAATATTTTTGAATAAGATAAAAGTGAACACAATACTGGTCTTACTATTGAGCCATTTATATCTATTATCTCATTGATATTTTCATTTTTGGGAATATAAAAAGCTGCCCTGTTAAAAGCTGGTATATTATTATCTAATACTTCAATTACTTTTAAAAAGTCATTTAAATATTTTCTTGAAAACCTTTCATCAATAGATATAGCTAAGGCTTGATTATAATTACTATCTAAAACCAATTTTACAACTTGCTCTGTCATTGAGTTTAGAGTTGCTTGAGAATCTTCTTTACAAATATTTTCTTTACTACTAATCATATTTAGTAAGATTTTTAAATTTACTTCATGATCTGAAGTATCAACACCTGCAGCATTATCTATACCATCTATATTGATTCTTCCTCCACCTAAAGCATACTCTATTCTTGCTTTTTGTGTAAAACCTAGATTTCCACCTTCACAAACAATTTTTGCTTTTAGATTATTTGCATCAACTCTTACTGCTTCATTTTGTTTATCACCTATATCTAGTGAGTTTTCATCGCTTGCTTTTACATAAGTTCCAACTCCTCCATTAAACAATAAATCTACAGGCATAGTAAGAAGCATAATACAAAGCTCTTCGCCACTAACTATTTTTTTAGTAGTTCCTACAAGCTTTTTAATTTCTAGTGTTAATTCTATTTCTTTTTCACTTCGTAAAAATATTCCACCACCTGCTGAAATCAATTTTTTATTATAATTTTTCCAACTTCCATTTTTAGATTCAAAAAGTCTTTTTCTCTCTTTGAAACTTTGAACAGGATCTGGTGTAGGGTCAATAAAAATCTCTTTATGTCCAATAGCTCCATAAAGAATAAATTTATCTGATTCGATTAATCCATTCCCAAAAACATCACCATTCATAGATCCAATTCCCATGACAGTAGTATTATCTTTATAAATATCAATTCCCTCTTCGATAAAGAATCTTTGACTTGATTTAAGTGAGCCACGAGCAGTGATTCCTAACTCTTTATGTCCATAACCATTACTTCCACCACTAGCAAAGGCATCACCTAACCAAAACCCTCTACTAATAGCAATCTCATTTGCCACATCACTCATATCAGCAGTTCCTTTATCAGCAGCAACTACAAAATAAGCATCATCACCATCATAACAAACAAGATTTTTATCTTTTACAACTTTTCCATCAACTAAATTGTCTACCAAATCAAGATTAGCATTGATAAACATTGTATATACTTCTTTGAAGTATTCTTTTGTAACTTCACTTGTCTCTTTTTTTATGACAAATCCACCCTTGGCACCATCAGGAATAATTATAGAGTTCTTACCCTCTTGGGTAATCATAAGTGATTTTATCTCTTGTCTATAATCATCATGTCTATCACTCCATCTAAGACCACCTCTTGAGATGTGAGTCATTCTTAAGTGGATACCAAAAAAAGATTCATGATAAATAAAATTCTCTAAATTTGGTTGTAGTCCTTTAAGATTTTCTCCAAATTCTGCTGTGTTTATTTTAAAAGCAATTGTTTGTTTATCTAAAAAATAACTTGTTCTTAAAAGTGAGTCTAAAAATGATAATGTTAGTTTTAAAATCTTATCATCTATTATTTGTGGAATTTGTTTGATTTTGTCTTCTATTTTTTCTTTTAACTCTTTAAGTTTTGTATCTCTTTTTTTTATACTTGGGTCAAATTTCATATAGAAATAATCCACAAAAAGCTTAGTAATATCATGATGTGTAATATATATATTTAAAATCGTCACAGAATTTATAGTGAGAAATGCTTGGTCAATATACTCAATCATTGCTCTTACAAGGTTTATTTTTCTTTCATCAAAGTTTTCATTATAAACTAGTGAAAAAACTCTTGAATGTTGCATACATTCATCACTTACAACTTTTGTAATAATATTTTCTAAATTATTTTTTGCATTTAATATTTTTTCTATGTCATCGTTTTTTTGTAACTTTAGATTAAACCTTGAAACAAAAATTTGGTCTTTTCCATTTTGGACATTGTAAGTAACTTCATCAATAATCAAAAAACCAATATCATGTAATATTGGAGTAACTAAAGACAAATATAACTGATGAGTAGAAAATATCTTTATATCAATAGAGTCCTTTTCTTTTATTATGTTTGTAACAATTTTATCAGTTAGAACTTGGTTGAACAACTCATCGGAAATCTCTAAATCTTCGGGTCTCAATAATTGAGAGCATACTGCATTCATATCTGAAGAGGTCATATAAATCCTTTCGTTTTTCTTTATACAATACTACATGCAAAAGATTAAAGGGAAGTTAAAACTAAGTACTAATAAGAAATTTTTGGGCGCTAACTAAGCTTATAATATCTTCTGCTTTTAATTCAATATCTAAGCCTCTTTTACCACCACTTACAAAGATTGTCTCATAATTAAATGCACTTTCATCAACAAGAGTTTTTAGTCTTTTTTTCTGACCTAATGGTGAAATTCCCCCAAGTAAGTATCCTGTGACTTTTTGAGCTTCATCTTTATTTGCCATTTGTGCTTTTTTTACTTTAAAAGCATTTGCCACATCTTTCAAACTTAGTTGTTTAGATACAGGTATTACACAAACAACTAACTCTTTTGGTGTTAATTCCACCAATAAAGTTTTAAATACCCTATTCTTATCAAGATTTAATTTACTAACTGCTTCTTCTCCAAAGTCTGTACAAGCTGGGTCGTGGTCATATTTATGTATTTTAAAATCACATTTGTTTTTTTTAAGTAATCTAATTGCTGGTGTCATCTAAAATAAATTCCTTTTTTATCATCTCTTTTCCATTTATTATAATAGAAATATGGTGTTTGCCTAAATAGTGTTTTCGAGTAGTCATGTTTTTAAAACTCTGTTTTTTTATAAACTTTTTATTTTTTGATTTTACCTCATTTTGACTTATCATAAATACTTTTTTATTATGTGCCCTATTTGATTTTAAATAATACATTCCATACTCAACTCTAATATTCCCAAGTTCTTCATCTGAAACAAGTTCAAAAGAGAAGTTTAAATAATCATCAACTTTTACAACTTCATCACAACTAAAATTTGAAATATTTACATGATGTGATTTTCCAAAAGAGAATAATTCCAATATCTCTTCATCACCTTTTTTAAGTAAAGTTCGAGAAGCATGCTTACATATCCAATCAAGTTCTTTGGAAACTCCAAGATGGTTTTTAACAAACTCAATCACAAGATGTGGATTATCTTTTGAAATATCATTAAGATTATTTGCTACAGATTTTTGCACATATTTACTCTTATCATTTTTAAGAAGTTCAATTATCTCAAAGACCTTTGATGGATTTGCTTTAAATCTAGGAAGTGCCACAGCCCAAGGAAGTCTAGGGCGACACCCCTCACTGGCAAGTCTTCTAATATGTTCATTTGAACTTTTAGCCCAAAATTTCATTTGCTGCATAGTTCTATCTTCATACTTCAATATAAATGCTCTTATTGCAAACTCAGAACTAGAATCAATTGTAAAGACTTCTAGTGCATCCATAGAGTTCTCAAAATCATCTAATCCATAAACTTCCACAAAGTCTTGAAAAAACATAGCTTCAAAGCCACTAAAATCTTTTGATGTAGGTTTTAATATCTCAAGTTGCTTTTTATAAGGCAAGAGTAAATACTCATTAAGTGCAACTGCAATATGTCGCATTCGCATCTTTAACTCAAGGTTTTCCCAAGTGGAGTTAAATATAGAGTTTATAAAACTATCGCTATCAAACTCTTGATAATTTTCTTTTATTTTAAAAGCTATATTTTTTATATATTCTCTTGTATATACATTTTTTAGTTGTTCTGACATCTTCTCTTCTTTTTAATCTAGTTTAGATAATAAATCATTTGCACTTATATTTATCTTAGAAAATGCAAACCATTTTTTACCAAGGTCTTTAATACTAGCACCTAGATGATAAACTTTTTTTTTATCAATTATCAAAAATCTGTCATGGGATTCTTTAAAAGTTTTTAGAGTGATATTATCATACTGTTTTGAATATTTTACAAAATCTAATTTTAATTGCTTTGAAATAGTATTTGTAAATATTGTCACTTTTATATCTGGAACTTTTGAAAAAAGTGTAAAAGTTGTATCATCTATATAATTATCAATAAGTATTATCTCTTCTTTTGCCGTTCTTAATAAATCAGATACAAAACTATGAGCATCATAAACTTGCCCATCAAAAAATATGCCTTGCTTGATTTTCAAACTATTATCCTCTAGTCTTGATGAGATAGCATCAACCTTATTCTTTAAGATATTTACATCTTTTTCTAATAATACAAATCTTTCATTAGTGATTTTATCACTATTTATTACATAGCCATTTTGAATATAATTTTTTAGAATTGAAGTTGCCCATTGTCTAAATTTTGTTGCTTTTGATGAACTTATTCTATATCCAACTGAAATTATTGCATCGAGATTATAATGCTTAATAAGACGAGTTACTTTCCTTTTCCCCTCTTGACGAACTACCGAGAAATTCTCGGTAGTTGAATTTTCATTTAATTCTATTTCTTTATAGATATTTTTTAAATGCAGTCCAATATTATCTGTACTTGTACCAAATAATTCTGACATTTGAGATTGTGTAAGCCAAATTGTTTCTTCATTTACAGAAACTTTTAGTTCCAATTCTCCATCATTATAAACTACTATATTAGATATATCATTCATAAGAGTACCTTTTAAGATTTGTTGATTTTGAACTATAGCGTAGAAAAAATGGGCGGGTTAAAAATATTGCAGATTGAAATATTTTTATAAATTATTTTTAATAATGATAAAATAAGAAAATTTACCTTAGAGGAATCTAAAATATGCCATTACCAAAAATATTAATAGAGCATTGTATTTTTTATCCATTGGAAAATTGTAAAAACATTGAACTTATGATTTTAAAAGGTCATTTGGCTTTAGAGTTATTAATGTCATCTATTATTCTAGATAAAAATCAAAGTTTTTATAGAAAGGCTACTTTTATCCAAAATATTAATGAACTAGAATTTATTGGAAAATCACTATTGGAATTAAATGATATTCGTAATAAATTAGCCCATGAATATTCATTTGATGTTGAAAAATCTGATATACTAGAATGGTCAGAAAAAATAATAAATTCCCTTGAATATAATAAATTTGCAAAGCATACAAAAAAAATGAAAATTGCTCATGCTTTTTCTGCATTAGCAGTTAATATTTATGAATATAGTTTAATTAAAGGAAAATAAAATTTACACCCCAGAGGTTGAATCTCCACTTTTATTAATAAATCTTTTTTTATCATAAACACCTAAAGGTATTCGTTTCTCTTACTTTGTGTGGACAAAGTAAGCAAAACCACCAACGGTTTCGAAGCCCTTTGGGTTTCTTCACTTATTGTTTTATCTTTTCTGTCTTGCAAAACTCATAAATAAATATGCATTTAGCATATTTATTTATTCAAACAGTTGCAAGCCTTTTTCGAAAAGATAAAACAAACGCTCAGCTTCTGTAAATGTTGGAATAAAAGGTGGAATAAGGACATTTACATTTTTGATTTGTTTAGATTATTTGCTTTTATTTCCTCTTTATTACATTAGATAGTTTATACTTTTAAAATCGAGAATTATCAACCGAAGGAATTTCTTGCTACATCTACAGAAGCCGGAATATTTCAAATAATTTATGGTAAAAAGTGAGGAGATGTTTGAGCGTAAAAAAAGAGTGATAAACTCACTCTTTTAGCGAGTCCCGCAACGCAATAAATTCTTTGAAATATGTAGGGAACCCGAAGGGCTTCGCAGCCGTAGTTGTTTTTGCTTACTTTTTGTCAATACAAAAGTAAGAAGAGCGAAGAGGTTTACCTCTTCAAGAGAGTGCTATTTTTTATTTCCCTTATAAAGCTCAATAATCTCCTCCTTACTCAATTCCCTTTGAACCTTATCACTTTCTTTTTTCACCAAAAGTCCAAACTCTTTAGCTTCCTCTTTATCCAAAGTATCTCCAAAAAACTCACTTATGATAAAAGCAACTCCTCCTTTTCCTGATTGAGAATTCACTCTAATAACATCTTCATATCCCCTTTTTATATCTTTTGGGTCTATTGGTAAATACGGTACATTCCACTCTTGGCAAGAGTTTTCTCTATAAAAGTCAATTCCTTTTTTGATAGCATCTTGATGTCCACCACTAAAGGCAGTAAAAATCATATCTCCTACATAGGGGTGTCTTGGATTTATATTTAACTTTGTTAAATCTTCATACATCTTTTTTACTTCATCGACAATTGATAAATCAAGTTTAGAATCAATACCTTGTGAATGTAAATTAAAAGCAAAATTTACTAAGTCTAAATTTCCTGCTCGCTCACCATTTCCAAACAGTGTTCCCTCAATTCTATTTGCTCCTGCTAAAACTGCAAGTTCTGCTGAGGCTACTGATGTTCCTCTGTCATTGTGAGGATGAACACTTATTATAAGTGATTCTTTATTGTTTAAATTATTGCACATCCACTCTATTCTATCGGCGTAAATATTTGCAGTACAAGCTTCTAGGGTATTTGGCAAGTTTATTATCATCTTGTTTTGTATTGTTGGGTTTACTACATCGATTACTTTATTACATATTTTTACTGCAAACTCTAAATCTGTTTGAGAAAAACTTTCTGGGGAATAATCATATGTAACATTACCCTCAAAATCTTTTGTTAGTTCTACTAAGTATTTCATAGACTCAACTGCCATGTTTACTATCTCTTCATCAGTTTTATTAAACACCACTCTTCTTTGAAACTCATTTGTGGGATTGTATAAATGAAATATTCCATTTTTCACTCCTCTCATAGCTTCAACACTTCTTTTTATCCACTCTTTTTTTGCTGGAATCAATACTTGAATAGCAACATCATCAGGTATTAGATTCTCTTCAATTAATTTTCTTGTAAAATTAAAATCAGTATCACTAGCACTTGGATAAGAAACTTCTATTTGTTTAAATCCCATCTTTACTAAAGTATTAAAATACTCTAACTTTTGCTCGATATTTAAAGGATTTACCAAAGCTTGGTTTCCATCTCTTAAATCAACACTTCCATAAATAGGTGCTTTTGTGATTTGATTATTTGGCCAAGTTCGTTCGAAATCTTTGACAATAGGATATTGTCTATATTTTTTATAAGTCATTTTATTCTCCATGATTTTATATATTTTGCAAATATTTGCGACTAAAAATGATAAGGGGGTTGGTTTGAAAATTATTTTGAGAGTAAGAGGATTGAGAGTAGATTATTTGTTTGAATATGATTATATTGTTTTATACTATTCATAGTTTCTCCTTTTATTTACCTAAGTATATAAAATAAAAGAATTTAAATCTTGTACAAAATTAACATTTACGAAAGTATATTTTTTTGAAACTCTTTAGGGGTAAGTTGAAACACTCGCTTAAAACTTCTATTTAAATGGCTTTGGTCAAAAAAACCACTTTGTAAAGCAACTTCAATGATGGGCAAATTTGAGTTTAAAAGTTCTTTTGCCTTGTGAACTTTCTTATTAAGTATATATGCATGAATGGGTAAACCAAACTCTTTTTTAAAGACTCTTATTAGATGAACAACTGTTATATTAAACTCTTTTGATATATCTTCTAAAATAATATCTTCCAAAAAATTTTTATCAAGATAATTTTTTATTTTCATAGATAAAGAGTTTTTTTCTACTTCTTCTATATTTTTTTTTAAAGAAAAAGTACTTAGACAAAACTCAATAAAAAGTTCTTCTTTTTCTAATAAAGAAATATCCTTAGCCAATAATATTTCACATAAATTTATAAAACTATTCTTATCATCTTGTAAAAAAGTGTAATCAAAAGATATGCCTAAGTTCAAACTTTCTAAGTAATTTTTATCTATATATAATACATATCCATCTTTGACACTTTTACTATTTAGTATTGCATTGTGGATTATATTTGAGTTGATTATTGCTATGCTATTTGGAGTTAATATTTTAGAAGAGTCATTAAAATTTATATTTAATGAGCCCTCTTTTATGGCTGTAATTGTAAGTTCTTCATGTAAATGCATTTTTTCACATTGGCTTATGTCTTTTATATATCTTAATTCTAAAAAATCTAACTTTTTATTTTTGAAGATTTTTGTATTCATTAACTCACAATTATTTTTACAATATTAGCAACAAGCATAAAAATAAGTACAAATACAAGTACTTTTTTTATAAACTCTTCTCCACCTCTTATTGCATAATGACTTCCCACATAAGATCCTGCAATATTTGCTAATCCCAAAACAATGGCAACTCCCCATAATACTTTTCCTGCAAAAATAAAAGCAATAGCAGAACCTACATTTGTAGCGAAGTTTAAAGGTTTAGTTGAAGCTGTTGCAACTAAGTAATCAAGATGTAAAAATTTTTTCATAGAAATAGTCATATAAGTTCCTGTTCCAGGACCTAATAAACCATCATAAAATCCAATTGGTGCAGTTGCCAATATTATATTTTTATTAGTTACTTCTGTTTTTTCTTCAACTATTTTTTTACTTTTTTTAAATAGGAAAATCATAGCAACAGGAATAGCTAAAATAATAGCCCATTTTATAAATTCATCTGGTACATACATAACTAATATACTTCCAATATAAGAAGCCACCAAACAAGGAATAATAGCAATACTTACAACTTTCCAAGATATCTTTTTACTTATTGCATATTTAATTGTTGCCATTAAAACACCAACTAAACCAGCCATTTTATTTGAAGCTAAAACATGAATAGGAGATAAACCACTTAGAAGCAATACAGGAACTTGAACCATTCCACCACCACCTGCAATTGAGTCAATATATCCAGCCAAAAATCCAGCAATAACAAAACCTATTACCCAATAAAGAGTAATATCAGCAAAAAGTTCCATAGGGAATCCTAATAAAAATATGGTCTAGAAAAAGATAGCATAAAGCTATCTTTTATATTAAGCGAATGCAGGTTCTAAGAAAGGAATAATTTGTTTTTTTCTTGATAAACAACCATCAAGCCATACTTTTCCATTTTCAAGTTTTACATCAAATGCTTTTTCAAAAATTGAAGGATCTTCTGAAGATACTAAAACTTCAGAACCTTCTTTCATAATATCAGTTAATAATAAACAAGCTGTATGTAAGCCATTTTCAACTCTTAATTTATCTAAATCAGCTTCTAATTCATCTTTTACACTATCAAAGATAGCTAAATCAATTACTTCAAGTTGACCAATACCAACTTTTGTTCCATGCATATCAAAAGGTTTATAATCTCTTAAAATCAAATCTCGTACAGGTACACCTTCAACTGCTGATTTTACTTTAAACATCTCCATTCCTAAAGCTCCAAAATCTTCAACACCAGCTATTTCTGCTAATTCTTTTACAGCTTTAATATCAACTGGTGTACATGTTGGTGATTTGAAAATAACAGTATCAGATAAAATTGCACACATCATTATTCCAGCGATATTTTTTGGAATCTCAACTTTATGAAAGTCATACATCTCTTTTACGATTGTATTTGTACATCCAACAGGTCTAATCCAACACTCTAAAGGAGTTGAAGTAGTAATATCACCTAGTTTGTGATGATCAACTATACCGACAACTGTTGCTTTATCCAAGTCAGCTGGAGCTTGTCCTCTATCTGAATAATCAGTAATAAAAAGTTCACATCCTGCAAACTCAGTTTTAAGCTCAGGTGCTTCAAATCCAAATCTATCTAAGATAAATTGAGTTTCAGGAGAAACTGGTCCTTGTCGTGCTGGAATCGCTTCTCTTCCTATTTTGTTTAATAAATATCCTAAAGAAAGTGCTGAACAAATTGAATCTGAGTCAGGAGTTGTGTGTCCACATGTATAAATTGCCATAAAAAATTTCCTATTTTAAGTTTTCGTGATTTTATCTAAAATTATGTTATTTTACTTTTAAATAAAAAACAACTTTTATTTATTAATTTGGGCATTAATTTAATTCTTTATAATAAAAGAGAATATCAAAAATCTTTTAATTAAGTTACTAAAATCTTAGCAGGAAGATTTATCAACGAAAATAAAGAATATTTTTCGCATAATGAATACAAATTAAATTAAGGAGTTAATATGTTAAAAAAAGAAATCTCAGATGCCTTAGTGTTACAATTAAACAAAGAATTCCAATCGTCTTATATTTATTTGGGTATGTCAGCTTATGCTTCAAAAATTGGATTAAATGGTTCATCAAGTTGGTTTTTGGTTCAATACCAAGAAGAAGTTGCTCATGCAATGAAGTTATTTAAGTACCTAGAAAACCAAGAAGTACATGTAACTTTACCTAAAATAGAAGAGGCAAATGTAGACTTTAAATCAATTCTAGACACATTTAAAAAAGCTTTAGCACATGAAACTAAGATGAGTGCAAATTTAAATGAATTAAGTGATTTAACAATGAAAAATAAAGATCATGCCACATACAATATGCTTCAATGGTATGTAACAGAACAAGTTGAAGAAGAAGCCACTCTAAATACAATTATAGACAAAATTAAACTTGTAGGAGACAATGGATATGGTCTTTATGCCATTGATCAAGAATTGGGTGCAAGAACTTTTATTGATCCAACAACAAAAGCTTAATCAAACACTAAAAGCCCTATTTTTATGGGGCTTTTACTCTTTATTAAAAAAATAATCTTATATTCGATACAATATAAATTCTTCATAGCTTATTTAGGAGCATTTATGACAAAAGTCACTACTTATTTACTTACACTATTTATAACACTATTTTTGACAGCTTGTTTCAATGAAAAAGACAATAGCACAAGACTTTATGGAAATGTTGATTTAAGAACTGTTTCATTGGGATTGAGAGTTTCAGGAAAAATATCAAAGCTCTATTTTGATGAGGGACAAGAAGTCAAAAAAGGTGATTTATTAGCTTCTGTTGATAAGGATTTATATCAACAATCACTTGATGAAATTCAAGCTCAAATTAATATACAAAAAATCCAAATAAAAAAGCTAGAAAATGGATATAGAAAAGAAGAAATAGCAAAAGCTAAAGCTTCATTATCTAAAAGTTCTGCTGTTTTAAATAAAGCCCAAATAGATTTAAAAAGATATAACAAACTTCTCAAAACAAATTCAATCCCTGTAGAAAAACATGATGAAATTTTACTTTCATACAATAGTGCAAAAGCACAATATGATTATGATAAAAACAACTATGAACAACTACAAAATGGTTATCAAAAAGAAGATATCCTATCGGCTCGTGCAAAATTACAATATTTACAAGTGCAAGAAAAAGAGGCAAAAATTCATCTAAATGATACACAATTATTTGCTCCAAATGATGGCACAATATTAACAAGAGCATATGAAGTAGGAGCCATAGTACCACAAGGTGCTTCAATTATGGAAATTGCTTTAGAAAATGAATATTGGGTGAGAAGTTATATAGATGAAAAGTATTTAGGAGTAATAAAACCTAATATGCAAGCAAAAGTTTATACAGATTCAAGACCAAACAAACCATACAAAGCAATTGTGAGTTTTATCTCACCACAAGCAGAATTTACACCTAAAAGTGTACAAACACAAGAGTTAAGAACACAACTTGTATATCGTGTTCGACTAATATTGCAAGAACATGATAACTTTATTCAACAAGGAATGCCAGTAACCATAGAGTTTGACAATTTAGGTAAAGACAAATAAAAATGTCATTAGTTGTTGCGAAACAAATTACAAAAACATTTAACAAAATTCCTGCTATTTCAAAACTAGATATAAACATAAAAAAGGGAAAAATAACAGGACTTGTAGGACCAGACGGAGCAGGGAAAACTACTCTTATTAGACTTATGACTGGACTTCTAGATGCCGATGATGGAGAGTTAAAAGTTTTGGATTATTCTTTACCAAAAGATGCAGACAAAATACAAAGTAAAATCGGATATATGCCTCAAAAATTTGGGTTATATGAAGATTTAAGTGTTTTAGAAAATCTCACTTTATATGCAAACTTGCAATCTATTCCAAAAGATGAACAAAAAAAAAGAATCAATGAATTATTGGAATTTATCAACTTGGGCAAATTCAAATCATTTCTTGCCAAAAATTTATCTGGTGGAATGAAACAAAAACTAGGTCTTGCTTGTGCTTTGATAAAAAAACCAGAGCTTTTACTTTTAGATGAGCCAGGTGTTGGAGTTGACCCAATTTCTAGAAAAGAGTTATGGGCAATTGTTAATAAATTGGTTGAAGATGATGTGGGAGTTGTTTGGAGTACAGCTTATCTAGATGAAGCAGAACTTTGTGATGAAGTAATACTTTTAAATGAAGGTTCTATTTTATTTGAAGGAATTCCAAAAGACTTAAGCAAAACCATGGAAGGCAAGGTTTTCAAAATAGTAGGAGATATAAAAGATAAAAGACAAACACTAAGATTGGCACTAAAATATGAGCAAATAAAAGATGGGGTAATCTTAGGAAATAGTATCAAACTAATTTGTGAAAATAAAGAAAGTTTACCAACTCTTGAAAAACTAGAAGCCCAAAATTGCACTTATGAAGATATGCAGCCAAATTTTGAAGATGGTTTTATAAATATTTTAAAAGGTAACTTTGATGGAGAATCATTATTAGCAAAACAAATGGGAGAGTTTGAAGAAAATGAAGGTACTTTAATTGAAGCTTCCCATCTTACTAAAACTTTTGGAAGTTTTAAAGCTACAGATGATGTAAGCTTTAAGATAAAAAGAGGCGAAATCTTTGGATTTTTAGGACCAAATGGAGCAGGAAAATCAACTACATTTAAAATGTTATGTGGGCTTGTAAAACCCACAAGTGGGGAAGCGCATGTTTTAGGAATGAGTTTAGAAACCTCTTCACATAAAGCTCGTAGCAAGATTGGATATATGTCTCAAAAGTTTTCACTTTATGGAGATATTTCTGTTTATGAAAATCTAAAATTTTTTGCAGGAGTTTATGGCTTAAGAGGAAAACAAAAAAAAGAAAAAATAGATAGTATGATTCAAATCTTTGAGTTAGAAAAATATAAAAAAACAGCTTCTAAAACTTTACCATTAGGATATAAACAGAGACTTTCACTTGCTTGTGCTGTTATGCATGATCCAGTAGTGCTTTTTCTAGATGAACCAACTTCTGGAATTGATCCACTTACAAGACGAGAGTTTTGGAACCACATCTATGCAATGGTACAAAAAGGTATGACTATAATGGTAACAACCCACTTTATGGATGAAGCTGAATATTGTGACAGAATAGCTTTGATTTATAAAGGTAGAGCAATAGCTTTGGATACTCCATATAATCTTATTAGCCAAGTTGGTTCAAATGCTACGATGGAAGATACTTTTATTGAACTTATTAAAAGAGAAGAAGATGATAATGAATAAACAACGGTTATCAGCCCTTTTTATCAAAGAGAGTTTACAAATTATTCGAGACCCAAGTGCATTAATCATAGCTTTTGTTTTACCACTTATGCTACTTTTTTTGATGGGTTATGCTATTTCCTTAGATTCAAAACATATTCCAGTGGGAATTGTCATTGAGAAAAACTCTGCCCATACTTCTAGTTTAATAAAAGCTTTTCAAGCTAGTGAAAGCTTTGATGTTCAAATAGCAAAGGATAGAAGAGCTTTTGTAAAACAACTACAAGAGGGAAAATTAAGAGCCATGATTGTAGTTCCTGCAACTTTTGATAAAGATATTTTAAAAGGTGAGCCCAAAATACAAATTATCACAGATGGAAGTGAACCTAGTATTGCAAATTTTGTTATTAAATATAGTTTTGCTTTATGGCAAAATTGGCTTGAATATGAAAAACTCTCAACAAAGGCAAATATTGATATTCAAACAAGATATTGGTTTAATGCACCTTTATTAAGTAGTTATTTTTTACTTCCAGGTTCTATTGCTATAACTTTAACACTTATTGGTACGCTTTTAACTGCTTTAGTAGTAGCAAGAGAGTGGGAAAGAGGTACAATGGAAGCTATAATGTCAACTCCTATTACAATTTTAGAATTGCTTTTAGGAAAGCTTTTACCATACTTTGTTTTAGGCCTTTTTTCACTTCTTATTTGTGTACTTATTACTTTATTTTGGTTTGAGATTCCATTTAGAGGTTCATATTTACTTTTGTTTTTGACTTCCAGTGTCTATTTATTTACAGCACTTAGTATTGGTTTACTTATCTCAACTTTAGCAAAAAATCAATTTGTTGCAGCACAAATGGCTTTAATCATAGGTTTTTTACCTGCTATGATTTTATCTGGATTTATTTTTCAAATAAGTAGTATGCCATCTTGGTTACAGTTTTTAACACATATCATACCAGCAAGATATTTTATAAATATACTACAAACACTCTTTTTAGCAGGAGATATTTATGAAATCATTATTCCAAATACTCTTTGGATGTTGGGGATTGGTCTGTTTTTATTTGGAATTATTTTTATTATTACTAAAAAGAAGTTAAGCTCATGATTTATCAATTAATATCTCTTATTAGAAAAGAATTTTTAGCCATTTGGAGTGATAAGCGTTCTCGTATTGTGATTATTGTACCACCTATTATTATGCTTGTTTTATTCTCTTTTGCAATAACTATGGAAGTTAAAAATATCAATATAGGTGTTTTAGACAGGGACAATTCAACCCAAAGTCAAGAACTGATCCGTACTTTAAAATATAGTGACCGTTTTACACAAGTACTTTATTTAAAAAGCTACGATGATTTAAAAGAGAAAATAGATTCTCAAGAAATCCTAGCTGGAATTGAGATACCTCAAGATTTTGCAAAGAATATGCAAAAAGGCAAAACTGCAAACATAGGAATTATTGCAGATGGAAGGAAATCAACAAGTGCTCAAATTGCAGTTGGATATGTTCAACTTAGCATTAATAATTTCTTTTCAAAAAATAAAGATACCTTAGTAGTTCGAAATTGGTACAATCCAAATTTAGAGAATTTTTGGTGGATACTTCCAAATTTAGTTGGAAGTTTAACTATACTTATTGCTTTGATTTTAACTTCATTATCAGTTGCTAGAGAGAGGGAACTTGGAACTTTTGAACAAATATCAGTAGCACCACTTAGTCCTACAATTTTAATCATTGGAAAAACTATTCCTCCTATGATTATTAGTATATTAGAAGCTAGTATTATTTTTTTAAGTGCTATTACATTTTTTGGTGTTCCTTTTATTGGTTCACTTAGTATTTTAATAGTTTCAATTTTTGCTTTTGTATTTTCGGTTGTTGGTTTTGGTTTATTTATATCTTCTATTTCTTCAACTCAACAACAAGGGATTTTAGGTGCTTTTATACTTTTAGTACCTTCAATTTTAATGTCTGGATTTGCAACACCTATTGAAAATATGCCCCAATGGCTTATCCCTTTTACAAATTTTATTGCACTAAAATATTTTTTGATACTTTTAAAAGGTCTATTTTTAAAAGATATCTCTTGGGAAATTGCAATCTGGGAGATTTTGCCCATGATTGCACTAGGAGTTGTTACACTTATTATTGCAACTTGGTTTTTCAAAAAGAAAGTAACTTAAGCAATACTCTCTTTTTTTACTAAAGTAGTTTCAAACCCTTGGCTTGGATGAAGAGGAACTAAAAAAGATAAAATAAAAGATGCTAAACCAATAAGTGCACCAATTATAAAAACAAGTGAATGGGAATATAACCAAATTAAACCTAAGAAAAATGGTAAAAATACAGCTGCAATGTGATTTATAGTAAAACTAACAGCACTAGCACTTGCTATATCTTTTGGATCTGCAATTTTTTGAAAATATGTTTTTAGAGCAATTGCCATTGAAAACAGTAAATGATCAATAATATATAAGAAAAATGCAAAATAAATATTTTCAACAAAAGCATAAGATGTAAAAACTAGCATTAGCCCAATATATTCTATTTTTAAAGTAGTTGATTCCCCTACTTTTACAATAAACTTACCAATTTTTGGTGCAAGATATATATTTAAAATAGCATTAATAAAAAGTAAAGTCACCATATTTTCAATATCTAAACCAAATTTCTCTACAAGTAAAAATCCAGCAAATACTACAAATATCTGTCTTCTAGCCCCTGCAAAAAATGTTAAAATATAAAAAAGCCAATACTCTTTTTTTATAACTAATTTTTTCTCTTGTACCACATCATCTTTAAAATGTTCAAATCCTATCCAAGCTATTATGGCAATAAGTGAAGTAATCAAACCAAAAAATGCATAAACATACTTGTACTCTACACTATAAAATTTCATCATAATATATATTAAAACAAATACGATAAGAGAAGTAACAGATCTAGCCGCTGTAATTTTTCCTAAAACTATTGGAGCTTTTGCCTTATCAAGCCATTGTAAAGATAGTGATTGATTTAAAGTTTCTAAATAATGAAACCCAATAGACATCAAAATTGTAGTTAAATATAAACCCAAAGCACTAGGATAAAGTCCAGTTAAAAATACTCCCAAACCTAAAGCTATCATTGAAATATAAGCTAATCTTTGTTGAGCAACAAACATAATTACTAAAATAACTGTAAAGGCCAAAAAGCCAGGAATTTCCCTTAAACTTTGTAAGATCCCTATTTGGCTACCATCAAAAGAAGCCACTTCTACCACATAATTATTGAGTAAACTCATCCAAGCAGAAAAAGCAAAGACCATAGATATTGACAATATATAAAGTAAAGCTACTCTTGATTTAAAAAGATTTTTTATCATTATTTTTCCAAATATATTAAATAAGTTAAAATAATAGCTTTAAAATATAAAATATGACTTTATTTATCTTTTTAAATAAGTAATAAAAATAATATTATTTAACTTCAAATTTTAAAATAAGTTTTTAATTTATTTAAAGTTTAAGAATACACCTAATACAATATTTAAATTGATAGTTTATACCAATAAAAAACTACAATAAAGTTGTATATTTTATATACAACTTAAAATTGACATAGATTTTTATTTTGGTTAGACTTCTTGCATGATAAAATAAGGAAAGGGGTTAATATGATTTTTTATAATAATAGATTATTAGAATTAGAAAAAGTATTTAATTCTTTTATCTTCTCAAATATTATGTATATTATTCCACATCCAATAAAACAAATACAAAATATATTAATTCAAGACAAAAACTTCATTCTAGGTGCCAGGTAGACCCTGCACAATTACCTTTGATTACTTTAATTGTGCTATTAAGCAATATTGTTTAATACATAAATAAAATTATTACATTAAACATATTACTTATCTCGTAGGGTCTTTTCCACAAAATCAAAAAAACTAATAAAATATTTTAAGGAAAAAAAATGACAAATGAAATGAATACATTTGAAAAACACGAATCAGAAATTAGAGCTTATTGTAGAGCAGTACCAACTGTTTTTAAATCGTCATCAAACGCAGTAATGATAGATGAAAATAATAAAGAATTTATAGACTTTTTTGCAGGTGCAGGTGTTTTAAATTTTGGACATAATAATCCAAAAATGAAAGAAGCAGTAATTGACTTCATCCAAAGAGATGGAGTTGTTCACTCACTAGATATGTTTACAGATGTAAAAAGAGACTTTATAAATACATTTGTAAAAAATGTATTAGAACCACGAGGGTGGGCGGATAGAAAAGTTCAATTTACAGGACCAACTGGAACAAATGCAGTTGAAGCAGCACTTAAATTAGCTAGAAAAGTTACTGGTAGAACAGAAATTGTTGCTTTTAATAGAGGTTTCCATGGTATGACATTAGGTGCTTTAGCTTGTACAGCAAATAATGCATTTAGAAGTAGTTCAGGAGTACCTTTAAATAATGTTATTAGAGATACTTTTAATGATATGGAAGCTTTAGAAAACTTAAGACAAAAAATGTTTGATTTAGGTTCAGGTATGTTACCTCCTGCTGGGTTTATTGTTGAGCCAGTTCAAGCAGAAGGTGGAGTACGAGTTGCTACAAAAGAGTGGCTACAAGGTGTACAAAAACTAGCAAAAGATACTGGTGCTTTATTTATTTTAGACAGTATTCAATGTGGTGTAGGAAGATGTGGAAGCTACTTTAGTTTCGATGATTTAGATGTTGATCCAGATATTATTATCTTAGCAAAAGGTTTAGGTGGTTTTGGAACTCCTATTGGAATGTTAGTTAATAAACCAGAGATTGATAAAGCTTGGAACCCGGGACAACATACAGGAACATTCAGAGGACAAGGGATCTCTTTTGTAGCAGGTAAAGTTGGTTTAGATTATTTCAAAGATGATGAGTTTAATAATGAAACAAAAAGAAAAGGTAACATCATAAGAGAGAATATAGATGCTTTAAACTCTAAATATGATGCTGTAAAAGGTATAAGACAAAAAGGAATGATGCTAGCAATTGATTTTGAAAGTGCAGCAATGACAAAAGAAATCACTACAAAATGTTTTGAAAATGGTTTGATTATTGGAGCTTGTAGTACAGGTGAAATTATCAAATTTATTCCTCCATTAACAATTGAAGAAGATACTTTAAAAGAGGGTCTAAGCAGATTTGTAAAATCTGTTGAAGCAATCTTAGGCTAAGGGGTTATTATGGGATATAGTTCAACACACTTTAAATCAATAAATCCATACACTGAAGAAACAGTGTATGAGATTCCTATGAATACAGCTGAAGAAGTAAGAGAGATAATTGAAAAATCACAAGAGACATATGTAAACTCTTGGAGAGATACTTCTTTTGAACAAAGAGCTGAGCTTTTAAGAGCTGTTGCAAAAGAGATGAAAGATAATCTTGATGAATATGCTCTCCCTATGACTGAAGAGATGGGTAAACCTATCAATGAAGCAAGAGGTGAAGTAACAAAAGCAGCTTGGGCAGCAGAACACTACGCTCAAAATGCTGGGGAATATTTAAAAACAGAATATATTGATTCTGATGCAACTGAAAGCTTTGTTCAATATTTACCATTAGGTGTAACTTTAGGATTACTTCCTTGGAATGCACCATTTTGGTTAGCTTTTAGATATTTAGCACCTGCACTTATGTCAGGAAACACTTGTATTATGAAACATGATTCTCATACTCCACTATGTGCAGTTAAAATTATACAAGCTTTTGAAAAAGCAGGTATGCCTAAAAATTTAGTTCAAAATGTAGTTATTAACCACTCACAAATTGAATCAATTATTAGACATCCACTTGTTACTGGTGTATCATTAACAGGTTCATCAAAAGCTGGTTCAGCTGTTGGTGCAATCGCTGGAAGTGAAATCAAACCAGTAGTACTAGAACTTGGTGGAAGTGATGCAGCAATTGTATTAGCTGATACAAAAGATTTAGAACATGCAGCAGATGTAATTGTTCTTTCAAGATATATCAATGCTGGTCAATCTTGTATTGCTGCAAAAAGAATCATTGTAGAAGAACCTATTTATGAAAAATTTATCTCTTTATTAAAAGAGAGATTTGAAAAATTAACTTTAGGTGATCCAAAAGATGAATCAACAAAAATTGGTCCAATAGCTAGAAAAGAGTTAGTTGAAGAGATGCACCAACAAGTTGATAAATCAGTAAGTGCAGGAGCAAGACTAGTTTTAGGTGGAAATAAAATCGAAGGTAAAGGATTCTTTTTTCCTGTAACCCTTTTAGCAGATGTGGAACCAGGAATGGTCGTATCTTGCCAAGAAACATTTGGACCAATAGCAGCTGTTATTAAAGCAAAAGATACAGACCATGCATTAGAAATTGCAAATGACACTGACTATGGTTTAGGTGGTTCGGTATGGACAGGAGATGTTGAAAAAGGTAAACTAATAGCAAGTAAAATTGTTACTGGTCAAGTTTCAATTAATGGAATTGTAAAATCAGATCCTAGACTTCCAAGTGGTGGAGTTAAAAAATCAGGTTTAGGAAGAGAATTAGGTCCTCATGGTATTAAAATGTTTGTGAATACTCAACAAGTTTGGGTAGGTCCTGTTAAATAGGAAACTAATATGAGAGAAAAATTACCTTTTACTAAAAAAGAGTATGTCCAAAGAATTAGAAGAGTTAAATCATTGATGCAACAAAGAAGAATCGATGTTTTAATTGCAACTGATCCTGGAAATATGAATTGGCTTACAGGATATGATGGTTGGTCTTTCTATGTTCATCAAGGGGTTATTATTTCCCTTGATGAAGATGAGCCTATTTGGTTTGGAAGACTTATGGATAGAAATGCAGCATTGATAAAATGTTATATGAAAGAAGATAATCTTTATGGTTATCCAGAAAAATATGTACAAAACTTAGATGAACATCCTATGACATGGATTGGGGAGAATGTTCTTAATAAAAAGAAATGGGATAAATGTGTAATAGCAACAGAGCGAGATAGTTATTATTATACTGCTGAAGCTCATTTTAGATTAACAGCAACTTTGCCAAATGCAAACTTTATAAATGCAAATAATTTAGTGAATTGGGCTAGAGGTATTAAATCTGAAAAAGAGATTGAATACATGAAAATAGCAGGAAAAATTACTCAAAAGATACATCAAAGAGTTTTAGATGTGGTAAGAGTTGGTATTCCAAAAAGTCATGTTGTTTCACAAATTTATGAAACTGCAATTGCTGGTGTTGATGGTTATGGAGGAGATTATCCTTCTATTGTGCCATTATTACCATCAGGTGCTGATGCATCTGCATCTCATATTACTTGGGATGAGAGACCTTTTAAAAAGAATGAGGCAACTTATTTTGAGATATCAGGTTGTTATAAAAGATATCATTGTCCTATGTCAAGAACTATTTTTATGGGCAAACCCAATCAAAAATATTATGATGCTGAAAAAGCACTAATAGAAGCTATTGATGCAGGGTTAGAACAAGCAAAACCTGGAAATAGAACTTGTGATATTGCAAATGCAGTTGATACGGTAATGCACAAATATGGTATTGATAGAAATGGTGCAAGATGTGGTTACCCTGTGGGAGTTAGTTATCCTCCTGATTGGGGTGAGAGAACTTGTAGTTTAAGATCAACTGACTTAACAGTACTAGAGCCCGGTATGACTTTTCACTTTATGCCAGGTATTTGGCAAGCTGATTGGGGAATGGAAATAACTGAAAGTATCTATATAACAGATACTGGAGTTGAAACCTTTTGTGATTTCCCAAGAGAGTTATTCATTAAATAGAGTATAAAGGAGGATTAAAATAGAAAATCTTTTTAGAATACACAAGATAATGGTGTTCAAAACAAATAATAAAAAATAAAGGAAAATTTATGAAATTAATTAACTTAAAATCTCTAGTTCTTGCAGGTATGATAGCTGCAACAAGTCTTAGTGCAGCTACATGGAAGTATGCAATGGGTGAAGGATTAGATGACCCTCAAGGTATTTATGCAGTTGCATTTAAAAACTATATTGAAAGTCATTCTGATAATAAAATCAAAATCTATCCTGTTGGTTCATTAGGAGAAGAGACAGACCTTTTAGAACAAACTAAATTTGGTTTATTACAATTTTTAGGTCAATCAACTGGTTATATGGGTGGAACAATTCCAGAAATGGATCTATTTACACTACCTTATATTTTACCAACTGATACAAAAGAGTTAGATTATTTTTTCAAAAACTCAAAAGCTATTAACAAAATGTTACCTCCAATTTTTAATAAACATGGATTAGAATTATTAGCAGTTTTTCCTGAAGGTGAAATGGCAATTACTACAAATGAAGTATTTAGAACACCTGAAGATTTACAAGGTAAAAAAATGAGAGTAATGCCAGGTTCTCCAATTTTAGTTGATACATATAAAGCATTTGGAGCTTCTCCTGTTCCTATGAGTTGGGGAGATTTAATTGGTGCTTTAAAAACAAACATGGTTGATGGGGAAGAAAACCCAACTGTTTGGATTGAAGCTTATGATTTAGATAAATTATCAAAAGTTTTAACTTATATGGGACATAGTAGTTTTAATGCTTGTGCAGTTACAAACAAAAAATTCTATGATAAATTAAGTGCCAAAGATAAAAAACTTGTACAAGATGCTTCTGCTCATGCTGAAAAAGTGATTTTAAAAGAGGCACAAAAACTTGATGCTTATGGTTTAGGAAGAATAGTAAGAACAAATCCTGATTATAAAATTGTTACACTAACAAAAGAAGAAAGACAAGTATTTAAAGACAGAGCAAAACCAGTTCAAGAAAAATTTGCTGAAAAAAGTGCTTCAAATAAAAAACTTTTAGCGCAAATGAGAAAAGATCTAGAAGAAGCAGAAAAAAATGCAAAATAAGACTTTTTAGTTTTAATAAAACAATAGATAGCACTTAAGCTATCTATTCAGGAGTTTATATGGAAAATTCAGAAAAAGTATCCAAAGAGAAGATTAACCCTCTTTTAAAAGGTCTTGACTTTATGGATAAAATGATCAGTAAATTTGAAAAACTGATGTTAGGACTTGGGATTATAGCAATGGCTATAAATACTATTGCAGCGGTTGTTAGTAGATTTATTTTCAATGATGCAATTATATTCACTGATGAATTAAATATGATTTTTATAGTTATTGTAACTTTTGCTGGATTGAGTTATGCAGCAAGACAAGGTAGACATATAAGAATGTCAGCTATTTATGACTTATTAAATTCTAATTTGAGAAAAATATTTATGATTATTATTTCAGCGATAACTGGTATATTTATGTTTTTTTTATCATATTATGCGATTTTGTATATCATAAGCATATACAATAGTGGCAGAATATTACCCGCACTAGGGATTGATGTTTATATTATCTATTTATGGGTTCCTATTGGTTTTATAATCACAGGCTTACAATATTTTACAACAATACTTAAAAATATTAGACACGAAGATGTGTACCTTTCTTCAAATATTAAAGATGGTTATACAGATGCAGCAAATCAAATAGAAGTTTAGGAGTAAGAAATGGCAATTTTAATTTTTTCTATAATGGTTGTATTATTACTTTTAGGCTTTCCAATGATGATACCTCTAATTGCAGGTTCAACTGTTGGATTCTATGAAGTATTTGGTGATTTTGATAGAATGCAATTTATGATTCAGCAAATGATGGGTGGTATAAGACCAGCTGCTCTTATTGCAGTTCCTATGTTTATTTTATCAGCAGATATTATGACAAGAGGAAAATCAGCTGAAAAACTAATTGATTTAGTAATGTCTTTTGTTGGACATATAAAAGGTGGGTTGGCAGTTAGTACAGCTTGTGCTTGTGCTATGTTTGGGGCCGTTTCAGGTTCAACCCAAGCTACTGTTGTAGCAATTGGTTCTCCACTTAGACCAAGATTACAAAAAGGTGGATATAAAGATTCATTTATCCTTGCTTTAATAATCAACTCTAGTGATATTGCTTTTTTAATTCCACCTAGTATTGGGATGATTATTTATGGAATTGTTTCAAAAACTTCAATTCCTGAACTTTTTATTGCTGGTATTGGGCCTGGACTTTTAATTTTAGTTCTTTTTTCAATATATTGTATTGGTTATGCGTATAAACATGATATACCAACTCAAGAAAAATCTACATGGAAAGATAGACTATTAGCCTTTTATCATGCTTTATGGCCTTTAGGATTTCCAGTAATCATTATAGGTGGTATTTTTGGTGGTATTTTTAGTCCAACTGAAGCTGCTGCTGTTAGTGTTGCTTATGCTTTATTTCTAGAAGGTGTTATATTTAGAACTATGAAATTTAAAGAATTTTATAGTTCAGCTGTTGCAACTGGTTTAGTTACAGCTGTTGTATTTATACTCGTAGCTGCTGGGGCAGCATTTGCTTGGATTTTATCTTTTGCACAAGTTCCACAAGAAATATTAGCATCAATTGGTATTAGGGAAATGGGACCATATGGAGTATTAGCAGTAATTTCTGTTGCATTCTTTGTTGGGTGTATGTTTGTTGATCCGATTGTTGTAATCTTAGTACTTGTTCCAATATTTGCACCAGTTGTTGATTCTGTTGGATTGGATCCTGTTTTAGTTGGTACTATTATTACATTACAAGTTGCAATTGGTTCTGCTACCCCACCATTTGGTTGTGATATTTTTACAGCAATTGCTATATTCAAAAGACCATATTTTGAAGTAATAAAAGGTACACCTCCTTTTATATTTATACTTTTATCAGTGGCTGTTGCACTAATATTCTTCCCACAAATTGCCCTATATTTTAGGGATTTAGCTTTTAGATAAAGGAACAATTATGTTTAAAAAAGTACTAGTAGGACTAGATGGTTCAGAGTTAGCTTACACTGCACTTGAAAAAGCTTGTGAGATTTGCAAAAGTTTTAATAGTGAACTAAATATTGTTTCTGTATTTAGACATCATAGTTTTGTTGAAGGCTCTTTATCTATGGTAAGGGGTGCAATTGAGTATGAAAATATGGATGATGTTTTAGGTCAATATGCAAAAGAAATTGTAGAAGATGGTAAAAAAATAGCTTCTAATTTAGGTTTAGAAGAAGGTAAGATTAAAGGATTTATTAGATCAGGACAAGTAGCAAAACAAATATTACATTTTGCAAAAACAAATGATATTGACCTTATTGTTGTTGGAAAACAAGGACAAGGTGACTTAACAGGTTATTTACTTGGTGGGACTTCTCACAAAATCTCTGGTCTAGCTAAATGCCCCGTATTGGTCGTCTAAATGAAAATAAAAGACATCAAATTTATAAGTATATACTCTTTTAACAGAGTATATTTTAATGTGATAGAACACTCCAGTTAATTTTATACCTAAGAATATAAATTAAAATTAATTGGAGCAATTATGCAAAATAATACAATGAAAGCCATGGTCTTAATTGGTCATGGTGGAATAGATAAGTTAATATATAAAGATGTTGAGATTCCTACACTTAAAAAAGGTGAGGTTCTTATAAAAGTAACAGCAACAGCTAAAAACAATACAGATAGAAAAGCCAGAGAAGGTTTATATCCAGTTGATGATAATAATAAAGAAGAAGTAACTTCTTTTAATATGACAGGAGATAATACCTTCACCTTTCCTCGAATTCAAGGGGCAGATATCGTTGGAGTTGTTGAAAAAGTTGCAGATGATGAAAATAAAAGTCTAATAGGTCAAAGAGGACTTGTTGATTTTAATATCTATTTATCACAAAATCCCGATTTAAATTTAATACCTGATTATTATGGACATGGAAAAGATGGTGGATATGCAGAATATGTAGCCATTCCTAGTGAAAACTTCTATGCAATGCCAAATAAAGATATTGATGATGCCCAACTAGCTTCATTAGGTATGTGTTCATATCAAACTGGATTTAGAATGCTAAATGCCTCAAGAGTGAAAAAAGGTGATAAAGTCTTAATCAGTGGAGCAAGTGGAGGAGTTGGAACCGCACTAATTCAAATGTGCAAAGTCTTAGGCGCAATTCCTTATGCCCTTAGTTCTAAAGATAAAGAAGAGGAACTTTTAGCTCTTGGTGCACAAAAAGTGATTGATAGAGGTGAACTCTCAACTTTAAAACAAAGAATTTTAGAAGCAACAGAGGGTGAAAATATTGATGCTGTTATGGATTTAGTTGGTGGAGAATATACAAATATTTTTATTGATACAATGATTGTGGACATGAAAAAAAGAGATGACTATCCAAGACTAAGTATCGCAGGAGCTAGTTCTTTCAATATCACTGAAATATTATGGTCAAAAATATATCTTTATCAAGTGGAGATTCATGGGGTATCACATGGTACAAAAAATGAAGCAAAACAGTTAATGCAATGGATAAAAGAAGGAAAACTAAAGCCTATTTTACATGCAACATTTAAACTATCAAACCTTCATGAAGCAGAAAAATATTTTGTTTCAAGAGGAAAAGGATATTTAGGTAAAATAGTAATAGTGCCTGATTCTCAATGGAAAAAGCATGGTGAGAAATACTCTTTAAAGGTAGAGAATGAATAAGCCACACACAATAGGACTAATTGATACCCATGCAGGTGGTGATGTAAGTAGAATAGTATTTACAGGTGTTAAAGAGTTAGAGGGCAATAGTGTAAGAGAGCAAATGCTTTATTTGCAAGCACATGCTGATGATTTGAGAAAAACCCTTCTTTACGAACCATATGGAATACCGGAGATGTCTATAGACTTAGTTGTTCCTTCAAAAAATGAAGAAGCAGTTGCAGGATATATTATCATGGAAGTTATGGGTTATCCTATATATTCTGGTTCAAATACCATGTGTACTGCAACTGCAATTATTGAAAATGGATTAGTTGAAAAAAAAGATGGTATTTTAAACTTTAAACTTGAAGCTCCAGCTGGACTTGTAGATATTGAAGCTAAAGTTGAAAATGGGGTGGTTGAATCTATAACTTGTGAAGGACTTCCAAGTTATATTCACCAATATAAAGAGAAAATAGTAATTCAAGAGTTAGGTGAAATCACCTACTCTGTAGCTTATAGTGGTGGTTTTTATATCCTTGTAGAGGCTAGTGAATTAGGATTTAATCTTACAATTGATGAAGAAAAAAAATTGAGCGATACAGCTTACTTAATAGTTGAAGCAGTTAGAAAAAAAGAGTCATTAAGACACTATTTATTAGGTGATGTGGGACCAGTTCCTTTTCTACATTTTATGGGAGGAGTTGAGAAAAAAGAAGATGGTTTTTATACCTCACGCTCAACAACTTATGTTCACCCTGGAGTTATTTGTAGAAGCACAACAGGAACAGGTACCTCTGCTAGATTGGCATATTTACAATACGAAGACAAAATTAAACCAGGTGAAAGATTAGAAACTGTAAGTTTAAGGGGTACAAAATTCATTGGTACCTTTGATGGGGTTGAAAATATCGATGGACAAAATGTAATAAGAAATAGAACAACAGGCAAAAGTTACATAATAGCAAAATCAGAGATTTTAGTTAATTGTGATGATTGCCTAACAAAATATAATGAATTAGCAAAAGTGATTCAGTGTTTATAATAAAAAGGAGTCGGTATGTATAAAAATTTTGATGAAGTAGTAGAATTTGCTACAAATTTTAGACATAATTTACATAAAAATCCCGAATTAACTTGGGAAGAGACCAATACCGCAAAAGCAATAAGAGAGATATTAGACAAACATAATATTACATATAAAACTTATGCAGGCACTGGCACAGTTGGCTTACTTGCTCAAGATAAGAAAGGTCCTCATATAGCTTTAAGAGGAGATATTGATGCTCTTCCACTAGAAGAGAAAACTGATGTTTCATATAAATCAGTTAAACATCAATGCATGCATGCTTGTGGACATGATGGGCATACAGCAACTTTAATGGCAGCTGCTATTTGGTTGAAACAAAATGAAGATAAACTAACAAACCCAGTATCTCTTATATTTCAACCTGCTGAAGAAGGAGGTCATGGAGCTAAGAAGATGATTGAAGAGGGATGTTTAGATGGAATTGATATGATTTTTGGTTGGCACAATTGGCCAGCTATTAAATTTGGTCAAGCTGTTTGTCCTGAAGGTACAGTAATGGCTGGAAATGGAACTTTTCATATTACATTAAAAGGTTTGGGAGGACACTCCTCTCAACCTGAAATTTGTAAAGACCCAGTTCTTGCAGCTTCTGCTTTAACTATGGCACTACAACAAATCGCAAGTAGACAAGTAGCACCACAAGATGCCGTTGTAGTATCTGTTACATCAATAGATGCGATTAGTGGAGTAACAGTGATTCCCGATAATGCGAAGGTTGAGGGAAGTATTAGAGTTCCAACAAATGAACTAAAAACAAAAGTATTTAATCAAATAGAAGAGATATCAAAAGGCATTGCCTTAGCATATAATGTAGATGTGGATATTGATTTAAGAGATAGATATCAACCAACAATTAACCATAAAGATGAAGCTTCAAAGGTGCGAGAAGTTTTAAAAGACACCTTAGGTAAAAACTGGCAAAGCAATATTGCAACTCCAATTATGGCAAGTGAAGATTTTAGTTATTATCTAAATAAAATCCCAGGAGCCTTTGCTCTTGTAGGAAGTGATGATGGAATTGAAAAACATCAAAAAGCTTGCCACAATGTACATTATGATTTCAATGATAAGTTAATAAAACCTGTTAGCATATCACTTATGAAATTAGCTAATTTTAAATTTTAAAAGGAAAACTTTATGTTTTCCTTATTGGTGCCTTTGCTAGGCGTATTAGCAATAATTTTAAATGCCATTGGTATGGCAATAAAAGATTTAATAAAAACAAAAATTTTATTAGGAACTTCAGTTGTTTTTATAATACCTGATTTATATCAAAGTGGTGGGATACATGGTGTTTACCAATCAGTTATAATAGCTATTATGTATTATGTTGGAGCATTTGAGTATAGAAAACTTGAAAGAGCAATTTTATATTCTATTCCATTTTTTTCTATATTTTTACTTTTAGGTTTAAAAGAGTATGAAGGTCTATTTTTAGTATTAGCATCTATTACAACACCTTTGGCTACTATTTCAAAAGATTCGTTTAAGATGAAGCTTTTACTTTTGGTATCTACTTTTTCTTGGGGAATTTATGCTTTTCTTATGGAAGCTTGGTTTGCTTTTACATTTGATTTATTAGGTGCCTTTGCCTTAATATACTTTTTTGGACAATATAGAAGAGAAAAAAAAGCTAGACAATTACTTGATAATGTTTATGAGGAATGTGTAAAAGTAAAAGATGAAATTTTACCTTAAAATAAAAAAGAATTCTTTTTTATTTTAAGATATGCTCTTCAACTACCCAGTTTGCAAAAGGAATTGAAGAGGTAAATGCAGGACTAACTGCATTTAATACATGAACTGAGTTTTCATCTGATTCCACTACAAAATCCTGTACAAGTTCAAGGGTGTGTTTATTTAAAAGTTGTGCTCGTATACCTGGTGTACTCCAAGAGTCAAAACCATCATGATTCATATTTTTTGTTAGTTTCATAGCTAAGTTTTTAAAATATTTAAAATTGTACTTTTTTATCTCACTAAAAGCTAAACTTCTAAATGAAAAAGCATCTGTAATAAAAAGCTTTAACTCATAATATGAAATTTCTAAAAACTCTTTTAAAGAGAAGTTATCAAAACCTTTGTAGTTTTCTCTCCAAAAAGCAGGAATAGCTGTTGGTCCTATTTTACTCTCATTATCTACTGTTAAAGTATAATGAACTCCTAAAAAAGGATTTTCTAAGTTTGGTACTGGATAAACATTTGTTCTAAGGTGTGAAACATTTGTTTTATCTTTTAAATATACTCCTTTAAAAGGAATGATTACATAATCCTTTGAAAAACCATAATTTCTTGCAATTTTATCAGCATATAAACCTGCACAATTTATCACTTTTTTAGCGTAAAATTCACCCTTACTTGTAAGAATTGCATCTTTACTTGAAGAGATATATTTACAATCTAAAAGTAACTCGACTCCTAGTTCTTGTATAACTTTTGCAAACTCTTTTGTTACTTCTTTTGGATTTACTGTTGCTGTACTTGGGCAGAGAAGTGCTTTCTCATAGGTTTTTATATTAGGATAAAGGGTATTTAGTTCTTCTTCTCTTAGCCATTGAAGCTCAACTCCATTTGCATCACCTCTATTTTTCAACTCTAATAATCCACTTAATTCATCTTCATTTGTAGCTACTACTACTTTTTTGCACTCATTTAATTTTAGATTTCGCTCTTTACAAAACTTCTTAAGGGCGATATTACCTTCTTTTGTAAACTTAGCTTTTAAAGAATTTGCAGTGTAATAAAATCCAGCATGCAAAACTCCTGAATTTCTACCACTACTATGCATTGCAACTTCAGGCTCTTTTTCTATTACTAAAATTTTACTATCAGGGAATCTCTCTTTTAAATTTTTAGCAATATTTAGTCCAATAATTCCAGCACCAATTATTAAATAATCATGCATTTTAATATCCTAACTCTTCATTTATAAGAATAATTGTGATTCTATCTTTTTCATCTGCTTTTACCCAAGTAAATTTATTAGCAATAGTATTTAAATTTTGTCTTGGCTCTTTTCCCATCTCTATTGCTTTTTTATTCATTCTGTCTATATTTTTGATAGCTGCCACTTCCATAACTCTTTTAAAACCATCTTCTAAATTTTCAACGATTTTATTTACACCAACTATTGCTAATATTTTTTTTGGTCCAAAACAAAAAGCAGCTACTCGATTTCCGCTTCCATCAGCATTTACTATCTTTCCATCTTTTGTTAAGGCATTTATTCCTGTAACAAATATATCTGAAACTAGTCCTTGTCTTCTTCTGTGTGTATTTTCTTCCATAGAAATACCAAGTTCATATTGGTTGTATAAAGTTATATCTTTTTTATTTGTCAAATAATCAAGTAATCCTATTTCGCCAACAGTAACAGAACCTCCAAGACCAACTTTCATGCCCTCTTTTATAAAAGTTTTAGCTAAATTAAAAGCTTCTTCTTTTGTCTGAACAAAGTGTGGATCATAACCACAAGATTTTAAAGTATTAATCAATTCCTGCATATTTGTTTCCCTCTTTAAACAACTTTTTATGTAATATCATAGAAACAACAAAGATAATAAATCCTACGATATGTGTAGTTTGTACTATACCAAAAAATGACTCAAAATGATAAGCTTCATCTTCTGTTAATAATAAAATTGTAGCAACTGCAAACACAACTCTTTCTAAAATCATCATCTTTTTATCCCAAAAACCTTCCATAACAATAGAAAAACATAAAATACCAAAGAAAGCGAAAATAAATACTTCAAATCTCTCAAACCAATCCCCACTTACAAGTGGAGTAAAAGCAAATAATAAAGGAATAATATACATCCCCTTACCTATTTTCCAAGATACAAGTCCAGTTTGCATTGGAGGAGTTTTTGCAATAGCTGCTGCTGCAAATGCTGCTAAACAAACAGGAGGTGTAAGATTTGAATCTTGTGATAACCAAAAGATAATCAAGTGAGCTGATAGTAAATACATAGCCGCCTCAGGAATTTGAATACCAGCATTTACAAGTCCTGCCATTTCTGGAGTTAACATAAGACCTACAAGAGCAGGAGCACTTAAAACAGATAATACAACATAAGATGCAGTTACAGGTAATCCCATTCCTAAAATAAGTGAAGCAATAGCTATTAAAACAATAGCTATAAGTAAAGAGTTACCTGACCATTCCATAATAAGTTGAGAAAATGTAATTCCAACACCTGAGATATTTATAACTCCAACTATAACACCAACTGCAATTAATAAAACTCCAGTTACCACCATATTTTGGCTACCTAAGGCTAAAGCTTCTAAAATCTCTTTGATTCCCATTCTTTTATTTTTTGTTAAATATGATGCTAAAACAATAGTAATTATTGCAATTGAAGCTGCATATGTAGGAGAATAACCATAAATTAAAAGCCCAACTAAAGTAGTAATAGGGATAATAAAATGAAATCCTTCTCTTAATAATGGAAGAATTTTAATATCATTATCTTCACCTTTTATATCATTTTCTTTTGCATGAATATGAATATAAAATGAAATAGATGCAAAGTATAAAATTGCTGGTAACACAGAAACAGAGATAATAGTTAAAAATGGTATATGAGTAATTTGAGCCATAATAAAAGCCCCTGCTCCCATAATAGGAGGCATGATTTGTCCACCAGTACTAGCTGCTGCCTCAACTGCTGCTGCAAAAGTTCCTTTGAAACCTGCTTTTTTCATCATTGGAATTGTAATTGAACCTGTTGATACTGTATTTGCAACAGCACTTCCAGATATCGTTCCCATAAGTGCAGAAGAAAATACTGCAACATGTCCAGTTCCACCTGTATATTTTCCTGCAACTGCATTTGAAATATCTACGATAAAATCCCCTGCTCCCGATTTTAATAAAAAAGCAGCAAATAAAATAAACATAAATACATAAGTAGAAGAGATTGTTGCAATTGGTCCAAATAACCCTTCACTTGTATAATACATTCTATATAAAAATCTATCTAATTCCATTCCTCCAAAAGCAAAAACACCATGGAAATACTGCCCTAAAAAAAGTATATAACAAATGCATAATATTATAAGTGCTGGAATAATATAACCTGTATATCTTCTCACTAACTCTATTGCTAAAGCTATTGTCATACAAACTACAATTACATCACTTAGTCTCATTTGTGAGTGAGCAACTGAATACAGACTCTCTTCAAAGAAAACCATATAAATAAATGTACACAAAGACAATACAGCAAGAATGATATTTAATATACTTACTTTATTGTCCCCTTTAGACGATTCATAAGTTAAAAATCCAAGAGATCCTAAAAGTGCAAAGTGAGCTGAGTTAAACCACAAGTCACTTATTCCTCCCCAAATATTCACATAAAAGTGAAAGAGCGAAATTAATATTGCATAAATAAATGTTATTTCTTTAAAGTATTTTATTTGTATCATGATTATTGTCCTTAGATTTATAAGCTACATAAATGATTTCAAATCACTTATGTAAGATATAAAATAAAGAGAGTTTAGCTCTCTTTATTTTTAGTTATCAATTAAAGAATCTGGTATTTTGATACCTTGTTCTTTATAGTATTTAGCAGCACCTTTATGAAGAGGCATTGGTAATCCATCTATCGCTTTTTGTAGAGACATAGCAAGTGTTGCTTTATGTACACTATTTAAAAATGGTAGATTTTCATAAATTGTTTTTGTTAATAAATAAACAACTTCTTCTGGTGTATCTTTTGTAACAACAAGTAAGTTTGGTTGAGCTATTGTATTTATATCTTTTGTTTGTCCAGGATAAGTTCCAGCTTTTATAGTAAATGGTGTCCAAACAGGATAATCAGCATCAATCTTTTCTAAATCAGCTTTTGAAAAATCTAAAACTTTAATATTATCATTTCCAATTGAAGCAAAAGCATTTGTAACAGCTGATGTTGGAGGTCCTGATGGAGTTGTCATACCTTGTACTTTCCCATCTTGAAGTGCAGTAGAACTTGGGCTATAACCTAAGTACTGTAAATCTAATTTATTGTAATCAATTCCAAGTGATTCTAAGATAGTTTCTGATGAAACTCTTGAACCTGAACTTCTTCCACCGATTGAAAATCTTTCCCCATAAAGATTTTTTATATCTTTTATATTTCCAGTTTTTGCATATTTACTTTTAATAGTAAATTGCTCAACATTTTGCCATAACATAGAAATTGATCTTAGGTTTTTTTGAGCATTGCCTTTATATTGACCTTTTCCTTGCCAAGCCATAGAACCATAAAGTCCTTGTAAAATAGCAAAGTTTACTTCGCCTTTTCCTAGCATGTCAACATTTTCATTACTTCCTGCACTTGTAATTGCAGAGAATGTAACTTTATGGTCTTTTGCTAATTTGATTGAAGCAATTGTTGCAATACCTACACCAACTGGATAATAAGTTCCCCCTGTACTTGCTGTTGCAATTACATACTTACTCTCTGCTGCATTTGCACCTGTTAACATTGCTGCAGTTATTACTGATGTTGCTAACAATTTTTTTAAAATTGAATTCTTAAACATGTTATTCTCCTTTGTTTTTGTACAAGAAAAGTATAACATATTTTGAAACAATATTGTTTCAAAATTGTTTTAAATTTTATAATTTGTTTTGTAAGCACCAATATATAGGGGATATATTTCATAAGAACTAGATAAGTTGAATTTTTTTGAAACAAAAAAGTAAATATATCTAAAAATAAAAGTATATTAAATAATATAAATTTAAAATATTTGTTCTCTTGAAGACTTATCAGTCTCCGCTTTCTTACTTTTGTATTGACGAAAAGTAAGCAAAAACAACTACGGCTTCGGAGCCAAAGGTTCCCTCATTTATTATTTCTCTTTTCTGACTTGTAAAACTCACATAAAAATATGCTCTTTAGCATATTTATTCTGTTCAAGCAGTTACAAGTCTTTTCCGAAAAGAGAAATAAACATTCGGCTCCTGCAAATGTAGCAATATAAGTTGGTGTCGAAAGATTACTTTATGAATTAACTATTAAAACTACATAGGATTCTTTCTGCCTTTGATGAAGCTAAGATTTTAGGCTTTATTTTCGGTGAAAAGTGAGGACATGTTTGAGCGTGAAGAAAGAGTGATAAATTCACTCTTTTAGCGAAAAAGAAAGACTAAAAGCTTAGATAGCTTCGCCTTCATCAACTCG